>Ga0210019_1001584_pt1 | contig 23883 bp, 12 predicted proteins | sample CryGeyCG2114_020_2_FD_183969 | JGI IMG/M metagenome (GOLD analysis project Ga0210019, IMG submission 183969) | Groundwater microbial communities from aquifer - Crystal Geyser CG11_big_fil_rev_8/21/14_0.20 (SPAdes) (version 2) | ecosystem: Environmental > Aquatic > Deep subsurface > Groundwater ...
GTCGCACCATAAACAGAAGGAGGCGTCTTGTCGATATTGAAAGTCTTGTTTCCTGAAGCGCTGTTGGCAAAAAAATCATATGTTCGATAATAGAGATTTGTCGTGTTCGTAAGAGTAATCACACTAGAATATGTATTCCATGAACCGCTGGTACCAAGACGGTATTGAGTGTAATTTATACCACTTCCAGTATCTGCCGCATTGAGTGTCACATCGATGTCAGACCCATACCAGCCATTTGTGAGCGTGCCTGATGATACTGTAGAACTTATGGTCGGCGCGGTCGTATCTGCCGATACCATTGTCCTGACACTATATGGACCGCTTTCAGAGCAATAGCCGCCGACATTGCATGCAGTGATATTATAATAATATAATGTATCTGCGGAAAGTGATCCGATGACGAAAGTGTGCCCAGTGTTCAATGTCGCGTTCTGTCGCGTGCTCCCTAATGCGGTAGTCGTGCCATATTCGATAGTGATATTCGCGAGATCATCCGTATTGAAAAGTATCGTCACAGAACTGCTGGTGCTCGAATTAGATAATGACGAAACAGCAGGTGCTGAGGTGTCCACATTTCCTGCTGTAGCCACATAATAGCTACCGTATTCCTGGCATGAACCTTGCTCATTGCATGCAGTAAGATTATAATAATAGGTAGTAGTGTTCACAAGGTCCGTGATGTTGAATACATGGCTCTGCTTATATGTCTGATTCACGACTGATATCCCGAGCCCGAGCGTGGTATTGTAATCGAGTGTCATATTGGAGTCATCATCGGTAATGAAAGTTATGTAGATGCTCTCATTTGTCGAGGTATTAGACAGCGAACTGATGACTGGCGCAGTCAAGTCGAGAGTCGCGTTCGTCGTGAAGTTGTATGGGCCTGTCGTGCCGCACACAGCCTCACGATTGCAGAGGGTAACGTTGTAATAATAAGTTGTAGCGTTAGATAGATTCACAATAGAGTAATTCAATAATTGGGTAGTGAAACTATCATATCCATAAACATCAAATTGCGCTGTATCGTTGAAGAAAAGAATCGACCGATTGGAGGCTTCATCAGTATAGAACACAACTTCAGCAGATTTATTAGTAGTGGTTACAGAGTGATTTACAACAACGGGAGCTGTTTGATCAGCATATCCAGATTTGAAAGCATAAAGCTTATCGGTGCCTTTAGCAAGTAAAGTCCCGTTCACGATGGAGATTGAAGATCTGACAACATCATCTGTAATATATCGCCAAATAAGTGTACCATCTGTAATATTGACAAGATATATTTGTTTGTCGTCGCTACCCACTGCAACAAATTCGGAAGTGACAGCAGGAGAAGATTGTGTTATATTCCCTGCAGTTGAAAAATTCCAGAGATGATTTCCGTCCGAAGTATTAAAAGCAAAAAGCTTCATCCCAAACGGAGCAACTAAGACATCACCACTAAGCGCAGGAGAAGTCCAAGCAACACTGCCAGAGGCAGTAGCATTCCAAATCTGTGATCCATCTGTCACATTAAGAGCATAGATAACATCATCCCAACTTTCAAAAAAACCAACGCCATCAGACACAATGAGTGAAGAGTGTATCTGACCCGCACTATAATTCCAAAATTGTGTACCATCGGAAGCATTTAATGCGAAAACAACACCAGCATTATTCCCAAAATACAATGCGCCCTGTTGATATGTAGGGGATGAATCTGCAATCATCGTGCCTGTCGCTACACTCCACTGTGTTACACCAGTCATAACATCCATAGCATAAAACACCCCAGAATTATCCCCAAAATATACTATTCCATCGTAAACTACAGCAGATTGACCCTCAACTTGGTCTGCAGTTGATGTGTTCCATAACAAAGATTGATCGTTCACATCAATAGCTGCCATGAAATTCCACCCACCAAGGAAAAGAATTTCATCTGCAATCGTAGGTGTATTCTCAACAAGTTCATCTACATACATAGTATAAAGAACTGTACCATTCGTTAGATCAAAAGCAGTTAGATTAGTTTGAGTAGTCAAATAAACAATACCCCCCACAATAACTGGTGATGTCCATACAGTAGCACCGCCAAATGTAGAAGACCACATCAAACCAAAGTCAGTCATATTAACAGTATCAGGGTAATAACGATTATTGTTTAATGTCCTCCCATGCATTCTCCACTCATATATCGATGAAGAATTCGAGTTAATCAATGATCTTGTGGCATTCGTCGTGAAGTTGTATGGTCCGGCCTCATCGCAGTAACCATCAGCATTGCACACAGTGATATTGTAATAATGAAGCGTGTTGTTGGCAAGACCAGTGAGATTGAAGACATGCGCCTGGAGATTCCCGCTATTGTTGATGATATTCTCCAAAAGAAGCGTCGTGTTATACTCGATCGTGGCATTCGCGAAGTCATCTGTGCTGAATGTGATAGAAGCAGTCTCATTTGTCGTCGACACGACAAGACCACTTACAACAGGCGGTGTGATATCCTGCAGAAGCATAAGTATCGCACGCGTCGACTGTGTCAGGTTCAGGCTGAGATTGTTCTGGGCAAAGACACTATGTGTCGCATTGATGATATAACTTGTGAAATAAGATATCCCACTTTCGTTCTGCCGATATTCATATGTCGCGTGGACACTTGTGTTCCCGGTAGAACCGGTGGTCTCGTTCCATGCGAGCGTGCCGTCACTCTTATACACCCTCACATCAGCATCCTGCACAGAAGTCTGATTCGTCGAATTGACTGCGACATCAAGCCAGTATCCGACAAGCAACATAGTTGGCGATGTGCCATTCACAAAAACTGCGCTCTTGTTCATTGTGACATTTATCAGATAGTTCTCAGCCCATGAGACGCCACCAAGACCATATACTGAATATGAACCATTCGTGCTGATCACTGAATCCATGAATGTATTGTTCTCTGGATGCTGTCCAAGTCCTGATGAATTAAAGAGCTGCACACCATCTGCATATGTGGAACCATAAGTTGTGATGTGCATGTGCGTGAGATTATTATAGTGGCTTGCCATGGCAACATACATGCCCGCACTATAATCGCCAGTCGTAGTTATATTCTCATTGTCGAACAGATTCTGCGAAGAAGCAGACACTGTATAACCCTTGCCAAGGCTTGTGCCAGCGACAACAATAGTATTATTATGCAGGAGGTTTGAATCGCTTGAGCTCTTCAGATAGATGCCGTTCGAACTGGTGCCAGTGCATGTTATCGTGTTCTGATACACCTGGCTCTGGCTGGTCCCATCGAGATTTATGCCATCGCCATTGGTGATGTCCATGAACAATGTGTTCTGCCTGATGATATTTCCGGAACCTGAATCCTCAAGCCTTATCCCATAGTCAGCAGTGCCTGACATGTCGAATTCAGTTCCCTCGAAGATATTTCCTGAAGATGATGCACCAGTGACGTAGATTCCTTCATCATCAGTGTCTGATGCTGTGATGTTGCATCCGCTCACTGTGTTGTTCGCGCTTCCATTCAAGTAGAAGCCTGCTGAATAGCGGTCGCCGACAGACACGTTAAGCCTGATGAAACTGTTGTTATGCGAGTCTGTGAGGTAGATTACATTCGAATACCTACTAGTAGTGTTCAGCCAGGCATCTGAAAAAGTGTTGTTGTTCGAATTCCTAAGTTCAAGAGCGCCGTGATATTGTCCATCAGGCGCTGCGATATCTATTCCTGAAAAATTGCTGTTCTCTATACCGACCATGATGACCTTATGATCAAATTCCATGTTTGTCAGGGACAGATTCGTACTGTAAGTCGCGAACAGTTGCGAATACGAAGCACCGATAAAAGACAATGAATCATTGGCAAAAAGATACACTAGATAATCATTATTCACTCTGTTCTCTACATCAAAAGTATGGTTATACCATATCGGACCATCACCAAGGACCTCCAATCCAAACCCACCATTGGCGAAGAACAGATTATGTCCGATCTCGTTCCCAGTAGAGTTGATCATGTACAGACCATAGCTCTGGTTTCCTGTGACAGTCACATTATTGTTGCTGACATTGCTATAATTAGACCTGAAAAGCCAGATACCATGCCCTGCGACACCGCCGTTTATGATGTTGCTTCTCAGAACAGAAAGATTCCTGACACCATACGCATAGACACCAGCTTTGCTGACAGATGCGATTGGCTTGATGGTGACATTGTCAAGCATCGAATCATCTGCCTGTATGTTGATTCCATATCCAAGATAGTCATTCGCAGAACCGCTCCCATCGCCCGCATGACATACAAGAGTGTTATACATCTTCAGGAGACCGGATGGATTTGTGAAGAACCTGAATGCTTCTGTGGATACAGCCGAGCAATCAGTCGCAGAGATATTTGAGTTATTGACGAACAATGTACCGCTGTTATTAAGAGTCCTGTCTGTGACACTTGTGTTGAATATAAGGGTGATGTTGATCAAACTTAGTGAAACACTAGATGAAATAGACAGATCTCCATCAAGCAAAATCTCACCGTCAGTACATTGCGTAGCGGATGTCACAGACCAGTCGCCAGATGAAGGAGGCTGGATTCCGCTGCAGACTGTATCCGTCCCTGTAGTAGTGAAATTATAAGGTCCAATCTCATTGCAGTAGCCGACATCGTTACAGGTAGTGATATTATAATAATAGAGTGTATCGTTGACAAGACCAGTCAGGTTGAACGCATGCGCCTGAAGTCCGCCACTATCATTGATAATATTTTCCATCATAAGCGTGCTGTTGTATTCAATCGTGGCATTCGCGAAGTCATCAGTCGTGAAAGTAAGATATGAATCATTACTGGCCGGCACTGCGGAAAGACCGCTGACAACAGGCGGAGTATCATCATAAGTGTTCTGCGAGATAGAATCATTCGTCTGATATCCATCAGTCGCATTATAGACAAAGAGCATGTTGTCCGCTGTCCCAGATGCCATGCCAGTGAAATTCACAATGATCAGTTCGCTCTCACCCGAACTGAGATTGATAAGCCATTCCACTGTTCCAGCACTATAGTTGACTTCTGTCACAGTCAGATTCGCATCAGTATAATTAAGATACGTTGTATTGTACAGATCGACAACAGAATAATCGACAGCTGTGCCTGTGCCATTGTTCGTCACATTCAAGAAGAACAATGCCTGTGAGCCAATCGCGATTGGTCCGGAGAGATTTGTCTTTGTGGCGATTATCTGCACTGTGCCGCCCTGCCCGTTGATGACAGGTCCAACACCAGTGAAATGCGGGATCCGGAGCCAGATCACTTTGTTCGCTGTGTCCTGGTAGCAAAGTCCTGTCAACATAGTGTCTGATGGTGAGCAAGGGACGCCGGATCCATTTAGATAGGCCTCATACTCAGTGCCGCGATAGTCTGAATAGTCAGTATCATTGAGATCGTCAAGCGTATCAGTGGATATGTTCCATGATACAGCGAAATCATTATCGTATAATATCGGGATGGTCACAGTGATATTTCCGATTATCGTATCAGCATAAGGCATCGAGATCAGGACACGCTCGTATATCTCCGGTCCCTGGCTTCCGAATTTCCATGCGGCGTTGAGATCCTCACCGGATGAATTCTGAGAGAACGCAGCATCAGGCGGACCGGAAGCGAGAAGGTCTGTCTTCACATAATGGACTGAGATGTTCCCCATCGTTATCCTCAGGCTGATATCTCCAAGGAGCATAGCCTTGAGCGGCGAGAACTCAGTCTTGTTCTGATCAGAAGTCATCTTGCAACCAGCCTCAGGATTCGGCACATCGCATGTCGAATTAGAAAGATACATATCCATCATGACATCGAACTTCTTTCCGGGATCATCAGGGTCGAACGGATCGAACGTTGCGAGTGTTATGTTGCAGACACCCTTTGCACAAGATATCTTGCTTTCATTCACCGTGCCATCAAGCACAGAAGCATCGACGGGCATGGAAAGCGGAGCGTTGTTCTGCGAATAGATAATCATCTTGTCAAAGGACTCGCCGACAGGGATAGACATCGTGAAAGTGCCGCTGGCTGCATCGACCGCATGCATATATTCAGTCGAACCTATCGAACGCCTGACTTCGATGAAGGAATTCTCGTTCGATAGGAGACCGCCTGTCGAATTCACAAAGTTGAACGTCACACCTGTCGTGTTCGCGACCACAGACGAATTCCATTGAGTGGATACGTTGTTTGCTGTGATCAACACTTCTGTCCCATTGATGAGCGGTTTCAATGAAAAATTATGCGACGGCACATCAAAGACCTGACTCGATGAATTCAATATGAACGAATCAAGATAGAAACTATCGCCTTTCCTTGCGTACGCTCGCAGGACGACCGCAGATGATGCTTCTGTCGCAGGCAGGAACACAGAATAATATCCAGATGTGAGATTATAGTAATCATCATAAGAATCATTAGCAGGGAAATTCTCCATGTTGCCAAAGTTTATCGGATAGCTGAAGCTCTCAAAGACCCTGTTGCCCCCTTCAAGCATATAAGCCATGACACGCAGTTCGTCAAGATCAGTCATGTTGACAAAGCCAGTGAAAGGCGTCACGTTCTTGGCAGTCGAGATAGTAGCGTTCACAAGATATGTTCTGTTTTGTATAATGCATGTAGCGGCGACTCCAGCTTGACTGACATTGACTCCCATAGAATTGCAATTATCCGTGACACCACTGAAATCGACGCTGACCGGGAATGATGATGAAGGATTGATCATCATGCTGTAGTTCCGATCAAGCGGCGCAGCGACATAATATATAGTCGATGTCGAGCTCATCTCTTCTGCGACCTTGTAGCCAAGCTTCTGATCGCCAAGGCCATATCCGAAAGAGATCTCGGTCCAGTTGAATTCAGGCACCCAGCCAGGACAGGTAGGGCCAGGACATGTCTCATTGACATTTGTCGGATCTGAAGAATAGTCATATCCTTCAACCCTGATATGGAATGTCATAGCTGGTTTCAGATATATCTGCGGATCATCAAGCATCTCAAGAAGCATCATATCCGGGATATCTGGAAGTGTCGGTCCGATATACATGCCATACATATTGGTGCCTGTGTCATTATACTGCACTGCTGATAGCTTATAGAAGAATGGCTCTTGTTTTGTTGATGAAAGTGTTGGGATACCAGTTATATTGAAATGTCCTGTCGCATTGGTGAGATTGGTCAATGTCCCTATAGTCACTGATCCATCCATGCCGAAGCTCTGGACGAGCATGGAAGCAAGTGCGCCCTGCAAAGGCTGCCCATTCACATCAAAGACCCTGCCTGTGTAAGAGAAAGCATCGACCACCCAGACACTCATGTTCATGCCGCTAGGCTCTCCAGTGCCATATGCCATCACTTCGAATGATTCAGGACCGAGCTTGCTCCGGTTCGTGCTGACATTTATTGAGAAAGTCTCTGTCGTCTGGCCGCAGAAGAATCCATCACCAGTGGTCTTCCACATGAGCATATCGCCATCTGCCGTGAATGTATAATTTATCGTGCTTGTCGAATTATACCCATAGAAAGTATAGTTGACTGGCATCCGGATGGTCAGGTTGTCCTGACAGATATCATTAGGGCCCATCTGCGTCAGACTGAACACAAGTATCTTCGATTGATTCGTGAACACATAAGGGCCTGTTATCGATGAAGACCATGCGTTCAATTCAAGCGAGCCTCCGCCGCCAGGCTGTGACCCGATCATCACTGAATCAGTCGAATTATCCACATATGCCATGACGTCATCTCTGAGCTCCACATTATTCATGCTGAGACCCTCGCTTAATGCAGTGAAATTCGCTATGATGATAGTCTCTGATCCCGGCGATACATTCACAAACCATTCCACCTGCTCGGCCGTATAATTGATTGAATAAGGAGTCATGGTCGAAGCACTGAAGTTCGCCATGCTATCATATCTGTCTGTCACTAGATAATCGATCGCAGCCCCATCACCAGAATTGGAGATGTTGATCAAGAAGATCATGGTCTCATTATTGCCGACAGTCGGAGTGAGCGCTGTCTTCTTTATGCTGACTACGGGGACGCCGACAGTGATATTGGTCGTGAAATTATAAGGTCCGGTCGTATTGCAGTAGCCGTCATTGTTGCAGACAGTGAGATTATAATAGTATAAAGTGCTATTGAGAAGTCCTGTCAGATTGAACACATGCGCTACCTGCATGGTGAGATTATATTCAATTACGCCAAGACCAGATGTGATATTATAGTCCAGTGTCGCATTTCCGGCCTTATCAAGGATGAATATTATGTCCGCTGTCTCATTTGTCGTAGTCGCTTCAGGCGCGAGCGTGAAACCAGGTGGTATTGTATCAGGACCTCCAGTCACGTTCAGCAGCAGGTTCTGTCCCAGATCATCCACAGAATTCAGGAGAACACTCGCATTTCCTGCCAGCATCGCAGTCATGTTGAAATAATAGAGGCCAGGAGCAGATGCATTCATCGATATGCTCACATTGATAGTCGTGCCATTCAGTATCGTCGCGTTCGGCGGGTCAAGGGATATCCCGACACCACCCGAAGGAGCCACATTGATAGAAAAATTATATTCCCTCGACACATTGTCGTTGTTTGTCAGGTTCATCACATAAATTATGGTGCTGTTATAAGTCACATTACGGGCAAGTTCTCCTTCAAGCACGAAAGTGAGATTATATGTATCGCCGCCGCCGGCATACACGCTGAAACCAAGCGAAGCAGGCACCTGCCATCTCGCGTATCTTGGTCTGTGACATCAGTGCAGTTCATGCCTTCATCATTACAGTGGAACAACCTTGCGCTTGTATCAGGGATCTTTATTATTACATAATCGACACCCATCTTCTGCGCCATCTCGGTCCACCCAAGATTCGACATGCCGACCATCTCATCAAGCTCTCCTGTGTCGTTTGCGATGAACATATCGCTGAAATCCAATTCCATCGCCTGACAGATGTCTGCTCCGACAAGCTCGATAGACCAATTCATAGATGCATTAGCAGTTGGATTGAACAAGGTTATGTTCACATCGCTCATGTCGGCTTCCTCAAATGAAGACCCCACACCTTTTTCCATGCCATCGACGATTATGCTCAGATTGCCAAGGAAATCGTCTGGAGAACCAGCAGGTGAAGTGAAGTTGAACAGGAGCGAGATGTTCTTCGGAGCCGAGAGTGTCGTGAAATTAAGACACTTCGAAAGAGCTTTGTTGCCTGCTCCATCATATGACAATAGTTTATAATGATAAGTGGTGCTCAGGTTGAGCGGATAGCCTATGCTGAACATGTCGATAGGCACATTGTGCCATGCCCGGAAATCATCAAACGTCCCTGGCATCCCCTGGTCAAAGATGCTCGTGTTCAGGTTCCTGCATGCGCTGTCATTGCCATAGAATCTCAATGTCCCGTTGGTCGGCTCGTTTGTCGTCCACATCACGAAGGCGGCGTCTTCGAATTCATCGACCTTCGACATCGTGGTCCTTGGAGCTGTCTTATCAAGTGAGGTATTGAACCTGTCAGGCGCATTCATGCAATGAGGCGCAAAAGCGCAATCTGAATCCGCGCAGTTCGAAAGGCCATCAAGATCCTCGTCCCCAGGCATCATGCAGTCCTCAAACGGCATGAACTCGCCACCTCCGACGATCATGAATTCGCTTCCGCAGCTTGTCGGATTCTCAGAGCAATCGACAAGAGAGAAATCCATCGTGCCTGGTGTATAATATGCATCTACAATAGTATCATATGTGCTCAGATTGTCAAAATCATCCCATGACCCATTTATTATCATGGCGGTGAAACGCATATCGCTTGTCGGATTCCCTATCGAAGCCTTCTCCACCATGACTACTGCAGGAAATATCACTCCGAACATAGGATCCATCTCGCCGCATTCCATCGGTTCCATTGGCGCGCCGGGACCACCCATTGGGTCTCTTGACTTCCCAGGTATTATCGCAGCATCGCGAAGTATCCATGTGGAATTGAAGCATGCATACAGCTGTCTTGACTGGCCGCTGTCATTCGCTACAGCATAATTTCCATACCTAATCGCATATTCGAATCCGAATCCCACTGCAGAATCCATCGTGACATTGCACCCGGAACTCTCATTTCCATCGCTGTCGATCATATAAACGAATCTCCTGTCGACTACTTCCCCGCCGCAGGCATTGAGTTCGCTCAGATTCGCGATAGGTATACCGATCCCGATAGCGTTCGGTCCGATAGTCATGCCAAAGCCGAGTATATCTATAGAATCATTACCTGCCTCATTGACAGCATCATCCTTCAGGAACAGGACTTCGTTCCCTATGCCTACACCCAGCTGCATCATGAGAGCATCCTCAGGATCCATCCCGGCATAATCTCCAGTCAGGACATTGATGCTTCCGCCGCAGAACTTCATCATCTCGCATCCAGTGTCTTCACAGTCGGTATCGCCATCACTGTCGTCATCGATCCCATTGAAGCATATCTCTGCATTCGCCGACGCGATGCATGTGGAATATGTGGAGTTCCAGTACCACCCGGCATCCGAGCACATCGATGGAGTGAAGCAATCATCCGGCACAGAATCGCATCCGAAATTGAGACCGACCATGTCGCACCAACCGACAGGATTGAAAGAATCATTATACCAGGAACATCCTCCATAATCGCTACCGCCATTTGCTTCGCTGTTCTCGCATTGGTTCTCTGTGAAACAATGGAAACAATCTGAATCGCAATCTCCGCCAGAGAACTGTCCAGGCATGAACTGCTCGACACAGATGTCCTGCGTCCCTTGCGGGGTCTTAGCGTTTGGTATCCATTCACAGAATCCAAGATCGCTCGCGGTGCAGTTCTCCTCGTCAGTGTATGTGAAACAGGCATCCCCCTTGCTGAAGCTGGCAAAATCAGGATCGCACATACCCATGCCGCCGCTGAATGGCTTCCAGATACATGTCGATTGATTGAGGCAGCCGGTCTGATTGTCATCATACATATAGCAAGCGCTGCCGGCTTTCTGAGACGGACCCATCACAAGGAAAGCATCGACAAATTGACCGCCATCGTAATTAGTGAGCTGGTCTATCGGTCCATCGACACCAGATGTATTGAATGAATTAGTCTCGAAGTTGAGCATTATCGGCTGAGGCAGGACAGATTTATTGATGGCAAAGCTGATACCATCATCGATCTTCTTTGGATAAGCGCTGGAAAAATCCGGAGAGCAATTGACATAAGCATATACATCGACTGAGGCATTAGCGACAAAGCAGATATTCCCAGGACATGCCCCGCCTGCAGGCCTGCCATCCGCTTTTGGATTCGAGCCATTATAATATGCGAACAGGCCGGTATGATTGTCTGGGAAATACCAGATCTGATAGTCTGAACCAGGATAACATCCTTCTGTCGCAGAATCACAACCAGTAGATTGATTATCATCGACATCAAACTCGACGACAAACGCAGCTTTATTCTCTCCGCCGACACAATGGCTCAGAGTATCATTCTCCACGCCAGGTCCGACGATATGCCAACCGATCAGACCTGCTGCCTGATCGACAAGGACCGCGCTGATGTCAAGCGAGACCGCGCCATTCACGCCGCAGCAGTTTTGGCCAGGCATAGCTGTCTCGTATTCATTGAACATCATCTTGCAGCCAGGACCACGTGCTATGAAAGGCGCGCCATTGAAATCGAAAAGCGAACGCATCTGTGGAAGATCCGTCACATTATGCGCAAGCGCCCACATGGCTGAATAATTCAAGTCACCACCAGCACCACCAACATTGAATGAAAGCTCCTGCCCGACATCTGGAAAAGAAGAGAAAAGTATGGAAGCATTCAAGCTATGGAATGCCGTGATATTGAAACTATACATCCCTTCGATGCTGGAATTGAGAGTCACATTCACTTGTCTAGCAGTCTGGTTCGCTATCGTGGCATTTATCGGCATGAAATCGAATATGACTGACGGATCGATCTGAAGGCTGAAATTATAGGGCTCTGTCGTGTTTCCTGTATTATTAAGATAGATTTGGTACACTGCGGTCTCATTCACCATCACCATCTGAGATTTTGGTTCCATCACAGTGAATGTGAGATTATAGATAGATCCAGCATACGACCCATATGCGACCACTATCATAAATAGGTGGAGCAAAAATGCAAATATGATGTGCCCCTTCAATTAAGTCCCTCAATATCCTTAATACCATATTTTACACAAAAGGATATTATTTAAACATATGTTACTACCACCAAGTTGATCACTAAGGTTATTCTCCCAAAAAAAGTGGAAAAAAAATACTATTATGCGATAGACACATCCAACATCTCATGGAAGATGATAGTAAGAAACCAGATAGCATAGATGAGATCCAGGAAGGGTATGAATTGAATCTCGAAGAGACAAAGAAAAAAGTCCGAATAAGGACGGTGACATTATTCTGCCTCTCGTTCATCTTGATAATCACAGCTTATTTGGTCCATTCTGATGCTGTTGCAAAAGGAGATATCAATAGTTGCTTAAACAAAGATACTAATCAGATCCAAGGATGCCTTGTCAGTGTCATGGATAACTCGGGGTTGTTCGCATGCAGACATATGGCGCCTGAACCCAAACAAGAATGTTATGTCAGATTAGCGATTAAAAAAAACAGTCCAAGATTATGCAAGAACACAGGAAGTCTTAGAGAATATTATGAATGTATGGGCGAAGTCGCTTTGGAAAACCAGAATATCCGATTATTAGAAAATATCGACAGTGATTATCTAAAAGGAGTCTGGCTGACCAGGATGGCTCTTAGGTATAACAACACATATTACTGTAAACTAATAGCAGACCAGGCGATAAATGGTCTATGCCATTATGAATTCGCGATAATAACCAAAGATACTGGTTACTGCATGTTCATCGATGAGAGTTCACACCTGAGAAAAGAATGTTTTGAGGAATCCATCTCCAAACTCAAAGATTGATGTTTTTCTGTTCTGTCAGAAGAAAAGCGGTATTAAGATTGAATTTCCGACACATTTATAAATGGATCCTCCTAACCAGCCTAATGGCTGAGATGCGGAACAATCCGCAACCCTCATGAAGGGGGCTAGATCTCGGGAAAGGTGAAAAAATGGCAAATATCAAAGTAGTCATAAACGACAAGAAGACTGGCAGAAGCTGTCAGATTGAAGCGAACGAAGAAGCCACAAAAAAGTTCCACGGCCTGAAGATAGGCGATACTTTCAAAGGCGAAGTACTCGATTTCACTGGGTACGAACTCAAGATCACAGGTGGATCAGACCACGCAGGATTCCCGCTCAGAGCAGACCTTCCAGGAGCTGCCAGAAGAAGGATCCTGACAAAGACCGGTGTCGTCGGTGTCAAGAAATCAAACAGGGCAGGCACAAAAGTGAGAAAGACAGTCTGCAGCCAGACAATCGGTGCAAACACAGTCCAGGTGAATGCAGTCATCGTGAAAGCAGGAAAGGTCCCTATCCCTCAGCTAGCCCCAAAAGAAGAGGCTAAAGAAGACGGAGAGAAGGCAGCCGAACCAGCAGCTGAAGACAAAAAATAGTTATATACCTTTTGATTTAAGACATAGATGCAGAAACAGACTGATTTTGTATTGATTGTCCTCATCAATTTTTTCTTGGTTTTATTTATCTATGCATTGAAAAATTATCTGGACAGGATAATAGTCAATCATTATTTTCAGATGTTCTTCTGGAGCATATCACTTCTGCTATCAAGCCTTGTCCTGATAAAGATATTCGGGTTGAAGATCGATCTCAGTCTAAAAGCGATCAAACTACGAGAGAATCTATGGACATACATCATTGCGCTCGCAGCAGGGATCGGCTGTGGCGCTTGGTTCTTCTGGCTTGGAGAGACTGTGCCGGCCACGACATCCCTCATCGTGCTTATTCTCGACCCGATATTAGTAGCATTCGCAGAAGAGATAAATCATAGGGGCTTGATATTGAGATCAGCAGAAGAAGCATTTGGGACATTCAGAGGGATCTTTCTGCAGGCTATATTCTTTTCCATTGTCCATCTCAATCCAAGATTCATATTTCTCTTATCATATTTCGGATTCGCGATCCTTGCTGGATTTCTATCAAAGAAAAGATATAGTGGTTCCATCTACTGCGCGATATTTTTCCATTTCATAACAAACATCACGCTTTATATTATCAACTGGATCAATTAGAAATCATCTACCGCAAGCACATCTCTAAGAAATGGCAGAAAATCTATCTTGAGATTGCTTATCTTGTTGCATACCAAAGCTTGCACTTGACAATTATCGTTTGTCTCACTGATATCAGTAGATTTGAAATCCTCATAATCCTTATATACATAAAAACCAATCTGATTCTGTGGACCAAGCATACTTACCACACAATTTTGATCAAATGGATCCACAACAGATGAATTCTTTCCAAAACACCTCCTGAATATCGCAAGGCTTGCTCCTAATCTCTTCAGGTCTGGTACGGCCGTCGAAATAATCACCCCTTTAGATAGGAGTTTTGATCTGATTGTGCTAACAGTAGGTTTTGAGATGCCGATCAGTTTAGAAATCTCTGTGATAGAATAAGCGGGATATTTCACAAAAGCATATAATAGTTTTCGTTCATTCCTGCTCAGGACGATAGAACCACTTGGCAGCACAGATGGTGAATGCTCAACATCCAATGCGAAAAAGGTTTTTATCAGACCAGAGAAATCAAGACATCTTTTTAACTGATTCTCGATTACTGAGAAGGAGTAATCATTTACGACAGACAAAGGAAAACTATCATTGGCCAATCTCTTTTTGAGACTATTGCTCCGACCATGAGATGCTGACACCACGATGAAATCTTTATCAGTCGAAAGAAAAATCAGATCATTGCCATCAAATGCATGCTTAGAAAAAAGACTTGTGATCGTATCACGATCAAGAGGACGTGAATATGATCCAATCGTGAAATTCAAGTTCCCCTTATAGATGCGACTGATATTAGGAATATTGATAAACTCAAGTACACCTTCCTTGACAAGCCTATTACGTATAGCTGTGATTGTCGAACGCTTGATCTTTGCGAGAACCGCAAGCTTGTTATCGCTCATCGAAGGAAATCTTGATAGATAATACAACATCCTGCGTTCTTTTGCAGTGAGATTCAATCGTGTCTCCATAAGACCCTCGACTTTTTTCTCAAGATGCCAAGCTTTCTTGCGAAGCTCTTCTTGAAGTCTCTCTTTTATCTTTTCCAGCTCTTTTCGTTCTCTTATATCCCGCGCGACAGCGATACAACCATCGAATTTCCCATCCTTGAACAATGGCGAAGCACTCACCTCGAAAGGGATGATCGAACCATCTTTCGCCTTCACCTCAACTTCGATCGGCGCTTCAATCTTATTGATCTTCATCGCATCAGTCAATTTTTTTCTGACTAAGATCATAGATTCTTCAGTCAAGAACAGGTCGATTCCTGCACCGATCTTCTCGTCTCTCGCATAACCAAGGACACCATCCCGATTCGAATCTAGCAAAACACCATCTTTGTCTATCCTAAAAATGATGTCCTGCGCTGATTCGACGAGCTGTCGATATCTATGCTCAGATTCTTCAAGTTTTTTCTTGTAATGTTGCCGTTCCAGGACCTCATCTCGTTTATCATATGCAGCAGAGATTATATGAGATGCAAAATGAAAGCAATGGATATCAGCATGACTCCATATCCTCTTGTCTTTGCACTCATCGGCACCGATAAAGCCCTTGAGATCACCATGAAGTATCAATGGAAACACAAGAACAGATTTGATGCCACGCTCATCCAAAACCGTCTTCTCGGCATCTGCCTCTTTTATCATCGTAGATACATCTGATATATTGATGATGCTGTCGCTGCGAAGCATCTTCATCCACCATGGAAACCTCTCAAAGATCGGCATATCCTTAAATATTTCAATTTCAGAAGAGCCACCATCCGCATTCCATTCGTAAACATTCGACAGGGATTTTTTGTCTTCTGATATCTCAAATACATAGATCCGGCTCACGGAGATGAAATTTCCAAGCACCATCAAAGCTTTGTTCATCGCTTCATCAAAATCAGTGAAATCCATAAAAATAGAAAATAGATCAAACAGTATCTTTTCACTGCACGCCATGATCTGCTTCTTATCTTCAAATCCTCGCATGACTTTTAAGTTGACGACATTTATTTATATTGTTTTTGTTAATCAGATATTTTGGTGGGGCCTTTTTATTATCTGAAAATCAAATTAGAATATCGATAGTCAAACGAAAGGTTTAAATACCCTGCACTATTCCCCTAACGAGGTTAGAGGAGTGGGAAAAGGTTCACTGTCAAGTGAATTCCAGCTCAGATTTTTAACAAGACTACGGTGAGAAACAATGGGACAGCAGGAGGTTTATGATTTTTTGAAACGGTTCGAGAACAAGTGGTTTACTTCTAAAGAGATTGCGAAGCAGCTTGATCTTTCAATGGGATCAGTCACTAGCAACCTTAAAAAACTCCGAAAATCCCAATCAATCACATTCCAGCTCCAGTCAAAGAATGGAAAGCGGAACTATATCTATTGTTATAAGGTAAATAAAGTAAGGAACCTTATGAAGAAGATTCTCACTAGCCAGCAGATGCAATGACTCTCCGGCATTGAGACATATAAAGTGAATGATATATTATTGTGAATAGATAAAATCCAGAGTATCTCAAAGATATCTTGTCTCTTTCTTTATACCAAGTATATGGTAGAACAATCTATAATATTTATCCTGCTCTTCAAAGGTCCTTGGAGGCGGCATCGATGCAAGCCTCTTCAATTCTTCTTTTCCTGCGCTGTCAAGATGTCGCATATGTGGTTTTATATACACAAGCACAGGCAGATGGAACTTTTTCCCGATCTTTCGTTCATATATCTTCACAACAGAGTGCTGTGTCCGCCCATAGTCTCCTTTATGCACGTTCTTTCTCTGCATCAAAGAAAGCTCAATCAGTTCATGCAGCATATGCGCTCTTCGCTTATCTCTATATCTTTCAAGTCCAAGAAATGGATGTAGGACCACATATGCTAATCCCTTTGCATGGCCCGTCTCTTTACGATATATCGCGACAGCATCGCCACCCCTAAGGATTTCGGCTGTGCTCTTGAAATCGATATAATGCACTTCCGGTTCTACCAAAAAAGGTCCCATGATCGTCTCGACAGCCGCCTTTATCTCATGAAGATCACTGATGACTTTCCGATCAGGACTATAAGGATAGAATCTCAATTCATCTGGAAGCATTATAAGCTCCCATCTTAGAGTGATTGGCATCCATCTCTTGATATTAAGTGAACTTCCGACCACAACCGCGATTTCACGGCGTTTTAGGAACCTCTTTAAGGAAGTTATCGAAAATCGTCTGGAAAAATCTTTGAAGAATATCAACCATCCTGGGATGTGGATCTTGAACAAGATTCAACCCCCGACCTCGCTCATGCATTTACCTTTCAGAAGAGAATTCATGTGGCCGCAGATGCTGTTATCGTGCAATAACATTGCAAGATCAAGAAAACATGGCTCCTTATGTATCGAACCGATATCGATTGCAAAGCAGTAATCAATATTTTCAGTGTTCTTTGCAAGAGTCTTATAACATTCTCCATGTATATTCACATCAGTCAACAACCGACAATAATTAGATTCATTATATCTTATAGCCACTTTTGCCAGCCATCTCTCCTTATTAAGCTTATTTGGGATATATTCAAGAGATTTAAGATTTCGATTAAGCACTGCGACCTTGCCAAAGCATTCATCCTTGTCCCAATCTGCATTGATGTTCTGGCATATTGCAGGCCTGTTATCACCTATAGCGGCATGGAGATAACAATCATCAAGCATACGAGCCTCGACAAGTTTACAGACAGATTTTCCTTTCTGTTCTGCAAGCTGGTTGATACAGGTGTCATACATAGAAAGATTCATCAACTTACAGCTTTCAACACCAGACTTCACGCCGACATTGATATTTGATATCACACCAAACATCAGAATGCTGCCAGAGATCACAAGCGTGATTATCCAAATATTTCTTGACATACTAGATTTTACCCATTATAAGTATATAAAATATACTTATTTTCCATTTTCCATAGAAAGCACTGAAGACAATGACTTAAGCGCGACTTCAAGCTGTTTGTCATCAGGTTCGGATGTGGTGAGCCGCTGTAATGCAAGGCCAGGAACACTTATGATCCTGAAAAAACTAGATCCTTGATACTTCGCTGTCAGCTTCAGGAATTCATATGATACCCCTGCGATAATAGGAAGAAGGATTATCCTTGACAAAAGTTTTATGATCCAGCTTTTTGTCATTATCAAAGAGAAGACAATTATGCTTATAACAAGCACGATTATCAGGAAACTTGTACCACATCTTGGATGGAGCGTTGAGAATGGCTTCGCTTCTTTCACAGTCAATTTTTTCCCTGCTTCATATGCGTGGACGGCTTTGTGCTCTGCGCCGTGATACTGGAAGATTGTCTTTATGTCTTTTATGCGCGAGATTATCAATATGTACAAGAGAAAGACAAAGATACGGATGACCCCATCGATTATATTGAATGCAAAGTCATCTTTAGTTATCAATCTGCTAAGAACAAATGGAAGTATGACAAAAAGACCTACTGCGAAGAGGATGGCTATTCCAAGAGTGATGACCAGCTCTTTTTTGCTGATCTTATCGTCGCCGTCCTCGATCGATTCATTCGCTGAATAAGTGAGAGCTTCTATCCCAGTGATCAGAGTCTCAAAAAGAGAATAGATTCCACGTATGAACGGCCACCTGAAAAAAGACCACTTCTTCTGCCATGAGTCGATCTCTGTCTTGCGCACAGAGATCTTTTTATCTGGTCGTCTCACCGCGACAGCCATATTATATCGTGATCTCATCATGACACCTTCCATCACTGCCTGGCCACCGATGGTGTGCTTGCATTTACTGCTTACAATCATGGTTATTTTGATAGAATAAATAATATATATACTTATGCTTGATACTGTATCGGATAGAAACCAATTCAATATTTCCGATCAAGGATGAGGCCTATCTTCTGCTGTTCAGAGAAACGTGCTTGCTGTACTGCCTGTGTGCGATGGATAAGCCGCTGCAATGCCTGCACATATCGTTCAGGGCTGTCTGCGCATTCAATCATGATGCTAGACTTATCAAGGCCGGTCAGTTCAAGGATTATATCGCCACAGTTGAAGACTGTGTTGAAGACACCATCTTTCTGGCAGGATATCCGTGTGACATTTTGATAGGATATTATTTGCGGACCACCTATCGAACCGCCTTTCTTCGCCACAAGATCCGCCTGACGAAACTCAAATCTCTCGCCGGCTTTCCCAAGATATGTGATTGCGATGATCAACACAATGACGATTATTATCGCCGCCGCGGCACCACCCACAACCACAGGGATGATCTCGACCGGATTCACATCGATGTTGAACGCTTCTAATGGAGTGATGAACACATCAAGCCCCGCAGTGTAATGGATCATCAGGACACCGCCACCGATCAGTAAGAGGAGCCCAAAGAACATGAACATACGTCTGAGACTGATCTTGAAAGCATTTGATTTTATCTCGATCGGCCAGGCTGCAGGACCATTCAATGTCTGGACTGTTTCCATATGAGAATCGGGGATATCGAGATATAAATAACTTATGCCTACATTTTCGGCTGTATTGTGACGAAGTCACAATGCTCCGTAAGCTTTGCTTACGAGAGTAGCTTCGGAGGTGGGTTTCGTCCTTCGGACTCAAGCCCACGACTCAAGCACTCAACACAATACAAAATCCACACCACATTGCCCATAGACCATAGCTCACACCCAGATGAGACAGACTCCTTACTTTTAGTCCAGGTTTTGTAGTCAAATAGATCAAGACAAACCGATAAAAAATGAATCAGAACAAACAATTAGAAGTCCGTGCAAAAAGTGGTAATGAATGGGCCCGGCCGGAATCGAACCGGCGATCACCTCCGTGTAAGGGAGGGGTCATAGCCGCTAGACCACAAGCCCATAAGAAAAAAGGAAATAAGAAATCAAACAAATTCGATCTTTTTTGCACGGATGCCCTTGCTCTGCGTATGAGCTTTCTTGCATTTCGCACATGTGTATCTGAAATCGGTCTTCTTCGTGCTCTTCTTGCCGGTCATCTTGAACTTGGTGACTGCTGGCTTTGAATACCTGCCTTGATTTCCAAGTCCTCGCGCAAGCCCTCTTTTTCGTGCTCTGTATTTCGAACCTCGTTTAAGGGCGCTACCAGTCTTTCGCTTCGCCGATGTGATTTTATGCTCTGTATGTGTCTTGCAATATGGACATAATCTCTTTATTGTCTTTGGTTTTTTCATGATTAAAAGACCCCCATGGGAGTATGATAGTGACGTATGAACAGCCACCTATTTATATATGTTTTGCTATATGACCAGCAAAAAAATAAAAACAGGGCCATCATCTTGCTTTCATAGCAGATATAGGGGGAGACAGATTTGGGAATGAAATTGATATCAAGCCAGGGGAAGTGGAAAAATTATCTTAAACAATGCTTAGTCATCGGTGGCGCGACATTGACCCTTGGCGGAGGGATCATCTATGGCATCGGAAACTGTTCTCAGAGACACTTTCAAGAGAAGAGACAGGAGATTGAGATGGATCTCAAGGAAAAAGATCTCAGCAGCGCAAATCATTATCTTCAGAAGATAAAGGATGAAGAAGGGTTGATCGATAAGATCCCATTTGGAAAACAGAGTATCTCTGCTCAACGTGAAACCCTTGAAAACAGACTAATGAATATATGGAAAGATAATCTCAAAAAGATCAGTGATGAGATACAAACAAAGACCGTTTATAGTGATACCAACTGTGATGACATGCATAAGATACGAGATCAGCTTATGACAAATTTATCTTTTAAGAACCAATCCCCTTCTGAAGATATGAAAAATGCAATTGTATTGGATCTTTGGGACCCATATAAAGACGAAAACGATAATTCAGTCAAATTCAACACATATAATATCCCAAAAGAACAGACAATAGCTATCAGAAGGTACAATTTTCTCACATCATGGGCATGTTTCACCGCGATCAAAAAACCGCAGTTCAAAAAGATCGAGAATCTAGAATCGATGACACTGGCCATGATATACAGCGAAAGCGGGCCAAAAAATCAAGAAGAATTCGACAGCATGGCAAGGTGGCTGGACCATGAATTCGTGCGATATTTTCAAGTGACGACAGATCTTATACTTTCTATCGCAAAACAATCAACCAATGAGACCGAATCGATCAAAAAAAGATCAGACCTCAAGGACGAATATTTCAAGACAGTTAAGATAAAAGGCAGTATCAGATCGAATCTAGAAAAAATCGCAAAGATAGGGGGATTCAATTTATCACAACAGGCATTCATGAAAGATTCGCAACAGACAGATGAGTCTCGCATGATGTTAAGTGCCATACTTTCTGAGATAAGATGGATAGACTATGCGCTCACAGATATAGATAAGAAGGATCCAAAAGAAGAGACTATCAATGATATCAATCGACGCTTTGATTCACTAAATATGTATCTTAAATCCTACAAACTATCCGGCCAAGATATGACTAAGATCAATGATGATATCGCTACGACCAATAAAGATTATTATCCGATACATCTCGCATTCATCGGATCCCTCATCACAAAAAGACCAAAAGAAGCATTGCAGGTTCTTTATGACACACAATTCACATGGAATTTTGCCCATGACATACGGGCTATAAAAACAAAAGCACGTGCCCAACTGGTTCTTGCAAAGAATAGATTCGGCAAAGACAAAAAGATAGATCAACTCAATGCAGACTTTCGTAAGCTAGATTATTTTGAATATCAACATCTTGCGAAGTGGTATCTCGCAGAGACGATTATACCTCGTGGTCATTCAGATCTCAGTGGGGATCTTTCATCTGCCAAAACGAATATAGATGAAGCACAGAGACATGGACTTGCTGGAAATGAATTAGACCGATTAAGACATAGGTACGATACACTGAGACGAAAACTCAACTGCCTGCTCGCAGAAGATAAGATGGATGTCCTTGAAAAAAAGATAGAGAATGAAAAAGAAGATGTTGATCTGGGTGACCTTTATACAGAGGCTCTCGCAACGTACAATGCATGCAGAAAATCACAGCCAAGCTACAAAAAGCTCGGAAAACTTAAAAAAAGACTCACACAATGCAAGTTATCCATACTCAGCAGCAATATAGAGACATACATCGATACAATCAGAGAAACATCAGAATCTGATGGGACTGACCTGATGCAGAAGATAACCGAAGGAAGGATAGAGATGCGCAATAATTACTGGGACGCGTTACGCGCCCTCCAACCTATCCGCAGGATATCATGGAGGAGATATAGAGGCGAATTACATAATCTCAAGAATACTATGGCAGATTCACTTGTGAATATCGCAAACCAGGCAGTGACGACTGCATACACAAATGAATCCCTCAACGACAAGAAGATCATGACATTCTTTGCGCAATCCATCTATAAAGAAGCATCTGGATACAACTCGAGATACAGAAAAGAATACTACGAGCAGTCAAGGCTCCTTTGGCACCTGAGGCATTGAGAATATGATTAAGAGATTCTTGACAACAATCGCGCTCACAGCAGGGATTGCTTTTGGTGGCGGATGCAAAGAAGACCAAGAAAAATTCCAAGAGAAAGAACAAACGAAATTAGGCAAGCATTACTCATCAATATTCAAGTCATATAGTGAATCAGTCAATCATTCGGATGATGATTCTAATTTGCGAAACGCTATTCTGTCCTACAAAACTGTAAAAAAGATAGAGGCACAAGTAAACAGAACTTTTCTTGATCGCAGACATCATTTTTCATTTGTCATTATGTATAACCAATTTGCAGATCACACCATCAAAAAGATGGGTGAGATGAACAAAACACTTTTGTCCCTTGAGAAGCGTTCAGACACGATATCATGCAAAGATATAGGACAGAAAATCAATCCGCTTGGACCGGAACAGATAGAAAGTGATCTAAAGGAACTTGGCATAACATCCACACCAGCTCTGCATCTGAAGAACAGACATGATTATCTCATTGAACGATGCAAATTGAACATCGCTTTTCCTTCCGAAGATGATGGATCTATCTTGAATATACTTCAATATATAACTGCAAATAACATATATCCAAAGACATTGCCAGAGATGTTCAAGCTTGCAAAGACCGCCTTAAATAAGACCACAGATACAAAAGCAGCTATAGAACAGTTAGAGATGATAGCAAAACATGCGGATCATAGCTTATTCCTGGATCTGATCGATATTGCCAAGGAACGTATTGAAACATCTGAAACCAAAAACCTTGAAGAAGAATATGCGATAACCATAACTGCAAAAGATCTCCGTTATCTTCTTGATGGGAGCCGATCATCAAACGAGATTGAAGATAAGATGAAAAATGATAAACATGCTGATAGTCTTGAAGAGATACTAGATGAAAGAGCATGGGCACTTATAGCATACAGACAGGAATCAAAGAAAATCACTTCACTTAGTCGAACATACCCAGAACTGTATAGATCAAGTAAAAAAGGACTCACACAAGACATAGCGAAGTATCTTTTCTTCCTCGGCAATCAGGCAGGCAAGCTTAAGGTGGGTAAAGATGACATTGATGCAGACAAGATGCGCAAATTCTACGCAAGCCGGCTGTATCTTGACGCAGCAAGATTAGACAAAAGATATCTGGCCACTTATAGAGAGATGAATCAACTCCTATACATTTTAGGTAAGTCAGGGAA
>Ga0210019_1001595_pt1 | contig 23737 bp, 17 predicted proteins | sample CryGeyCG2114_020_2_FD_183969 | JGI IMG/M metagenome (GOLD analysis project Ga0210019, IMG submission 183969) | Groundwater microbial communities from aquifer - Crystal Geyser CG11_big_fil_rev_8/21/14_0.20 (SPAdes) (version 2) | ecosystem: Environmental > Aquatic > Deep subsurface > Groundwater ...
AAGCTATCTCGGGATATGTCAAAAGAAAGGACAAAGCTATTCACAGATCGTTTCAAAAAGAAATTTGGGGCAGCATCATGCCTTAGGACCAATAATCCATATTACCCTGCTTTGATAGGTCCTATCGAAACTATGAACTCCGTTATGAAATACATCAAATCCGACCAAAGCGCATTATTCACATTTTTCACAAACATATTCTATTGTGAAGAGAAGAACCGATGCAGGATCATCAGGTATTTCAAGAGCCATGACAGTGATTCTTTTGTAGGGATCATTCAGAATCAATCAAGATCAGACATCAATAATTATTGGATCACTGAATTCACCAACGGAAGATATGGATATGATCAAGTGCATATCAAAGACATGGTCATGCGTCCAAGAAAAGTTATATTGAGAAAGAAGTGAATATCTATTTTTACTTCCCTTTCTTAGGTGGATCAAGTGAAGTTCTCTTTTGACTCTTCTTGATATTGTCATCTGATATCTCTTCTTTTGATCCAATGTCATTGTCCGCGAGACTATTTATCTCAACATCATCGACATCTATATCCGAAAGTGGCTTGTATCCCGGCTTTTTCCATTTCATCCATCCGAGCACCGCAAAAAACATGATAATAATCAACGCGCCGCCGATCAACACCCAACGTAGATTCATGATTTGAACAGGATCGTCCATCTTGTCTGTCACTGTAACGGTTTTCTTTCCTGCCTTAGTGTCAATTGTAGAAGATGTATTCGCTATTGTGAGATTGCTTTGCTTAGAAGAATTCACAACACCAATATCCCAAGATGCGGTCATTACTGAATTATTCGACTCAGGAGAGTAAATAGTGAATATCTTCTCTTCTGAAAATTTCATTCCTTTAGATGATTTGAATGTCAGATTCACTGCGATCGTCGTACTCCGATTCGGGACAGTGAATCCTACATATGCAAGATAGAGCTTCTCATCGCTTTTGATGATGTTGAAAGGTGTATGCTTTATGACTTTGATCACTGTGTCATTTGAGATCACTATCACATCGACATCATTGAAATCATTTGTCTTGTCACGGTTCCATATACTCAGATTGATCCAACCGTCATCACCAGGAACATAAGTTATCTTTGATCTTTGCTGCAATATAGATATGCCCTCAGATGGGACTATCACTGTTATATTCTTATCGTATCTCGCTTTTGCCTGATTAATGATCGCGTCTACAGAAAGTTCCATCTTCATCACACCAGGATAATCTGGCCTGAATCGGATAGAATGTGTTATCTTCTCTCCCTGACCAAGTGAAGCTTTTTCTGTCAGCACGCCGCGTCCACCTGTGCTCAATGTCCGGCTTGTCAACCTCATAGATTCCGGTATCTTCAATTGCATGTCTATCGCAAGCCTTGATTCGGTATCAGAATCATTCATCGCATTCAACACGTCAAAAGAAAATGTCCCTTCTTCGAATTGATCTATTGTGTTCTGGATCCATATGGGGGTGACTTTAAGAAAATCGCTTGGATCTTTCACATCTATCTTTGTTGAATATTGGACAGTCTTGTTATCAAGATAAGACGTGCAGTTTATCTTTCCAGAGAATTCTTTTGTACCAATAAGATTATAAGAGAAGATCGCTGTCCCGCCTTTCTCAAGCTTTCCAGTCCATTGTATTTTGTCCCCTATGCGAGATGAGCCAGCAAAGCTCTGTATCACAAAAGAATCTGGTATCGTCTCGACCACCTTCACATCGTATAACGCCACATCATTGTTGTTCGTGATCGTCACTTTGACAGAGATTGGATCACCGATGATAACTGATTCTTTTGAAAAAAGATGATCCACTCCGAGGTCGATGATATCGACCTCATTTTTATATATCTTCAGGTGGACTTGATGATATTCCTTATCAGTCCCATAATCTATTGTGCCTTGGCCTTCATGCGGATCGAATCTGGTGTCATCGAAACAGAATTTATAAGATCCAAGTGTCTTGCAATCAGACAGAGGGACCAATAATCGATCATCAAGCAATTTCACCTGCACAAGCTCGACATCACCAGATGAGAATATGACCCGAAATCCCAAAGAATCAACAGTATAATTCTTACTTGTGTCGTACCAGTCCTCTTTTTTGAGTGTCTCACTTGCATAGACCACAGGAATCAACAGAAGAACAATCAAGATTAGGAATTTTTTCACCATTAATTTCCAATAGATCACATGACTTATAAAGGTTCACACTGCTGAAACGCGCTGTTGAGTCAGGATTATGCATTCAAATAAATCTGAACATCCATCTGAACCATTAAATTCTAAGTTCTATTATCTTAGAATCAAATAATGGAAGAAAATCAAATGCGGCACACGCAAGCCGCATTCTACATAATGCAAATGAGTAGAATATTAATCATTTTAGATGACATTCAAGAAACCAAATATAGCCAAATCTGCGAATCACCGGGAGTTTATGGAATAAGCGATTCACGAAGGTAGATATTAAAGGGACATTCAATGGTAAAATGAGGCGATATTTCTCATCAAATCCAAAATTATTTAGATGAAGGGCAGATCTGATCTCACTCTGTTTAGGCCACCGATGTGGTCCCTCGTGTTTAAGATTGAAAAATTCTGCGACTTCTGAGATCCATGACATCATATAATTTGTTACCCAAATATAAACCCTAGTATCTTCAGTACAGAGGTGTCTCACGCTTTGTATTGTCTTTTCCACACTTGTGACATGTTCAAGTACATCTGCCAAGATAATTATATCAAACGTTTGATTAAGTCTCAGATTCTCTGCTGCGGATACTTTGAATTTAAGAGTTGAGTAATGTTTGAAGCGTTTTTTTGCAATGTTCACCATCCCAGGTGAAATATCTATGCCCATGCCATTTTTTGCTTTGAGCGAACTCAATAGATCTCCTGTGCCGCATCCGACATCTAATATTTTTTTCCCAGGCGGTATTGTTTCTTTAAAGGTTTTGATGAGTTCAGATAGATAATATGGATGCTCACGTTTCTCTCGTATAAATCCAGAACTGGTCTTATTGAAATAATCTCTATTTTTCAGACGAAAATTTGATTGCCTATCTTTTATTTTACTCATGTATAATTCCTCTATTGATTAATACAACTGGGGTGAGATTATATAATTATATTGAAAAAAATGAATGACTGTTGAGTCACGTAAATGGTTTACAGTTCTAATAGTTTATAAAACCTCTAAAATTTCTTTTCAAAATCATTATGAGAAGTAATTACAGTATCATTAAAAAAACACAAATTATTAACCCCTTTCGGCAGTATACAACTGCTGAAACACGCCCACAAAAAATCACATGAACTGTTGATATGCGAACATTATCAGGAGGACTGAACAGAACAAGACCCCGACTCTCCAGAATATAATTTTCATGTCATACCTCCGTAGGACAAGTGCCCCCTGTTTTGGTCCAGGAATCCCCGCCTTGTCTGGAGGCATCAAGTCCATAAGCATAGACAAATCCCCCAAACCAGATGTAACTGGAAATACTTCCTTATTCTTGAGAATGAGGTAACTCCTATTAAAGAAGAGATTGCTACGCTAGAGTGATTCAGATAAGACCATCATCCTTCAGGGCATGATATTGATCACAACCGATAGGAATCGATATCTGCTTTTATTGATCCTTCGAATGAGATCTCAAAACTGCATGTCTGATTGACAGCATCAATGAATGTGGTCTTGTCACTCAAAATCTCATACCCCGCAAGTTCATCGTAACGACCCAGATTTTGATGAAGGCACTTTTCAACTAAACCATCAAGAATCCCGTATTCAAGAACTGTTTTCCGTAGATAACTTAAAAATCCACTTCTTTCAGCTGGCATAAAATCAACATCCGAAATATCGATAGTGATCTTTGCACCGCCTTCAAAATGCCCATTAGTATATCTGTATCCAGAATATCCGATTCTTCGTGGACTAATGATATCAATATCTAATTCAGATAATGTGACTGGTTGATCTTTTTCATATATCCGATCACACAATGATTCAAATCGTTCGTTCTTTTCCATCATAAATCACTATCTGATGGATTAGAGCAAAGTATTTAAGTCTTACTATCCAGCCGATAGTGTGTCCTATGCTAGTCTTTCTTTTCATAACTGCGAGTTAGTCAATCGAAAACGACCACCCCTGGTCACAGACCAGTGGCATAATTCGCAAAGCGAATTATAAGTTTGCTTAAAACTGCAAAGCAGTTTTAAATTCTGCTTTAGCAGAATTTAGCAAACTTAGCTCCGCTTCGCTCCGGGTCGTTTTCTCGGACCCTTGCATTTCCACTAAATCACCACTCGTCAATAGACGAGAGGAAATGCAAGATTATAAAAAGAAAAAAGTGGGTTATGGAGAAGTAACAGTGGATATGACAATCGCGCAGTCGTAAGACGGCGCACTACTAATAAGAATTTCTAAAATAATATAACTATCGCTCTCGTCATCTCTCAATCAAAACCAATGCATAGGAAATATTTCTATCTAGGACAATCATCAATGAAAAAGAAAAAAGGGATTATGTTATATTAAAATATTAAAATCCAAATAAATTAGCTTAATGTCTGAGATCCTTCATAATAAGTTCTTAACAAACCTTCCCCAGCTCTTTCAGAAAATCTCATGTTTTCTTTATTACAATTCGTCATTTTGTTACAATGAGTACATTGTTGAAGATTACCAGAAAGATTACTAGAAAAAAATGTTTTTGAATCTCCAAATTGAATTGCAGCAGTAAACCACTTCCCACACATTTCACATTTTAATTCACAAATTGTTTTTCCAAGATTAATGTCTTCTGACATGTATATCACCAAGCACGAGAATTCATTAAAATTATATAATGTTTTGTATAGCTATCGCTACAATCAATCTAACCATGCATAGAAGATCTTGTTATAGCTATGACTATATCATAACCAAGTCTATATCATAATTATCATTTAACTAAATACAATTCAGTTGATAACCATTCAACATAGAAAAAAGCAATCATAAAAAAAGAAAGAAAAAAGAAAAGCGGTCCGCAAACGGACCACTTTCTTTTATGAAAGCCACAGTCTCTTCATACAAGTATGAAAAGACCAATACGCAGACAAGCAAGCTTGTCGCGCACTGATTTTTTTCTTTTGGAAAAAAACCAGTACATAGGAAGAATACACGAACGAACAATTAGTAGCCGCAGGCTGAATGCCTCGTTGCCTTAGCACTTACACCCCGACTCTATCAACCCTGTCTTTTACAGGAGTTCTATGGTATCTCTTTTCACGGCGGGCTTCGAGCTTAGATGCTTTCAGCTCTTATCCCTTGACGCGTAGCTGCCCAGCGTGCCCTGTCGGACAACTGGTGAACCAGAGGCGCCGAACTTCCGTTCCTCTCGTACTAGAAAGTCCTTCCATTCAGATACCAAACAATTCCAGCAGATATTAAACCAACTGCCTCGCAGCGTTGTGAACCCAGCTAACGATCCCTTTTAATGGGTGAACACCCCCACCCTTGGCTGCTTCTGCACAGCCAGGATAGGCAGAGCCGACAGCGATGTAGCAAGCCCCGCCGTCGATCTGCTCCAAGTTCTGCTTTAGCAGAACTTATATGAGCTCTCGGGCGGGACAACTCTGTTATCCCCGGAGTAACTTTTCGGCCATCTCCAGCCGCCACTAATGCGGACATGGAGGTTCGCTAGACCAGACTTTCGTCTTTGGATTTGATTAAGCTACAAATCCAATCAGGCAAGCTTTTGCTCTTACACTCCACGACGGATTTCCAACCCGTCTGAGCTTACCTTTGGGCGCCACTGATATGTTTTCAGCGGCATGCCACCCCAGCTAAACTGTCCGCCTATCGATGTTCCGCTTTTCAGCGGTTAGTAACACAATTTCAAAAGGATGGTGTTTCATTGACGCCTATTCTGTATCCGAAAATACAAACGTAACAGCTTCCATCTACACTACGCATCTAAAGTCGTGTCACAACGACAGGTTACAGTAAAGTTTCACGGGGTCTTCACTTCCCACTGGAATTCTCCGGCTTGTGCACCGGACAAGTGTGTTCAGGGGCTTCTGACTGGGGACAGTGACGATCTCGTTACGCCATTCATGCAGGCCGTCATTCAAACGGCAAGGCATTTTGCTACCTTAAGAGAGTTATAGTTACCCCCGCCGTTTACCCATCCTTAGCTCCGTTGAACCGAAGTTTTAGATATGGGCACTGGGCAGACGTCGCCTTCTGTACAAGCCTTTGCAGGTTAGCAGAAAGCTACGTTTTTGTTAAACAGTCGGACCGTCCTAGTCACTGCGCCCTGTATTTGCAAACATAAGCCTACAAATATAGGGACCCCTTCTACCGAAGCTTCGGGGCTAATTTGCCGAATTCCCTCAATCAGATTACACCCGGACACCTTAGGTTTCTCACCTAGGGGCACCTGTGCTGGTTCTGGGTATGATTAATAAAGATCTTTGCTTGTTCCTTTTTCATGGTCTCTTGGCATCAACTGAATACCTCATAAGAGGTACTATTCATGGGTTTAAACTACTTCTCGACATTACGACACTCCATAGATATATCCCATTTAACACAGTAGACAACCTGTGTCAGTCTAGCCGAAAGAGTCAGAAACAAACCTTGTGTTGCCACACATACTTTATTAGTAAAGGAATATTAACCTTTTGCCCTTTCCCGGATACTCGAGTTACGAGTCCAGTTAGGATCAACTAACCCTTGGCTGATTTGCATTGCCAAGGAACCCTTGCCCTTTCGGTGATGATGATTCTCACATCACTTAGATCCTACTACCGCCAGGATTTGCATTTCCACATGGTCCACATCCTCTTTCGAAAATGCTTCTGCCCTTGCAGAACGCCCACCTACCACAATGCTTTCGCATGTCCACAGTATCGGTAACTAGTTTAGCCCCGTCCATTTTCAGGGCCTACAACCTCGAAAAGTAAGCTGTTACGCACTTTTTAAAGGGTGGCTGCTTCTAAGCCAACCTCCTCTCTGTCTTCGGCTGTAGACACCTTTTGAGTTTACACTTAACTAGTATTTTGGGACCTTAACTGTAGTCTGGGTTTTTCCCCTCTCGGATCACAACTTTACGCCGTGACCCCGTCTTTTGACTTCTACGATGTCTGAGCATTCGGAGTTGGACAAAGATGCGAGCAGTTTCCCACCCTAACACCCAAATCCGTATCTCTACCTCCCAGACCATCTCCGTCAAAGCTTGACTGCGGCCAACTTCGGTGGGAACCAGCTATCACCGCTCTCGATTGGCTTATCACCCCTAAACGCAAGTTAGAGGAACACTTGCACGTAGCACCCCTTCAGGCCTCCACTAAGTTTTACCTCAGCTTCACCTTACTCACGCTTAGTTCGAGCGGCTTCGGGTCGCACACTAGTGACTTGATGGCACTTTCATACCACGCTCCTCGCAAGCTGCGAGCTTTCGGTTTCCCTACGGATTCCTGACGATCACATCAGTTATCCTCGCCACTAACATACAGTCCCTGGCACGTTATTCAAAACGCACGATACAACCCCTAAAGGCCGTATCACCCTATCACTGTCAGGTTTCAGGATCTTTTGACTCCCTTTGTGGGGGTCCTTTTCAAATTTCCCTCACGGTACTCTTGCTCTATCGGTCTCTGAGCCTATTTAAGGTTAGAAGTTAGTCCCTCCTATTTCTTCCCGCCTAATATCCAATAGACGGTACTCGAGATACTATCACATCCATCTTCCTTCTCTTACGGGGCTATCACCCTCTATGGCACTCCTTTCCAGAAGATTTCAAATCAGAAGATTAGGACTAAAAGATAGTCTAAAACACCACATCTCCACAACATTACTGCTGCGGATTCAGTTTGCCTTATGCCGCTTTCGGTCGCCCTTAATCACGGTATCCTTATTAGTTTCTTTTCCTGCGGTTACTAAGACGCTTCAATTCACCGCGTTCCCCTACGCTGACGCGCATCTAAGATGAAGTCACATTAGGGCATCTCCGGTTCAAAGGTTACATGCACCTCGCCGGAGCATACAGTAGCTTGTCACTCCCTTCGTCGGGGATCAGAACCAATTCATCCACCTGACAGTTTCCGGTGTATTCTTCCTATGCATGGCTCATCATCGTTAAGTCTGGAAAAAAATTACGATTAACCCTTCACTCGGCAATGGTTAGCTGCCGAGTTGCGTTCATTTAAACCAGCTTCCGAGGCGATCTATTTCCTCACTGGCCATCTGCAGTTGAACACTGCGTGATTAATGAAAGTAATATGGAGTCGTCGGGACTTTCAACGGCGAGCACCAATGGGCTCTTTTCCAATTTTGAACCCGAGGCCCCCTCCTCACTTGACTTGACAATCCATCTCGTCAGAGTGTGCAAGGGAGGTGCTCTACCGGACTGAGCTACGACCCCAAATTTATGAAAATAAAAGAAAAGCAATCAATTAGTTCGTTTTTGTCAGTTATGTTTGACTGACAAGATTTAAAAAAAAGGAGGTGATCCAGCCGCAGGTTCCCCTACGGCTACCTTGTGACGACTTAACCCACCTCACTGAACTTGAATTCGAACTGATCCGTGAACCAGTCCTCATCCGAACCCGGCTCGGTTGGTTTGACGGGCGGTGTGTGCAAGGAGCAGGGACATATTCACCAGAAGATGATAACTTCCGATTACTAGGGATTCCGACGTCATGAGGCTGAGTTACAAGCCTCAATCTGGACTTAGATAGGGTTTCGAGGTTTAGCTTCTCCTTTCGGAGTTGCGTCCCATTGTCCCTACCATTGTTGCGCGCGTGTAGCCCATGAGATTCGGGGCATACAGACCTACCGTAGCCTGCACCTTCCTCTGCGTTACCACAGCAGTCCCCACAATGTGCTCGGTCCTCCCCGAAGGGAACCGTTAGCAATAGTGGGTACAGGTCTCGCTCGTTGCCTGACTTAACAGGACACCTTGCGGCACGAGCTGACGACGGCCATGCACCACCTCTCGGCTCGTCAGGTAAAGCCATTAACTTGACCTTCATCCTGCCGTCGCCCATGGTGAGATTCTCTGCGTTGAGTTAGATTAAACCGCACGCCGCACCCCTTGTGGTGCTCCCCCGCCAATTCCTTTAAGTTTCAGTCTTGCGACCGTACTTCCCAGGCGGTGAGCTTAACATCTTCACTACGACACTGCGCATCCATGTAGAATGCGCAACACCTAGCTCACAGCGTTTACGGCCAGGACTACGAGGGTATCTAATCCTTTTCGCTCCCCTGGCTTTCGTTCCTCACTGTCGGATCCGTGCTAGTAAGGCGCCTTCGCCACAGGTGGTCCTCCTTGGATTATAACATTTTACCGCTCCCCAAGGAATACCCCTTACTTCTCCCGGTCCCAAGTCTAGCAGTGTCTTCTGCACGCCGTTATGTTGAGCACAACGATTTCACAGAAGATTTACCAGACCAGCTACGAACGCTTTAGGCCCAATAATTACGGTTGCCACTTGTGGCGCTGGTGTTACCGCGGCGGCTGGCACCAGTCTTGCCCACCACTTATTCGCCAAGATATTTACTCTAGGCAAAAGCCTATACTGTGTATAAGCACTAGGGATTCCCTTCTCACACTTTCGTGCATTGGAAAGAGTTCGTGCCTGCTGCACCCCGTAGGGCTAGAACCAGTGTCTCAGTGTTCTTCTCGGGGCGACCTCGATAAAGGCCCCTACCGATCATCGGCTTGGTAAGCCATTACCTCACCAACTACCTAATCGGCCGCCGACTCATCCTTAGACGCCGAAGCTTTGAGGGATGAAACGTTCCAGTTTTCATCCCATATACGGTATTAGCCTCAGTTTCCCGAGGTTATTCCATATCTAAGGTAAGATTATCGACGTGTTCCTGAGCATATCGCCGGACCCTTGCGGGCCCAAGACTTGCATGGCTAATCCGAATCCCCATAGCAGCAACCTCCCGCAGGATCAACGGGAATTTCTTATTGAACGGTCGCATATTGGAATTTTAGGGATATTGTCACTCGACAATATTTCCACAAACTAATTGATTGCTCTCTTTCATGCCTGACACATTTGCCTCAGGCACACATTTTTGTGAATGTTACAGAACATTGGAGGTGATGAAATTTGGTATCAGTATGGGGAATACGGGGGGTATTTAAATGTTTCTATTTGGACAAGATAAATTATGGGTGCTAAGTCATTTATAAGTTACCCGACGAAGAATCAGAGAGTGTCGACTGGAAGATTCGCCGCGAAATCAAGCAGCACGTCCTCACCATCTTCTCTCTTGCTCAAGGTATTTGATCTATATTGTGAAAGGACGCTGTCTTTCCGTGCCTCGGTGAGCTTTTTTAGCTTCGATGCTTTAAGTCGTCTAACCCGTATAGCCTGCCTGATCCAAGTATTGTGAGATACCAACACGTGATGCAGATCTTCAAGATAGCTTTCGTAGGCACGATCAAGAATATTTTCTCCTATGAACGTCTCCACGTGAAGAAGAGAAAAGTGATGTAAAGACAAGTCATCTAGCTTCCTTATTTTAGAAAGACAACCCGCCTGTCCAAGATTTCTAAGCGCATCTTTTTTCCCTGGAAATTCATCTGTCTCTAGTTTAGTCCATAAGAGATCAAGCTGCTCGCGACGGATCTGATCCTTACGAACAGATGCATAAGATGGATTATTGATCCTCCCGTCGGTGATCTTATCAAGAAGTTTAAGTTCGCGTCGATACATCTGCTCATATCTCTCATTTGCCTTCCAGATTCTTTTCCATGATGATTTCACATATTGAATGAATCCACTTGTGATCATATCAAGATCCTTCTTACATGAAAGATTTGAATCACCATATTCATCCCCAAATGAAGCATGGAGCGCAGAAAAAAGGTGTGAAGCCTTTTGATATCTTTTTTCAGGCTTATCTACCAGATTAAGTATTACTCTGCCTAACCAGTCAGCCACATTGGATTGTGCAAGTGCTTTTTTCACTTCTTTTTTCTTGAGTCCAGCCATCCCCATCGGTGAATACTCAGCAGGGAATTTTCCTGTCGCGCAGAAAAAAAGAGTGGCGCCAAGACCATAAAGGTCGCTACGCGCATCGCAGACTCCACCGAGCTGCTCCGGTGCGGCATAACCAAGCGTGCCGACGGTGGTCGTGCCATTCATTGTTTCATCAGCATTAATTTTAGTGACACCAAAATCGACGAGATGACACAGACCATCTGAATCAATAATTATATTTTTAGGGTTCACATCCCTATGCACAAGACCATTTCCGCTGGAATGCACATACGACAACGGAGCGAGCACACTAATAGCTACAGATCTGCATTCTTCTGAAGAAAGTCTGCCATTATGAGAGACATAATCTTCGAGTGTCTGTCCGTCGACGAATTCAGTCACCAGATAGAAACGCGCCTCTGCCTGCAGAGTATTCTGTGTCTCGTCGAGAAATGAATCCACATAAGACGGTATCTGCGGATGATGAAGTGTCTTCATGACATCGGCTTCTCTGACCATGAGCTCAAGTTCCTTACGCGAAGAACCATATGGACGCGACTGTTTCAGCGCGACTTTCGTGTCAGTCGGGACATGCGTCGCAAGAAAAGTCACTGCCTGTCCACCTGAACCAAGCACGACTGGCTTACCGCCTTCATCTCGGAATATCTTATAATCGTCCAGCATAGCGATCACATCTTCGAAAGACATCTCATCGACAGGTCAAGAAGGCCGTCTGGATATATCCTATATTCGCCGTCGCCTCGGTCAAGGCATAAGTCGACGATCTCGATAAGATCAGATGGATATCTTTTATGGACTTTGTTATACGCATGGATGAAATCAAGATCCATTCCATCCCGTGAATAGATGCTCTTCAGTATATCATCGATCTCTGGCACGCATAAGGTTATTTCTATAGAATTATACCTGGGCTCTCGCTGTCTTGCTTCCATGACAAGCTCATTGCATAACACTCTTCCGAATGAATATACATCAGCGTTCTTCCGTTTCTTATTCAGGAAAAATTCTGGCGGCAGATATTCCAAAGTGCCTTGGATTATACCTTCGAATGGATGTGACTGATCAAATTGGATAGCGAAACCAAAATCGATAAGCTTCAACCAGTGATTCCCATGCTCGAATTTAGCCCTTATATTGAGTGGTTTTATATCATTATGTGATATGTTACGCTGATATAGATAGTTCATCGCAGGGACGATATGACCAAGAAGGTCTTTTATCAATTGCCGCCTTGGATCCTTAGACGTACGGAACAATATCTTTTGATAATCCAAAAAATTCTGCCCAAGGAATTCTAATGGAAGATAAAGTCTCCCACAATGTTCGACAGGTTCTTCTGAACCGACGATGCCAGGATGCGAGACTTTCGAAAGTACAGAGACCTCGATGTCGAAGATATCATCAAGCGCGATGTCTGTCTCTTCCATGAGCCGCTTTTTCTTAGAGACATCCACGCATTTCAGAGCCATTGTTGTCTTGCTCTCAAGATCGATGCAACGATAGATGAGACTAAGCCCTCCTGTGTCAAAAAGATCTTCCACTTTGTATCTTCCACCGATGATTGTATCTGATTCAAGAAGATCTATCTCTTCAAGATCACGATCGATGGCAGGGCAGTTATCTAGGGTCATTTCGCGAGAAAGGGTTATGGGTAGATATTTAAGCTTATCTCATAAGAATCATAATTTCCGCCTAAGCAACTCATCGACAAGACTTGTGTCCCAACCAGAACTCACCAGTTCCTGATGAAGCATCGAATCTGCTGCTCCTTTAAGTCTTGACCGGTGCACATAACCGACAAGCTGGATCATAGACTCTTCAGTAAGATCAAAATCCTGGCGAAGCTCATCGAAACTCTCTGCGACAAGACTCCGTTTCAGATCCTTCCGGCGACCATGGAAGACAAATCCACCGACAAACAGACATGACATGCCAAGAACCAAAGCGATATACCATATGAAACTGAACTTAGACGTCTCTTTTTGGATATCTTCTGGGCTTGCTGCCATCGCAGTCGGGATAGTCGTCTCTTTTGACCTTTCGACTGATTTTGCGGCCATATATGGGGCAACTACAACAACATTGTCTCCAAGCACCCCCATCTCATTCACCCGTTCACTTTTTATACCGACGCTGACCAGATTAGGCTGTCCAGGATCGACAGTCGTGCCAGGGTTCACCTTCAGGTCGAACGCACCTTTACATGCCGGCATCTCTTTATAGAACCCAAAAAATCCATTCTCTTCTTTCCATCCGATAGGCATCGAGATCACTTTCGCCTGGCATGAAGTGCCGATGATATCATAGCTTACCTTAATGATTATAGATGATCTGTCCATCTCATGTGGATTCTCTGAGACAAGGTCAAGCGTGACTCTGGCATGGACAGCAGTTACAGCGACCATAAAAATCACCAATAAAAGCAGCCTTTTTACCATATGATTACTTAATTGGTTAGAATATATATAAGTTTTTTTACTCACTGATGTGATTGACTGGATATGACATCATATTCACGCTTTGGACCTTGAAGCCCGGCCTTGCTGAAGAGATGAGATATTTCGTGTCTGATGCGCCGTTTGATTCATGCCAGCGCTTGACAGCGTCGATGTTAGGGGTGAATGTCCAGATCGCGTCATAAGAAGTATTTTTCTCGATATGGCTATGAGCATATCCGACAAGCTTCCTTGCCTCGTCTTTCGGCGTGCCACCAAGCCCCTTAACATGTTTCGCAAGACGAGTCGGAAGAGCAGTGATGTCAACCAAGATTATAGTGTCTGCATCCATCTCAGGAGCTTTCCAAAGGCCGTTGTCTGTCAGCAGATCATAGCTCTTTGGCACATTATCATAGACAAAATCAGTCTTCAGACCGATTGTCTCAAGTATAGCGACAGGTATGCGCTCATCGACACAGACCACTCCACCATAGTTCTGCTGGATGAAGTCAGCATCGTCATTTGTCGCATTGTCATAGACAAAAAAAAATTCAGCACCGCTTGATAATCGTATTTTCATAATATCCGGCGTGGCTGTCACAAACGAGCCCCATGCTGTGTTGAGCATGCCTGCGAGAATACCATGATGCTTCTCTTCTGCGTCCATGCGCAATTCAAGACCATCTGGTTCGATCATTTCAATTCAGTGGATAGTGCCAGGATATTTAAGCGTTTCTGAAGTTCTTAGGTAAAGATAGATATCCTATCAAGAAAAGAATGAACTGACAAGCAACTATGAACTCAAGACACAGTAGATATCTCACACAACACAAACATCCCGAAACAATCCAAACGCAGCCGCCAAGACTCAAGACCAAATAGACAGTCCGCGCAGTACGAACATGCCAGAACAACCATATCACAATATCACATCATCCCATCAAATGACATCCTGCTGACAGACTTCTTCTTAGAACTCCTGACTACATCAGCGAACAATGGTATCTTCACAGGCACGGCGAACTTTGTGAAATTGCTTGTCACGATCGCTTCGCCCCGATCCAAAGAAGCGATGTTTCGTGCATCAGAAGACAGGTCCTGCGACGCGCTGTCGATTATCGCCTGCCGTTCAGGCGCCATCTCTATCCCAAGTATGATCTTCGTGTTCATATTCGCAAGTATCTGACGCGGTATCAACGATGGCAATTGAGTTATCGCGACAAGACCGACTTTGAATTTCCGTCCCTCGCGGGCGATAGTCGCAAATATATTAGAACCCCTCTCAAGCACCTCTTTTCCAAGCACTCGTGGCGCCTCTTCAAGGATAATCGACACCACCGGTTTTCCATCAAGAACCCCAGCGACCTTATGTCTCTTGTACATATGGAAGATATCTGTCGTGATGAGCGAGCCAACAAGTATCTCCTGAGCGCCGGAAAGATTAGACGTATCGACGATGACAGCTTTCCCTTGCTCTAGATCCTGCACAATATCACGCACAGTGCTCTCGCCTGCTGAAAAATCAAATATTCCTTTGCAGAAGAAACGACCCTCATTGAAACCTATATCCAGCAGATTGAAAAGCCTTCGCTTGACCACACTGATCGTCCCTTCATTGAAAGCCACATCAAGCGGTTTCTCAAGAAGAGCTGCTTCCACCCACTTCTGCCCGTATTTTTTATAATATAATGACAATGCTTGCCGCTGCGGATCAGACCAGTCAGCCACACCATTGAAATGGCTCGGATGTATCGACCGAAGATTGATCTTCAGTGTCATTGCGCCAGCAGGCGGAGCGTTCTGTGTATAATACACGATCTTGTCAGATTTAGGATGATCTTTCAACCCATCGCCGTTTCTGCCAAAATATTCATCATGGGGATCAAGGACCAGAAAAGCGCAATAATCTTCGTTGATAGCATTCCAAAGCATCACCGAAGTGAGATTGCTCTTGCCCCGCCCAGTCGTCGACGGGATCAATACATGATGCGCAAACACTTGCCTCCCGTTCAAGAAGACAGGTACATCAAGCATCTGTGAACCGGAACGGATATTTCCGATGAACAGAGGAGAATCCGGCTTTGTCATAAAAGAGAGATCTTTCTCTTCGATAGCACGGACATATGAGAAGAACGAAGGAAGCCGTTTTGACAGATTCGCGTCTTTATCTCTAAGTGTTATCAGGTTCTTGACCTGGGCGAGAGTATAGTTCCGGATATTTGGATCAAAGAACGAGAGATCAGTATCTTCTTCGAGATGCAAGCCAGATATCAGTTCGATATTCGACTGGGACAATTGGCTGCCATACAGAAGGTCAAATACCTGCAGTATCATCTTGCAGCCATCTTCTTCAGAGACCACCAATTCTCCAAGTTGTATCCCTGCCTTTGACTTCTGCCGCACAAGGATATTTCCAAAAGTGCCCCCGATTATCTGTCCTTTAGCATCTTTATCCATGTATCCCACCATTCCTCTCAAAGACAGAATCTTGGGCTGTTTTTAATTCTATCGATAATCAAAAGACATAGAAAGATAGAATAATCTAGAACAATAATCCTATATACACAAGATATCCTGCAAGGAGCAAAGCGCCATGCCAACGTGTGATTTTTTTCCCGGTCAAAACGATGATCAGAAGCCCAAAAGAGAAGATCACCATGACAAACGCATCGATAGTCAGAGACCGGACTACAGAGAATGGCTTGATGAGCGCAGATATGCCTATTATCCATAAAGCATTGAACACATGGCTTCCTACGATAGTCCCCACTGCGATATCTACTTTCTTTTTCAGGGCTGCGACGACACAAGTGACCAGTTCTGGAAGAGAAGTCCCTATAGCGATAAGCGTGAGCGCGATCACTGCTTCGCTCACACCGAGAAATTTCGCGATGCTCACACCAGAATCTACAACAAACTTCGCACCGACTACAGTTCCGGCTATGCCAAGCATGACTATGGCAAGGTGCTTCGATGAACACTTAAGTTCTGGATGCTTATTTTTCTCGATCGCTTTCTTGCTCTTCGCATGCTCTTTTGCATCACGGATGATATAATAAACAAATGCAGCAAACACCAAAAGAAGAACAAGACCCTCGATGCGTCCGACACGTGCGATAAGATCAGTCTTCACAGCAAACAATCCGATCGGCAATAAGACTATGAGAAATGAAGAGATCATGACAAATAGCATTTCTTTCTTTATTATCGCTCCCCGGATGGCGATCGGCAGAAGCAATGCAGATAGACCAAGCACAAGACCGATATTAGCGATGTTGCTGCCGATTATGTTCCCAAGGGCTATATCTCCCACACCATTTATGGCGCTTATAACACTGACAGTCAGTTCTGGCAGCGAAGTGCCAAAAGCCACGATCGTGACGCTTATGACCCACCTTGACACGCCAAAATCTTTTGCGAGATCAGATGCGCCATCGACTAAAAAATCAGCCCCTTTTATCAGCAGAACAAGCCCGATAATGAATATTATTATGGCTGAGAACATACATCATCTACAGCAAGGGTATTTTATAAATGTGTCGCAAGCGATGACTTTGTAGATCTTTTCATATCCCCACTTGGCAGAGTCCCGAGCCAAGCGATCTGGACACTGTCTGCCCCCACTATTTTTGATCCACCATACATCTACGGTCTGGCAGGCGGGGCCAAAAATCGCACGCAGACCAAAGAATTGGCTCAGGGTGCCCTGCTAAAAGAGGAGGTATCTCTGAAGATGACTTTCTACAGGGCCGCAAGCAAGGCATTCACCAGATAACTTTGAAAACTTTTGGCTTTTTGGTGTTGCTATATGTATAGCTGCCAATATGCCCAAAATCATTGAGATTGTATGCATCAAAATAATACAGCCGTATGAACATGCTATCCGCGATCTCTGGTTTTGCTGTCGCGAAGCGCAGCCGACCATTCTCTTCGTAGATGATTATCACATCGCTGCCGGGCACATCGCCTGAAGATGTGAAATTCAATGAAGGGATATGCATCCTATAAGACCATCTTTTATTGCTTGCGTCGATCGCGGCTTTGTTCACGACATCTATCTGGATTGATTTCCCGCATTGTATTATATCATTATCCTTATCATAGCCGCAATAAGTTGTGAATTGCCTAAGCAACGGTTCATCATCGATCGCCTGATTACCCCCGAGCTCATTATAATAGATGTTATTTGCGCGTGCGATAGAGATATTCATCTGATCGGCCAAATAGGTTATCGCTGAATTCTCATCCATACCAAGTATCGCTTTCTGATACATGGCCTTTCCAAAATCCCAATCAGAATATTCGTTTATGCTATTTAGCTTCCTTGCCATATATTGCGAGATCACAACATAACCCTCAGGAGAATCGCAGGAAAATGAATCCGATATGGCTTTTGCCTGATCTATATTGATGCCGATCTCCTCTGCAGTCTTATTGATATCTGACGATGCAAGAAGCAATTCAGTATATCTCAGACCATCTTCAGGGCCGAATCTATTGATCATATTATCAAGTCTGAATGACCCTTGGCATGACAGCATCTTGAATATCCCACGTGATTTGTTCTCATCAGAAGATAGGAATGCCCGCGAAAGCCAAAAAAGCTTATCCCCTGGAAATCTACCGCCATCGACAATTGTTCCCCTATCTGCATAATACTGGAGAAAATAACCGATATCCCACCATGAGAAAATCACTGCATCTTCAGATGATGCTCCTAGTATCAAATCAGCGGCATCATAGAATCCATCATCCATAGCAGGAAGGACAATAGCTTGCTCTGTCAAAGAGCCTTTGCAGCCGACGAGAATAAGGATCGCAAAAAGAGTTGGCAGGATATATTGCAACTGCTTCTGAAACCCAAGATGGATAGACATAAGCCAGTCGATCAGCACCGGAAGCCAGAGTGAAAGACCTATCCCGATGACAGCCGCAAAAGCAAGCGATGTATACTGGATAAATTTCTGGGTGATCAACGAAAGAGAGAACATGATGATGAACCATACACACACAAAAAGATTGGATGTCTTAGAGAACGCAGACCATTGCTTGTCCCTAAATGATCTTATCAGCATCCAGATGCAGAATATCATCGCGGTCGTGAATATCACCTTGCCTCCAAGAAGCCGCGCTGCATCAAGAAATGATATACGTTGGAGCTCTGTTATTGTCGAATAGACCTGTGGATATAGTCCTGTCTCAGGAGATAGTCGGAGCTTGACAGATACAGCCCGAAATACTCCGACACGCCATGCGATCAACACACCACAGATCACCACAAGCAATGATGCAGCAGACGGGATAAGCAGTCCTTTGATATTTCTCTTTTTCGTACAGAACAATATCGCAAGCAGCAAGTATGCTACGCAGAATGGCACGATATAATAATAGCCTGCCCAGGTGATCCGGAACAGGTACAATATAGATAATGCCAAGACCGAGGATACAGCGATCTTGACAAACCTTGCTTTGCATTTATCCTGGGTGATCAACCAGACTATACTGGATGTCAACAGGACCATCATTGTTGAGAAGAACAGGATCAGCGGATTAGTGTCGAAGAATCCTGCTTTCGTCGCCTCGAAGGCAGCGGCGACGCATGCGAAATAGATACCAGAAAAAAAAGCTGCAAGATCGCTTCCTGAGATGATCCTCACAAGAGCAAAAAGCGCTATCGCAGAAAGACACCATAACACGATTGGAAAATAGAAAGCAAGTGTGATCACCGTATTGCCGCCAGATAGATATCTTGATACCCATGCAAGAAGATACGGCATGAAGGTTCCAGACGCAGGCAACCCTGTCGGCGCGTTCCGGTGATCATCCCATTGCACATCGCCATTGACCCTGTCACTGATTTCACCATCAAGCGCGATCGATTCTGCCTGACGCAAATAAAAATAAGGATCATATCCATAAAGATATTTATTATTTGCAGGACTTTCATAAAGATCCCGTATCATCTTAGCCTGAGAAGCTATCTCTTCTTTCGTCTTTGGAAGCGACATCTGTCGATCAAGATTCTTATCGAACAGCTTTTGCTGCTCTTTTGGAAGAAGATAAGCATAATTGACAAGCACATCCTGCGATATGAGATCTGAATAATGTTTCTTCACCTGCTCTTTCGCAAGGACATCTGCCGCAGGAAGGTCGCCTGCCCAGAAACGTACATAAGATCCAGATGCAAGGACGACTACAAGAAGAATGACCCAAAGATACTTCTTGAGATAAATCTCTGCAGAATCTTTTTCTGGCCTCATATCGATTTGAAAAAAGTGCAGGTATTATAAAAAGATTATCAGAACCACAAGCGACAACATGATCTCCATTGAGAATATGAGCCTGACAACTCCCTTTTCTGTCGCTTTCCCATCTATGATCCTCGCAAGGTCAATAGCGATGTGCTCGATGCCGTAATACTTGTTATATGGCCGCCTGAGGCCATTTTTGCTTGGCTTTGCGAAACTCTCTTTCTTAAATGACCCCCTCAACTTGAGCACGAATTCAAACCCATATGGTATGAACAGTATAAGCGCATATTTCTCTATGTTCCCAAGAACAGTCACGACGGCGATCAAAGCGCCGACAGAATATGTGAGTATATTTCCTGGAAATATCTTCGCGGGATATCTATTGAAGAGATAAAAAGCGAACAGAGCGAATACCATGCAGAACGCGATCACAGCGACATAGCCTCTGCCAGAGAGCCATGAGAGCAGACCGAGTGTCGACAATATTATCATGCCCATACCAGCTTCAAGCCCATTATAACCAGCCAGCATGTTGAAACCATTCGCAGCGCCGACGATACCGATAGGAATCACTATCAGGGGAAACAAGATACCCAAGCTAAGGTTGCCGATCCAGGGAATATTCATATATGAGACACCTGAATTGATGACGACCATCGGAAGCGCGATCAAAAAAGTCAGAAGGACCTTGTATCCTGCTGTGAAACCGATCTTCCAGCCAAGGATATCATCCGTCAGTCCTATTATTGTCGCGATCAGGACACTGCATAACGCTGCCAGTATGAACTGGGTTGATGCGCTGTTTATCTGGAAAACAAAAGTGATGACCGCGATATACAGAAGCAATGAGCAGATGAAACCAAAGACCACGCAAAGACCACCTAGCTCAGAGACTTCTCGCTTATCCAGCTTATTCATGTCTTTTGCCAGAAAACCAGTCGCCCTCGCTCTTGTGATCCATGCCGGAACTGCAAATAATGTAACCACGTAGCTTACAAGGAATGTCACTATCAACAGCGTATCAACCATCAGAGCTCTGGATGCATGGATTTTTAGGGCCTTTATATATGTTTTGACATATATTTTTAAATTCTGCCGACATTAGCGATATCATGAAGCCAGGGATATCATCTAGTTATTTCGCAGCATTGGGCCATGGGATCTACGATTCTGTCGTATCAGCTGAAGCGCTTGGTTTCTCGCTTGTGGAGATGGGCGCGGCGCACGCTTATGAAAAAGATGTATTTGATACTATCGAAAGGATCAAAAAAAAATTTCCGTCGCTGGATTTCACAGTCCATGCATATTTTCCACCAGCCCATGAAATACCCCATCAAGTGAACTTATCGAAGGGACTTAAAGAGAACAGAACTATCATCGATGGGATGTTTCGAGCCGCATCTATATTGGAAGCGAAAGTGGTGAGCATGCATCCGGGAAGCAAAGCCAGATATATATCACAGGGAAAATCATCAGTCTTCAGCGGTTTCACAATATTTCGTGCATATGGCGAAGAGAAAAAGCGTGAAGAGATCATGCCATACGTCGAGGAATGCATAGAATATGCGCTTGGAAAATCATCGTCTGTGGGAATACCGTTCGCGATCGAGACTATGCAGCGCGTAAACAAATCTGTTTTTTTGGAAAGAGAAGAATATCTGGAAGTATTCGCAAAATACCAAGATCTAAGATTGCTGATAGATATCGGACATTGTTATCATTCATATAATGACCCATTCTGGTTCCTTGATAATCTTTCAGACAGAGTAGTCGAGATGCATGTGCATGACTTCGATGGCAAACTCGATCACATCCCGCTTGGGACAGGGATCTGCGATATGGAGAAACTGTTCAGTTATGAGATCACAAAAAAGATCCCATTGATCTTCGAGCACGCAGGAAATATTTCAAAAGAAGACATATTAAAAGAGAAAAAATTAGTAGAAAATTATTATGAGCACGGAAAAAAACTTTTCAGATGAGCTTTCATTTTCTTTACGAAGGATTTAAATATATCATTTTTTAAGACAATCTCATGGGGATCTTCAAAGCGTATCTAGATGAGATCAGATATGGATATCTTAATCTGATCGATCACATGCATGGTTCAACAAAAATCGATGAAACACAGGGTGATCATGACAACCCTATAATAGCGCTCCATGGCTATTGCCAGATGAAACATACATTCACATATCTCCAAAAACACTTTGCCAAGAATGATCGGACAGTCATACCGATAGGATACGGATCATTCTACCAGGACATAAGGAGATCTGCCGAACAAGCGGCAGAAGGGATCGAAAGGATCGCGCATGATTCTCCGACCAGACGAGTCGATATGATTGGCCACAGCATGGGGGGGCTTGTAGGAGCTTATATCGTGAAAGCCTTGGATCAATCAAAATACGTGGATCGAATTGTCGCTTTAGGAAGTCCGTTCCAAGGCACTGTGATGGCACATCTTGGAGTCGGGAAAAGCGCTGGACAGATGGTTCCTGGTTCTGATTTCTTAGAAGAGCTCTGCAAAGCAGAGACACCCGCCACCATATTCGCGTCTTCTGTGTTCAGCGACGCTGATGAACTATTGATACCACATAAGAATGGCTGGTGTCCTGGATGGAAAAACATATTGGTCCAGGATGTGGCACATCTTGGATTGATATACAACAAGAACATATTAGACAAAACGCTGGAATTGATATCACGAAAGATATAATAATACAATCACCATTCTCTTTTTTTAAGGGATCCTAAAATGAATAGAATAGATAGATATATCCTACCGGTCGCGTTATTCTTATCTGGATGTGGGACTATGTATGCACAGAGGATACCAAAGACACATGTGCAACGGATAAACTTTATCCATAGATATGTCAAATCATACGATAAAGAGATGATACGATTCAAATCAGATAATAGATATATCGTGTTCAGCATGCGTGATTATGATAGGGATGGAAAACCAGACATGCTTTTTGCGGTCGGCAAAAAAGATGATAAAGGATTCCCAAGAGATTCTCCCCCACTAGCGTATCTTATCGACAGATCATCCATCAATCATCTTGGAGAGATCGATTTGATGAAACATGTTTATTTAGACGGAGAATGGTATCGCAGGGAAGTGATACAAAAACCAACAAAGGCACAAAAAATGGTCGCAGCCGAGATATACAAAAAAGCGGTTTTAACATTGGGCGATATAATCAAGAAAGAGATAGGGCATCATGCCTCAAATCCCGATAGAATAGAAAAGATATTTTCTGAATAAAACATCTTCATCTGTATCAGAGCCAAAGAAGTATTAGAGTTAGATAATATGATAAAAAAAACAATCAGATAAGGACAGCGTTCAGAGTCCCTTCCTGGCCAGGACGAGATGTGATACGTGCCTTGCCTTTCTCGGTCTCTACGATTGTGCCTTTTGTAAGGATGTTTCGTGTGACAAAGTGCCTACTCGCCGCATTCTCTGTGATGAGCTTTATCTTTGTCTTGACATGCTTCTTGGTCTTTGGGTCGAAAAGATTGACTGTCTCTGCTGAGATGAGACGGGTCTTTGGATTTCCGCCTCGCCCTGTGTCCTTTCTCTTGACGTCTTTTCCAAGTTTTGTCAGTGTCGCTGCGCCAGCTATCTGAGATCGTCTCTTGACTACTTTACCTTTATATCTGCCGCCTGTTGTTTTCCTTGTCGATCTTAATTGTGTGAATACCATTATTATAGCACCTTATTCTGGATTAGAGAAATGGGTTCCATTTATAAACGTTTCGCTTCATTCGGCTCTGTAGAAAGTCTTGTCTTGATCACCGATACCAGATCTTTTTCATATCTCCGCTTCGCAGAGTCCCGGACCGCTTAAAGCGGCCCGGACACAAGTCTGCCCCTGCTATTTTTGATCCATCATGTATATAAGGTCTGACAGACAGGGCAAAACAGCGCACGCTGACCATAGGGCAGGGTGCTCAAAGCTTAAAAGAGGGACATATATCTCCAAGAGAAGATGACTTTCTACAGCACC
>Ga0210019_1001599_pt1 | contig 23690 bp, 21 predicted proteins | sample CryGeyCG2114_020_2_FD_183969 | JGI IMG/M metagenome (GOLD analysis project Ga0210019, IMG submission 183969) | Groundwater microbial communities from aquifer - Crystal Geyser CG11_big_fil_rev_8/21/14_0.20 (SPAdes) (version 2) | ecosystem: Environmental > Aquatic > Deep subsurface > Groundwater ...
TGCAACAAGCGAGAACTCTCCGCCTTCCGCCTTCGCTTGCGAGAGAGTGACGGTGGTGAGTCGGGGAGCGAGATATGAGCCGGTGAGCACGGTCTGGATATTGGCCAACATACCTCCTTCTGCGCGCTCCATTTTCGCGGGCCTACTTCTATTAAGCGGCACTTTGATTGTGCCACGGTCTTTAGTGGTGTAGACGAGCGTGCCGGCCGCCGCCAAAGTGGCGAGCACTCTCTCGTGAGGGTGGCCATAGCGATTTTCCCCGACCCCTATGCCGGCAATGACTGGGCGAACCGCATGAACAAAGTTTTCGCTAGTTGAATGGTTAGAACCATGGTGTCCGACCTTCAGAATGTCAGCCTTGAGCGACTGCTTGTCTTCAAGCAAGGTGTCTTCGGTCGTAAAGCCAATGTCGCCCGTAAAGAGAGCGCGGATTGATTCTCCGCCTTCTTTTATGTCGGCGAGAATTACCAGACTGGCTTCGTTCGCGTCGCCGGCTTCGATAAGGGCATCGGTGGGCAGTAAGACGGCGAGCTCGGTCTCGCCATATCTAATAGTGTCGCCCGCCTTGAGGGCGAGGGTGGGCACTTTACGCTCCGCGAGCTCGTTAAGCAAAACTCCCCACAGAGGGGCATCCTTCTCTTCCGGTGCTTGGCCGTTGTGGATGAAAAGACCCACCTCGTAGTTTTTCAGCAGTTCAAGAAACCCGCCATAGTGGTCTTCGTGGGCGTGGGTCGTGATTAATATATCTATGTACTTATCGTTCTTACTCTCAAGGGCGTCGTCAAGAGCATGAAGCACCTGTCCGGCCCGCCCCGCGTCAATGAGCACTTTTATTGAACCTTTTGAATGTTCTGGAGCGGCCAACACTAGAAGTTGGGCATCTCCTTGGCCGATATCGAGAAAATAGAGACTGCTTTCGACTTTGGTCCCAGTCAGGAGGCCAAACAAAAGCCAAATCGTAAAGGCGACTAAGGCCACCAGGCTTGCTTTGGTAGCGGCTCCGTAGGCGCCATAGATTCCTTTGACCATATCCGTCTCCACGTCGGTGTAGGAGATGATGTCGCCGCCGACCGATTTTTTTGTGTTAGATGCTTTGGCCTGATATTCCTCTAGATTTTTATCGACATCTTTTGACATGACAAATTGGTGTTCACAAGCATAGCACGAATTATTCTTGGTAAACTGTTTTGTCTCGCTCCCGCCAGTAGACACAAATCCAAATCAGGCCAGCATAGTAAAGTAGCGTACCAAAGAGACCCAAGTGAGGATTAAAAGGAATGCTATAGGTTGCAAAAAGATTAACCACAAAAAGTATATAGTCGGTGAGAAAGGCTGTGGGAATGGCCAGAAGAGCGCCAAGAGGAGCAAGGACGGCCGAAAGTGTGATAGTGGCAAAACCGGCAATCATTACTATCGGCATAATGATGAGGATAGCCATATTGGCCGGCAGTGCGGAAAAGGAAAAGTTCGCAAAATTAGCAACGGCGATAGGGAAGACTCCTATTTGGGCGGCAATGGTAATAGCAAGAATGCTCCGCCACGAGAGAGAGCCGGGTTCAGTAAAGAACCTGACTCGCTTGATAATCGGTCCCAGATAGATTATTGAGAGCACAGCCGCGAAGGAAAGCTGAAAGCCGAGGTCAAATACGGGCGCCTTCGGGTTTGCAATAGTAATGGCGAACGCGGCCAAAGTGATAGCGTTTTTGGGATTATAGATACGTCCGCCGTGCTCCGCGAGACTTACCAAGAAGGCCATAAGCGAGGCTCGCACGGCCGACACCGTGAAGCCGGTCATGGCCACAAACAGGGCAACGACAGTAAATGTGGCAACTGTGCGCGGGAGACGTCGGCCACGAAAAATGAAATCAAAAAGATAAAAGAGAGAGAAGACAATAATGGCCATGTGTAAACCAGAAAGGGCGGTCAGGTGCATCGTCCCGCTTACTGAAAGTTTTTCAAGTAACTCTTTTGAGAACGAGTCGCGGTCACCAAAGAGTGTCCCCATCAAAAAGGCGGCCTCGTCTGCTGTGAAGAGCCTTCTTAGGGTGGTGAGCGCGTGAGAGCGGATAGAGAACAGCCCTAGCATCAGTTTGGAGCCGTCGTTCTCGCCGATGTGGAGTAATTCGGGCCGAAAGATTGTGCCATGCACCCCCTCTTTTGCCATATAGCGACCATAGGAGTCTCGGGGCGGTGGAACAAGTCTGCCTTGTGTGTTTACGAAGTCACCGTAATTTATGATGGCGTGAGGCTCTAGCTGGAGATAGATGTGTCCGGCGTTGTCATTGAGTCTTACGGTTGCTCGTACTCGGTCGACGCGGACGGATGGGGGAGTGGCCACTACACCCGCGAACTCAGTTTTGTGTTCGAGGGCAACACGTTTTGAGTGATAAGTGTAGTCATGAACAGTGTAGTAGATGCCACCAGTGAGTGTGGCAAGAAGAAGACACCAAAAAAGAAGATGGTTCTGTCGCGAGTGGTCGGACAGGTGTCTCCTGAAACCGACATAGAGCATTTCGAGAACGACAAGCGATATAAATATATGCAAGATCGAAAGGCCAAGGCCGGCCACGATCGTCCCGGCGATGAAACCGACGGCTGTGTAAAAGAAAATACTGTGGGGAGCTGTCTTTGAGGTAGTAGGCGGCCCCGGTGTGTAATCAGGAGTAGCTTTGTCCGGCAGTTCTATAATCGCCATGCTGGGTCTAGTCTATTGTATAACTCGTGCTAAAATAGAGCTATCGTGATGGATGCTATTCGTAGATTTAGAAATAAGTATCATCGTGAGCTAGTCACGGTGCTGGTGCTCTCTCTAGTGGCTCTTACAAGCTTTGCCATCGGTTATCGCTTTGGGTCAAGAGGCGAGCGAACTCCCATTATCATCGATACCTACGTGGGGAGTATATGACACACTGCGCATCAAGATAAAGTTTAAACAAGATCCATCTCAGACCTCGCATCGCTGGTCTTGAGGGTCAAAGATAGACTGTTCCAGCTTCTCGTCGTTTATATGTTGAGACACTCTTTTGCCGCCATAGACTGATGGCAGGATGCCCACTCCGTTGCATCCCAGGTTGTACATAAGTACCGGGTTGCAGGGCTCGGGGCCGATGCGACGTATGCCATTTGGCGTGTAGCCCATAGGTCCATGCCAGCAAAATGGCGACTCGGGCTCTTCTTTGGGATACTTGCAATAATTATCTTCAAGAAACTCATTTATTTCAATACGAATATTTTCAGAACATAACTCTTTGCGCGAATATTCCGCGCCGTTGGGAAGGACTTTATCGGGGCCACCTGTACAGACCAGATTGCAAGAACCCATGCCCTCATGCTCCTGTGGTCGCCGAGTTAGATAATAGTAGCTTTCTCCCGTGGGGTCGTTATTTTTCTGGTCTGTTCGCGGAAAATAACTGATGGCTACCGGCGGGTTTTTTAAGGGCTCAAGGTGGCCTGACATATAGCCAATACGGCCCGCCACCAGATGGTGGAATTTCGTGTCTATATCCGAGCCGGCTTCGTTTATGATGGAAAAATTTTCAAATCCCTTTGTGCAAAGAATGACTCGCTTGGCCTCAACCTTGTGGGCCAGCACATCAAGCGTGGCAGTATCAGATTTCAGGCGCACCGTTTTGACTGGGCTACCTTCATAAAACGAGAAGCGTTCTTTGTGAGTGGCCACAAGATATCCTATTAACTCTTCGGAAAAAAGGGCGCTGTTCATGCATCCTTTCTGTGTCGACAGTGCGGCAATATAGTCTTGGTTATTAGTTTCCAGTAGCTCTAAAATGTCTTTTTGCGGAGCAACGGTGTAAAGGTCGCCAAACTCCTTGGGGATGTCCTCTCTTCTATTCCAGTGGTCGGCAACCACGAAAGATTCCGGTATTAGGCCATAATCCACCCTAAGGCGATTGTCTTTGAGATGCTTGGTCACTTGTTTAAAGCTAGATAGTCCGGCATAGCCGGCAAATCTGTAAAGTGATGTTTGGAGCTTTGCTTCAGCGACAATCTGGTCCAGCAGTATCCAAGCAGACTCAACCAAACGCTGACCTTCTAAGGCCATCTCAAAACCAAACTTCGCCACTATTTCCGAAAGAGGGCGCTCGAAATAGCTGGTGATCTGGCCGGCATTGTGGCCGGTGGCACCGTGGGCAATCTTGTCGGCCTCAAGCATAACCACCTTTTTATCCCTGTCTCGCAGAATGAAATAAGCGGTTGTGACGCCGGCGATGCCACCTCCGACTATGACCACGTCGGCCGATGTGTCTTTTGTAATGGGGACTACGGGCCTAGTACGATTTAGCTGGGCTATCCAGGGTGAATGGTTTGGAATCATGAGTTTGGTTGGTCGGATTATATCACGACAGCCGGTTTCGTTTTCCCCAATCCCCAGTCCAAATCCCCAGTCACTTAGTGACTGGGGATTTGGGAAAACGAAACCGCCGCGGAGGGGCGGACGGCTTCGTCCGGTCTCCGGGGCGGTGTGGTAATCGGTGGCTAGGGCCGGGGCGGGCCCTCGAGGAGCTTTTTGAGGCGGGTGTCGTCAGTCTCTTTCTGATCGATGAGCAGGTAATTCTCATTACTGTTTCGGGCCATCGGGTCACGACCGAGAATGATGCCATTACCGAAATCTTTGAGGAGGTAAGCGTAAGGTGGAAAACTGAGAACGGCCTTGCGGTGCTTTTCAAGTTCCTCCGGCCCACCGGCAACATACTCCGCCTGCTTCTCCGAGATGTACATCTTGAAGGCCATCTCTTTTTCAACCCCTTTCAGGTCTTGCGCTCCCTCTTGCAGGGTACGCAGTTGCAAGTACAATGTTCTTTACAGTGGTTTCCACTCTTGTCACAGCAGTGAAAACCGTCCTCATCGCATCCATGAATGCAGGCATCTCTCAATGTTACCCCTTTTTTCACGGCTACTCCTTCCAGCTTGTAAGGCCAATTCTGGTGAATATAGTATCATGTATATAGTGGCACGTAAATATCCGCAACCTCTTTAGAGTGTGTGGTGGCCCTGCGACACGTTTTACACAAACACGTCTCGTGCTACACTTTCACCCATGACCAAAGAAACCATTGACCTGCTTTTTCCTGATGCCACCCTTACCCCCGAGGTGTGGGAGGCGAAATATCCGCCCCGACAATTGCCGGAGGGAGCGATGGTGACCCGCGTAGCCCCTTCACCCACGGGCTTTATGCATATCGGCACCGTCATGACGGCTCTGTTTGCCGAGCGCATGGCGCGACAGACAGGTGGGGTTTTTTTCTTGCGGGTAGAAGACACCGACAAAAAGCGTGAGGTGAAGGGGGCGGTGAATATTATCACAAAAGGGCTAAGCTACTACGGCATCACCGTAGACGAGTATCCCGATGGACCGTATGGCCCATACACCCAGAGCGAGCGCAAGTACATATATCTTACCTACGCGCGACACTTGGTGGAAAAAGGCTTTGCCTATCCGTGCTTTGCTACGCCGGAGGAGCTCGAAAAAGCGCGAGCTGAGCAGGAGGGGCTCAAGACCCGCCCGGGCTACTACGGCCGGTGGGCGACCTGGCGGGAGGGGAGCGAGGAGGCGGTGCACGAACGGCTCAACGCCGGTGTGCCGTTCGTTATCCGTATGCGTTCCGCCGGTAGCCACGAGCGCAAGGTGTCTTTTGACGATGCTATCAAGGGAAAGATTATGATGCCGGAAAACGATATTGACGCGGTGCTTATAAAAGCGGATAAACTGCCTACCTATCACTTCGCTCATGTGGTAGACGAACACCTCATGCGTGTCACTCACGTTACTCGCGGGGATGAGTGGCTACCGTCTTTGTCAATCCATGTCGAGCTTTTCGGGATGTTCGGTTGGGAGCTTCCAGTGTTTGGCCACAGTGCTCCTATTGAGAAAAAAGAGGGGAGCTCCCGGCGTAAGTTAAGCAAGCGCAAGGACCCTGAGGCGAGCGTCGAACACTACGAGAAGGAGGGCTATCCCGCCCAATCGGTACAGGAGTTTCTGCTCAATCTCTTAAACTCCAACTTTGAAGACTGGCGAAAAGAGAATCCCATACTTACAAACAATGAGTTTAAGCTCTCGTTTGAAAAGATGTCTGTTTCGGGGGCGCTTTTTGACTTGGCGAAATTAAATGATGTGAGCAAGGAGGTGATCTCGCGCATGTCCGCCGAGCAGGTGTACGACCTCGCTATAGCGTGGGCGAAGGAGCACGACGAGCACTTGGCACAAGTAATTGCGGGCGACAAACCATACGCACTTACCGTGCTTGCCATCGAGCGCAACCAAGAAAAACCTAGGAAAGATATTGCCAAATGGTCGGAGCTTTGGGGTGAGATTAGCTACTTTTACGAGGAGCCGGAGATGGGCGGGGAGACAAGTGTTGGAGCCGAACATGTCAAGCAGAGCAAAGAGATTGTGGAGGCCTTTATTGTAGAGTACGACCAGCAGGACGACAAAGAACGCTGGCTAGACAAGCTTCGTGCCATGGCCGAGCGTCTTGGTTATGCTCGCGACACTAAAAGCTATAAGGCGGAGCCAGAGAAGTACAAAGGTACCTTGGGAGACGTCACTAAAGTTCTGCGTTTGCTCCTCGCTGGCCGCGCCGTTTCGCCCGACCTTTGGGAGGTCATGCGTGTCCTCGGTGAGAAGAAAGTGAGAGCCCGCCTCGGTACTATTTGCGACTTAGACTAGCCAAAGAGGTCTTTATTTTGCTATAACATATATGGAACCGCACACTGTTTACATGAAAGGGCGTGGAGATGGAACCTTTGAGACTCATCAAAGTCACTGAGTGTGAAGGTGATCCCGAGAGCCATCTTCACCTCACTGTGGACGAGACCTTTGACATTTGTATTGCTGGCATCAAAGGGCAGACAAGCGCTGTTTACCTCGTCGAACTGCTGGGTTGTCTTGGCTTGGTCGACCAGGAGGGTAAGAATCAGATCTACGAAAGCGCCCCCTTTGCAACTCTATCGCGTAAAGAAGTAGTGGTCGGGGATATACTCGACATCGTCCGCGATGACTTCATGACCGCTTTTCTCCGGTTAGCACACATGGCCACCTTGGCCATGGTGGGAAACCCGGTCATGCTCCTGCCTGTCGAGAAGGTTGGTAAGGGTATCGGTCGTTACGCACGTGGGGCTGTTCTCGTTGATCACTATGGCCACATCTCGTGGGTAGAGTCACTCTACGATCTCCGGCAGTGCTTGGCCGAGATAAGTGCTTTGGAGGCCGACGGCACTGTCCCGGAAAACTTCTTGACCACTCCCGAAGTGCGCCGGCGCTTACTTCAACAGGCGCTCGCTTTCGGCCTACCGGCTTTCCGGTCGGCACCGCAATCTTTGGGGTGGAAGTTCCATTACTGGAGGAGTCTGGACATGCCGATCGGGAAGAACATTTTCGGGTACCGGCTAGAGCGGCCGGATCGGACCGTAGTGGTGGGTTTTTCCCGGCAGTCGGCCCTCTCAGCGATCAGCTTCACAGAGCCCCTCACCATGATTGTAGACGAGCGTATTCCGCAGATACAATCTATGGTCATGGAGCGTCTGGAACTACCGCCACTCGACTCCCTGCCGCCTCTTGAAGTCGTCGAACTACCACTTGGCTTGAAAGCCATCGTCCAAAGAGAAAATCATGAAGTAGTGCGGTCGGCACTGCTTAACGTGGCGGGCGAGCTAATTGTCGAGTGGGACTACGTTTATGGTAAGTTCAAGCCGACCTACGATGAGCTCTTGGGGCCACTCGCCGTCTTTCATACCGGAAAGCCGGTGAGTGTTGAGTCGGTCGAGGAGCATGCTCTCCGCCTGATGTCTGGCCCGGTGCTTCTGCCCGCTGTTTACGACAATCGGCTGGGGACTGCTCCCACTGCTCCTCGTCCTCCGGCGGCGGCAGATGCTGAAGCGGAAGCCTCTGAAGAGGTTCAGCGAGTGATCGCTTTTGGCGCCGAGAGCGATGAAGAGGAATGGACTGACGGTCTACTGCCACCGGAGACAGATGGCGGTGGTTCTGGTCCAGGTGAGTTGAGCTAGAAAAACAGAACCTTAAAGGGTCTGACTGGAGCCCATAGACGGGAGGTGTATATACAGCGTCTTATCTATCCAGTCACGCAAAAAGCACAGCACTAAGGGGTGGTGTGTTTTTTTTGGTTGTGATCCGCTTACCCATGCGAAAGGCCACGGAAATCTAGCTGTGACTTTAAGTTACGAAATGCGAGTTCTTCCCTCCCCTGGCCAGGGGAGGGAATAAATCCGAATTTCGTAATTCACAATCTAAGAATGAACTAGATGGAGACGATGAAGCCCCGGGAGGCCGAGGCCTCACCGGGGCGAAATGATGCAGGTCAGGCATCATTGAACGCGCACTGGTTGGTGCAGTATACTGCTTCGTGATTGGGGGGTAGGGGTTGTTCGCACGACTTACTCATGCAACGTCGCCCGTTGGGATGGTCGCGCGGGGTGAGCCACCCCTTGTCGCCACACACTCCACAGCCACCCCCACCGCAGATATCGCACTGAACACTGTTGACGGGGCAGTTCTTGTCCTTGGGTATGTCGAGCACGGGATTCCTCCTTGTTGATGTCTTGGGCAAGCTCCATCAGCGTCGGTACTTTGAGAGATCGATGCCGAGGTCGGCGGGGCCGAAGGCGTAGGGGAGTAGGTTATCCAGGGTCTCAATGACGAGCTTCGTACCATCAAGAGAGCGGAGCACCACCATGAGATTCAGAGAGAGAGCGAAACTCCCACAACTTCTGTCTGCACCCTCCACAAGGAGGGAGGCCGATATAAGCGGCCTCTCCGCCAGGATATCCGACACAGACGAGTATCCTTGGTTCGCGCTCACTAGCGGCCACCATGGCGGAGATGGCTGAGGTCTCGGCATGCGGACCACCTTCGTACATCCAATAATCCGTCTCCGCCACTCCGTGGTTTAGCCCCAGAAGCTCCCGCGCCGAATCGGAAAGACTGGTGACTTTCCCGTTGAGCTCTACAGTCCCAATTAAAGTTTCCTGACACCTTTGATGCTCATTTGGTTTTGTTGGCGACTTCCTTTGGCATATATTTATTTTTCTTTCTCCAAAGCCAACCTGAGCGAAAACAACGCTTCTGACTTAAGCTTTGCTTTTGCCCACGATTTCTGCTTCTCGGTGAGTAATTCACCCATACCAGAGAGAATATTGCTGTCGTCTAATTTTTCCAGTCCTTCGATACACTTCTTCACAAACTCTGTGTACGAAACACCCGTGCGGTCCTCGACGATCTTCTTGTTAACAGACCAGTCGCTAGAAAGAAAAAAATGAACATCAAATATATCGCGGTTTGTTTTGCCGATCCGTTCGTACATGGCGCACAATTTATGCGCTGCCATGTCTTCCTTCACCATTACCTGCATGGATATGCCGAGAAAGGACTCCACCGAATATCTTGACCCAAACTCCCGCCGATTTATTTCTACCTTAACGTTCTGAGCGTTCTCGTCCTTGTCGTCATAAGAAAGAACGTAGAGAAGATTGAATCTTTTTTTGCGTGCCTCTTTTATTTTGCCGTAGTTACCAATAATCACTTTGACACGTTCAAAAACATAGTCCTCTTTGTCCGAATCCAGTAAGTCAAAATCCAAATCCAACGAAAAGCGATCCAGACCGTAAAAGAAGGTTGCGGCTGTTCCACCCTTGAATCCCAAAATTGGACTGATGGTTGCATCAGTGTAGATATCCTTAAGGATCTTTATGAGAATATTTTTATGTTTTGCGGTATCAAGAGCCATATGAACATTTTCTAATTAGTAGCCTTTCCGTCAGAGGCGGATCCACCCCCCTCCTGCGCCCGGGAATCTGCTGGCAAATCAGCCGTAAATGCTTCGTGGTACATCTTTACCATTTTTGCCATGCGTTTATTGCCACCATAAATGGGCAGAATCTCGCGCACTTTTTCCCAATTTAAAGCCGAGAGATTATCAAAGTGATAATCCTTGTTGAGATAGATAACGTCCAAGAATGCTCTCTCGGGCGATGCAATACTGTAGTTCTCCCTTGATTCTATGCCAATCTGATTAGTGAGAATGGTATCTTTTATCTTTTTATAGGAATATTTCTGTCCATCACACTCAATTTCTTTTGTCGTATACGACGCAACAAAAATCTGACTGTATAACTGGAAAGTAATTCCAGCGGCACCTAAAGTCGTCTCCATGCTGACATAAGAGGGAGTATATATTTTTGTAGCCAACTCATATTTATCGTAATTCTTGTCTTTGGAGTAAATACCCCTGCGGACGGCATTCATTTTACCGGCCTTAACATAACGATGAATCTTTTTCTTAACAAAATTCACGTCAGATTCTGTCCAAAGCAAAATAAGGTCCTTAAAAGTAAAGACAGTCTTCTTGGATCTCATCAAGTCTAAAATGTAGTCTTTTTCCATGGTTCAATTTGACTCACAACACGTAAATTGATGGTTTGTGTCATATTGGTACCCAAATATGGGTACCTTTGGTTTAAATTATATGCTGTATCCAAAATAAGCGCAAGGCTCTATAGGCGCACAATTCCGCAATATGACAATAGTGTCTTATTACGGAAACTCCTATCTGACCAGCCAAATCACTGTAGTGGACAAAATCGCTACTTTTTGTCCAGTGGACTATATTGCCGTTGTGCCGAGGTTCGACCTCGGCAGGTTTAGTTAAGGCCAGACTTCAACCACGACAAAATTATAATACACATTTCTGAAATAAAAGGTTCCTGACACCTTTGTTTTCACTCAGACTTCAACCACGACAAAATTATAATACACATTTCTGAAATAAAAGGTTCCTGACACCTTTGTTTTCACTTAATCTCGCTGTCCCCACCGAGGCTTCGGCGGGCACGGCGGCAGGAGGCAAATAGTGGATAACGACACTTCCTCTATTTGCGCTCGGCACTTTTACTCATAAGCGATGGGGTGGGGCTCGGCGGGGGGCTGGGTGGAAAGTTAGGCACTAGGAGCCAATCTCATTCTCCGCCCTCAAATCTCCTTCGGCGTTCGTCCAAGGTCTCACCTTCGTACATCCAATAATCCGTCCCCGCTACTCCGTAGTTTACCCCCAGAAGCTCCCGCGCCGAATCAGAGAGGCTGGTGGTTTTTCCGTTGGGCTCTACAGTCCCGATCAAAGGTGCCAGGAACCTTTGTATTTCACTTACCTATACATTTTCAAAAGCTCGGAACAAGTTGCCATTTTACCGCTTCCGTCAAGATAATACATACCTGAATCTTGTGCCTCAGTATTCTCCCGGCAATACTCAAGAGCGAATTGCCTAAACCTTGCTTGATTGATTTGTTCAGGAATTACCTGCACCTCTGTTAGTCGAGTCTGTTTTATCTGAAAAAAAATTCCAGCAAATGTAAGCAACATTGAAATCGTAGCAATTGTGATGGCACTACTACTGGTTTTCTCAGCATGAGCAAGACTCTTGTAATTTAGTGCGGCAGTCACCCCCTTCTCATTTAGAGAATAGTGTTCCGTACTAAATGTTGTGGCATCACCAGTCCTTAAATGTTCAAAAAATTTTCTGTCATGGTCGCTAACCGTAAGAAAAATCTTTCTGACCCAAATCTCTTGAAGAGAGTTAAGCTGAAAATTGTCTATTAGCTCCTTCCATGTAAAACCTGCTTCCTGTCTCTGGAACGCCCACAGGAGGACGCGGATATAGAGATCTTCCAAGCTTTTTGTCTGAGCTATGTAGATATTTTTTACTGATTGTAGATTCATGCTTAGTAATTCTGAAATATCAAACCGTCATTAAATTTTATTCTAGACAAGGGTCGTTTCTTAGGCGGGAAGTAATTGTGCCATAAACACTTCCTCAAATTTTTCACGTAAGGCAATATTCACCTGCCCCTCGTTGAAGAAAGGCAAGCCGATCAAACGAAATTCTTTGTTTTCAATCTTAAAAATATCAAGGTCTAATCCGTTATCTCTTTCAATTTCAAGTAAAAACTCTTGTTTCCAACCTTCCTTTGATTTTTCAAACTGACTATCTTCGTCTAGCGACCCGTCGCCTTTTGGTTCAACAAAAATTTGATACATAACTTCTTGCTTTGTTTTCTTCTCGGTCAAAAATAAAACGAAATCTGGATAAAACGGCTCGCCGTTTTCGAAGCTGTAAATTTTGAAAAACTGCTCATTGCGAAGCAATGCAATGTCTTGATATTTTCTCTTTAACTTCGTTATCGTCTCATCAATAAATCGCAAAAAAGATTCTTCTTCGCTCGTTCCCCAGATTTCGTTCTGTGCAAACCAATCCCGAGTACTGAAATCGAACTCGCGCATATTTTGCGCGCGCGGGCTTTCGCTGTCCAACTGCAATATTTTGTCACTCTCAAATATTTTTCGAATCAAATGGGCTTTGAATTCTTTTGTGCCGTAGTATTCCTTTTTCTCTTTGCCGGCGATTTCTAGCACTTTATCAATCACAAATCCAGCAATACTTAATTTCTCAATCTGCGAAAGATTTTCTACTTGTTCACTTGTGCCTTTCACCTTGATTTTAATTCCGCCAAGATATTTCTCATTTGAAATAAAATCTTTTACCGATTCTATATTGCCGAATATCTTTTTTAGCTCATCAAATCGTCCAGCCGGTATTTTCGCCAAGGCGGTGCGTACGATATGCAGTCCAAAATCAGCAATTTTATAATTACGAATTTCTATTTTTACCTTTACTCCAACACCAACCCCCGCAACAAACAAATCTTTTTCTATTGATTCTCGTGTTGGCAATTGAAAAATATTTATTTCCGCATTGTGGTCAAATTCCGCTTTGGCGTCCGAAAGCGCAAAAACATCTTTGCCCAAATTCTCCTTGCGAGAATTTAAGAAAATATAACCATTCTTCCAAAAATCACTGTTTTTAAAATCACTTTTGATCTTAATCTCTTTTTGTACCGTGCGCGACGGCATAATACCCTCACGGACCAGAACACTTTCCAATTCTTGAATATAGCGGGGATTAGTTACGCTGTGATAATAAAGCTGTTCTAAAATCCGAAGTTCGTTTTGTATGTCGGTATCAAATTTTCGCCTATATGCGCCCGTAAATTCGCCGAGTGTAAAAGGATAGTATCGCGCGCCTCGTCCGATTAGCTGCGCCTCTTGCACGGTTGTTTTACCCGGCTTGTTTCTTTTAGCATCACGGCTATTGTAGAGCCGGACAATATCAAACAAATTCAAAACATCCCAACCCTCGTTCAATTTTTCTGTCGCAAAAATAGCACGAATTTCATTGTTTTGATCTTCCAAAGAATTAAGTAAAATTTGCTTTTGTTCTAGATCCTTATCTTCATCAACAGTCAAACACTTTTCCGGTGCAAAATCGCGTTTAATTTCTTTCACCAAGTCCACCACGGATATTTTTTGCTCATTGAAAAATTGAAATGCTTTTTGCAATGTTGCGTTTTTAATAAGTGTCTGCTGTCTTAAATGTTTTTCACCAAGTTCAAAAATAAGTTTGTGAAATGAATATTTGAAAATACTTGAAACAACAATCTGCGGATTGTGTTCTTTTGATATTCCTTCTTTCGGAATACTTACCCTATTAGCTTTAAACATAACCACCGGCTTTAGTGCGATTTTATACTTTTCTGCTACTTTACGGCGATATTGCGAAATAATCACCGCCGAAAGCGCGCGTTCCATAATTGGCGCGTTAATCTGTAAAGTTCGTACATCTTTTGAAAACCCGTCCAAGCGATATTCTTTCAGATCATAACGATAAATCGCTTTGTCTTTGTATTTTTCCAAAATATCAGGATATTCCTGTTCTAATCGAGCTGTTGCCGTAAATTCCAAAAGCACATTATCTTTTTGGCTATTGGCGTTCAAAATCCGCACCACTGTATTTTCCCAGTTTCGGCGGTCTTCTTCTTCGGTTTTACTTATTTTATTATTTGTTTCCGCAGATAGGTTGTGTGCTTCATCAGCAATCAATACAATTTTTTTGTCCGCAAAATCTTCATAAGTTAAAACATTTTCACGAGCAAAATTAAATCTAGAGTGCAAAAGCGCCGTAGTAGAAAAAATAATGTTTATATCCTCATCGTTTACACCTTCAAAATTATCAACTTCCTTGATTTTTATTTCTTGACCGCCAAGTGTAATTTTGTCGGCAAATAAATACTTTTTGGAATTTGGATCAAGAAAGTTGGCCTTTGTCTTTTGGATAATGTTGCCAAGACGAGTAAAGAAAATAAAATTGCGGTAGCCTTTTTGATAAAAATACAAAATGTTGGACGCCATAATCAAGGTTTTTCCTGAACCGGTAGCCATATTAAACATCAAATGAACCGGCTTGAGCTTTTGGTGGTATTCTTCACAGTAATAATAAAATCGTCCCAGCGCTTCTTTCTGATATTCGCGCATAGAAAAAGCCGGATTAAGATTTTTCAAAATATCTGTTTTTTCAGTCGCTTTGTTTTTGAAAACATCAGCGCCGGCAAAGTTTTTATATGAATTGAATTCGTCGTAAAGCATAATCTTATTTTTGTTTGGCATCTATCTTTATTAATCTTTCAGAAAAATGTTTCGCTAACAAAAAAACACTAAATAAAGATATAAAATCATTAAAGACCGTACTTCCTTGCAATTTTCTACTTATTTCCATACCGTTCCATTTTACAATCTCGTTTTCTTCGATTTTCCATTCTCCTTTTTCATCTTTCAAATTAAATCTATTATTATGTGCAGCACCATTTCTGATATGTCTTAAAAATTGAAATTCTTTGTCTTGATTGATATTGGCGTTATAGCTTGAAAGTGATAAAAAATCATAAGTAAGAATTGCCATAGCTTTGCCCATAAAAACCATTTCTTTAAGAATGTTTAGTTTGGATGTCGCAACATTTCCTGTTTTTTCTATGTGTAAATCTGTAGCTTTGTTGAATTTATCTAGCATATGATTAAAGGTTAAATAACCTTCCTGTGTACTATTTTTAGTTCTCAGTATATTTTGCACATCATAATCAGATAAAGTTCTAACGGAAAGAATAAAAAACCAATACATATTTTCTATGTCTTTTAAGACATCATGAAAATTTAATTCACTTACATTAATCAGGACACTATCCTCTTGATTATTTGCCATAAAATCCTTTATTTAATTTCTGGTCTTCCTTGCTCACTCCGTACTCCTTGTCCTCAATCTCGCTCAAATTGATATAAAGCTGATTTTTGTCCAAACACTCAATCAAAAATTTCTTCTGATCGGCAATGCTCAAATCCGCAAATTCTTTGGCGTTCGCGTCAATCGTTTTCGGATCTACTTTGTAGCTAAAAAATGCGGTTTTTTTCATTTCGTCCCAAAGTTTTGCTAGCTCTTTTCCGGTTTTTGCTTTTTCAATTTTTTCTATCCATGCCTCATTCCATTTGGCAAGTTCCATATAAACAAAATCTCCGCCACCTTTCCAATTAACGGCCTTTGATATACCGGATTGCTCCCCATTGATAACATTTTTTAACCTAGATTCTGGCAGATCATGAATATAATCCATTTGCTCAATCAAAATATATTGTCTTGCCATTTTGTGCGCTACAGCACCAGCCGTACCACTTCCGGCAAAAAAATCTAAAACAACATCCGCTTCTTTAGTCAAAAGCTGGACAATCCTTTGTAAAAACTTTTCCGGCTTTTTACCTTTCTTTAGGGACACGCCACCTTCGTTATGCAAGTCATTTGGCAATACATCATCCCAAATATCTGTAATCATTTCCGCAAATACTTTTTTTCCATCGATTTCAAGAAGTCTATTGCCAAGAAACAATAGGGCTTTTCCTTTAAAAATGTAATAATTTAATTTGTCTTCTCTTTCAAGTATATAAACCTTACTGTCATCTCTTTCTGATTTCTCCTTAATTTTAATAACGGCATCGCTAACGGCATTATTGTCTAATGTTACAAACTGAAAAATCCTATCAGAATTTTGAAAATAAAATTCTTCAAGCTGTTGTTCGTATTCTTCTTTGAGGTGCTTTTTTAGTTTTGATTTTTCAATTCCAAGGGACAATGCCCATGCTTCAAGCACGGAAGAAAATTTCCAGTTTTCCGGATTTTTTTCATAATTAACAATAAAACTATTATATCGTTCATCTCTTTCTTTTTTTCTATAAACTTTATTCGGTTTCCAGCTAGCGGGATTTTTACAATACAATACAAGATATTCTGAAACATTTACTACGCCAGGATTTATCACTTTTGCACCGGAAACAGAACTTCGTTTAATTGTAATAATATTCTTTCTATTATTTTGTCCGAATACTTCCTCACACAATAATTGTGTATAAATAATTTCATTTTGATCAATTGATATTGCAATAGTCCCTTCTTCGTTTAATAAGTTTTTGGCAATCTCTAGCCTATTCTTCATAAATACCAACCACGAGGAATGATTAAATGAATCATTATATCTAAACCCATCATTGCCAGTATTATACGGCGGATCAATGTAAATCAATTTCACTTTTCCGGCGAATTCTTTTTTGAGCGAAGCAAGCGCAAGCAGGTTATTGCCTTTGATAATCAAATTGTCCTTAATTGTGCCTTTTTCATCACGATTGAAGCCGTCCAGCTTGTGTTCGCCTTTTTTGTCTATCCGTTTGAAATTGGTAAAAACCTTGGCGTCTAGCAAGCGATTGATGTCGTCCGGCGCCAATGTTTCATTATAAAAAATCTCATCTCGTTTTTGGTCTTCTTTGGTCATTCCACCCTCCAAAACACAATCCTTGTAAGGCCACGCCAAAACCACTTCTTTGTTTTCGCTCACATATTCATCGCCGTCAGTTAAGCCGATTTTGTTTTTGAAAGCCGTGTAAGAATCCGGCAAAAATTGTTTGTTGGACACAAAGCGGATAAATTTTTCTTTATCAAAAATCAGCGTATTTTCTACTTCAAAAAAGAAGTGCTGTTTTATTGCTTTGTTTGAAAGTAAAAGTTTAATCAGCTCCGGATCATTCTTACGCACTAATTCCTGCGTCTGATTTTTCAAAAGTATGCCGTCTTGCGAAACAAGCCGTTCGTCTTTCTTTAATAAATCTGTAAGTTGTTCAAGTATGTTTTTCATAGTTATGCTTAGCTTCTAATCAGCTGAAATGACGAATCCTCAGTATATCAATTCAAAATACTTACTCATATCAAATCCTGCTAACCTCACATCCGCACAATAATACCACAAAAATACTTCCTTTTCCACGCTAAAAATCGGCGGGGCAAATGCCCGAAATCCGGCATTAGCCCTGTATCAAAACGTCTCCCGCCGTTCTGTTGTGCGCGGCTCGGGCATCGTCCGCCATCCGGTTTTCCCATTTCTTTGGGTGGTGTGCTGGGTGGTGTGCTGTTTTAAATACAACACTTGCGGAGATTAGGAGCAGTTGAGGGCTTTGCGCCAGCCGGCTTGCTGGGCGTCTGCTTCGGTGCAGAACATCTGCTCACCGCGGGCGGGCTCTATGGTCGTCTTGGTGTAGGAACCGCAACCGGGAAGGTGGTAGATCTTTTCTCCGCTGGAGTTAATGTTGCCTTTGATGGTGCAGGATGAGTCGGAGGGTGCGGATGCAGATACAGATGCTGGCGCGGGCGAGCTTTGGGCGGGGGGATTGTTTGGCGCCACTTCGCCGACTGGGCATGCCGTCCATAGCCCCTTACCACCTTCGCGGGCGAGGCGTTCCACCTCTTTGAAATCTGCTTGATATTTGTAGGGGATGTTGTAGGTGTACTCGTGGGCGAAACCCTGGGCGACAAGCTCTTTGTTTACGAAGAGGCCGTCATTACGGTAGACGTACGCTAAAAGGCGCGCGTACTTGTCGCGCTCGCCTTGGGTGGTGTCCGTTTCTATCCTAACGGAACGGCCAGTCAGCCACTCTTTTGTTTTCTTGGATGCCTCAATGCCGAAACATTGCACCGCCTTCCTCGGGTCAACAGTCTCCGGCGTATCCACACCGATGAGGCGCACCGTTTCCTCTTTGCCGTCTATGCTGATTTTGATGGTGTCTCCATCCACCACTCTGGTTACGGGGTACAAAAGTAATTCATCCGTGATGGTGGGCGCAGGTAAGAGGGGAGTGGGCTTGAGTGTGGGAACAAGCGACAGAGAGACGGCCGTTGCGGAAACTGCAGCCTCCTGATCTGACTGATTTAACAGTGGGGTTGTCGCTTGGTCACTAGACGTTTTGCCGACAAGAAGACCGAGTGCAAGCAAGACCAACCCCAGCGCAACATAGTAAACTTTTTTCATAAGGTCTCCGCTTAAGGAAAAACACCAGCTTTCGCTGGTGTTCATCCTATCACATCATTTCGCGCAAAACTCGCTCTGCCTTTCATGTGGCCACCATAAAAGAGACCGGCCAGTCTGTTCCGCGGGCAGGAACGTGAGTACACTTCTCTCTCCTTATAGGAGCAGTACAGGTTTCCCATTTTTTCAAATGAGTACATCCTCAAAGATATGGGAGAACCTTTTTGAGTCCTGCCCGCAAGACACGCAACGGAGATAGACAAGATTACCAAATTGTGCCATAAACTAAGCGGCCCAGAACCAATCACAATCAATCAAAATAAGCGTTTTTAACTTGTGGCGTTCCGCCATAGGACAGAAAAGGAGGTGGCCTTTGGCCACTCGAGAGGGAGCATGGGATTGCCCCAGCTGTGGGCAGAAAAGGAATAGGGGTCCGGTGCGGGAGTGTGCCGGCTGCGGATCGCCTCGCGGGAATGATGTCGAGTTTTACTTGCCGACGGATGCCCGGATCGTAACGGATTCGGCCGAAAGGTGGCAGTCCAACGAGGGGCCGGACTGGACCTGCGAGCACTGCGGCGGCGACAACAAGGCGTCGTCGGAAAACTGCAGTGGCTGCGGAGCAATCGGGGGATCCAGCAAGGCGAAGCCGGAGAAGTTTTACGGTCTCGGGCAGGAGCCGAAGAGTGGCGAGGATATTCGCCGCCGAAAAGAAGGGCCGACAGCGACGAATAGGCGAAGGGGTCGGACATACGAATACCCTGAGCCACCCGCTCTGTCGAACGTTGACACATCGCCCTACTCTTCGCCCCACACCTTGCCCCACTTCGTTGGCCGAAGGGACAAGAAGGCCCCCACATTCCCGAATGTGTCCTCATTGGTGTCCGTCTTCGGCGCCTGTCTCGTCGGACTCGTCTTCTGCTGGCTCATCTGGCTCTTCTTCGCGACATACGAGGAACCCCTCTATGTTCACCACAAGACATGGGAGAGGCAGATTGAAGTCGAGGCCTACCGAACGGTCCACGAGTCGGACTGGGACGTTCCCGCAGGCGGTCGGGTTACCGGCAGTTCGCGTCGCATCCATCACTACAACAAGGTGGTGGATGGGTACGAGACTTACTCCGAAACAGAGCGCTACAAGTCGGGAACGGAGCGATACAAGTCAGGCACGCGGAGCAAGGGGAACGGCTACTTCGAGGACGTCTACTCGACGAGAGACGTATACTCGACGCGCCAGGTTGAGAAGAAGCGGCAGAAGTACCGAGACGATCCGGTCTACCGTACCCACTACGAGTATGACATCGAAAGGTGGGTGCACGCGCGAGACGAGGTGGCGCGCGGAGTAGATGCCCAGCCCCGATGGCCAGAGCCAGTCATGGAGAAGAACGAGCGTCACGGTCCGAGGAAGGAGGGGTACTCCCTGATCCTTCTCCGGGAAGATCCCAAGGAGAAGTCGCTCGACTTCGCCTGTAAGGAACCACGCTGGAACCTCTTCGAGGTCGGCGAGAGGTGCCGGGGTATCTTCAACGGATACGGGTCGCTCACGGACGTCAAACGCTTGAACGAGGAATGAGAGAAGCCTGCTGTGCCCATCTTGTGAGGGGTGGGTACAGCAGGAAGGCACGTGCTAATGCACTGCCAGTAGTCCCCGGTACCAATAGGTGCATGGGGATTTTTTGATTGCAGATGTTATCGGTCAGCTCTGTTTGCCAACTTACAAAAGAATAGTGGCTGTCCATATTTCGTCAAAACGGCGCCACGAAGTGGCGCCCATTCTGAAACGATTTTGCTGGATCGTACTATGCTGCTCCGCGGGCAGGACTCGAACCTGCGACCAACCCGTTAACAGCGGGCCGCCCTGCCTGCCGGCAGGCAGGTCTACCACCTAGCAACCGATGGAAATACTGTTTGAAAAATAGGCTCCGCGGGCAGGACTCGAACCTGCGACCAACCCGTTAACAGCGGGCCGCTCTACCAACTGAGCTACCGCGGAGCTTATTTTTCAAAAACCCACTTACGGAATATTATTATCTCTCCACTCTCTACCAGCACCACTTTTTAAGTACTTTTCTCTTGCGCGAGCGGTTCGTAGGACAGGTAGTTCTTCGACGTGGACTAATGTAAATGGTCCACGAGATTTTGTCGAAGGCGTACTGTCCTTTCCTCGATTATGCTCAGCCAGCCTTTTTGTTACATCAGTTGTAAGGCCAGTATAGAATTTGCCGTCTTTCAAACTTTTTATGATATATACAAAGTACATTTTGAGAGCCGCCCTGCCTGCCGGCAGGCAGGTCTACCAACTGAGCTACCCCGGAATGTATTGTAAGGAACTCGTTCAACTCGCCCGTTGGCGTGCAAATAGAACGTCCTGCTATCGTAGCAAAACGGCAGGTAAAAATCAAAAAGAGTACATTGTGCTATATTGTTTACGGACTAGTACAAATACTGCTGAGGAAGGAGACAGTCGTGAGATTCACAAAAGAGGAGTGCGCGCTCTGTGAGGATTTCGGTCGGCAGAGGGAGGCTATCCCGGCATCCACAAAGGAGGCATTTCAGTTACTTGCTTTAGTGTTGTTCCCCGGCTCCGCTCTTTACGGCATTCTCGGCTTAATGGCAGGGCTATGCCTTTCGGGAATCTTGGGGATTATCGAGGCCATTCTCACTCAAGTTGGACCGGTGGTCGCGGCCGCCCCTGTAACTATGGGATTGATAGCGGCTACAGTAAGTGTGGTGGGGATGTTTAGGCTCGAGTTTCGTTATCCCGAAGGCCTTCTTCTGAAGCAGTGGGTCGCTCCCGCCAAGCTGGCCGAGGTGATGCTCTCTGCCTGGTGGCGACACTTGCATCACTTCGCCTTATCGGGAGGTTTGCACCGTCTGCCGGAGCAGGGGAGACTTCCGTTCCCATCACCAGATTCATCTAGCTGAGGTTCGTACGCCTAACCACGAGGTCGTAAACAGCCCACACGACGAAAGCCCAAGGTAGTCGGTGGGCTTTCGTCTACCCCCACTTATCCACAAGAAGACACGTCGTGTCTGGTTGTGGATAAGTGGGGGGTCGGCTCGATTTCATATTTGACTCCGGTATTGATTTCCATATATATTGACTATGGATAGAGGAGCTACGCGCACCGCACAAATCATACTAATGGAGGTTCGGGATGAAGATTATCAGCTTGGCTTACCAGACGGTTCCTGGTGATGAACTCGTCGAGGCCAAATCTTTCTTTGTTACGCCTCAGCAGGGGATACTGGGGGATTGTCGGGGGGCTAAACCCGAAGAGCAGATTACCATCCTCTCGCAGAGGCATTGGGACGAGGCTCTCTCTGAAGTTGGTTGCCCTGAAACTCCTTGGACGGCGAGGAAGGCTCGGATTCTTGTGGACGATCTTGAATTGAGCAATTTTTTCATCGGTCGACGGTTGAAGATAGGGACGAGCGCAGTCCTTGAGCTGGTCGAAGAGACCACTCCGTGCAAGAAGATGGAGCGGGTCTGTGCCGGACTTCTTCGGGCCCTTGCCCGCGACTGGCGGGGCGGGGGGCGCTTCAAGGTGTTGGTTCGGGGCGTGTTCAATATCGAAGACGAAGCGTTTTGGCTACCGCCCAAGCACGCTCAATGACCTGGGACGGATGGACGCAATGAAGCCAAAGCGAGAGTCAACCAAGACAAGGATTGGCTACAACGACTCTGTGCGAGTGGTTTCTGGGCCGATGACCGGCCTTACAGGAAGAGTCCAGGAGGTCGGACGCCACAATTTCATCGTCGACGGTGATTCTGACCGGAACAGAAATGTCAAAGTCGAGCGGGCGGACTGCGTGAAAATCGGCTAGGCGGTCTGCTCAACCTCAACAAGGTGCTCGCATAAAGCCGTCCGGAAGAGTCGCCTTGCGACCCGCCGGGCGGCTCTTCTTTTTTAATGTGTCGTTCGGCATTCTCTTTCTTTCATTGTTTCGAGGATATTGATAGAATAGATCAGCTATGAAAAAAGCGATTGTAACCGGCGGGGCTGGGTTTATCGGGTCGCATATATGTGACGCGCTTCTTGCGCTCGGGTATGAAGTGCATGCCATAGATGATTTGCGAGCCGGGAAGCGTGAGCGGCTCGCACCCGCGGTATTGTTGCATGAGTTGGACTTGTGTCGGTACGAGACTGTCGCGCCACTTTTTGTTGACGCGGATGTTGTTTTTCATACGGCGGCTATGCCGCGGGTCCCTTTTTCTATAGAGTACCCACTTGAGACGAATGAGGCTAACATCACGGCCACCGTAAATGTTTTACGCGCCGCCGAGCGAGCTGGAGTGCGGCGCGTCGTCTATTCGGCTTCGAGTTCCGCCTATGGCGAGCAGGCAACACTTCCCCTGCGTGAAGATATGCCCGCCGACCCCATTCATCCTTATGGCGTTCAGAAGTATGTGGGGGAGCTCTACGCCCGTGCGTTTTTTCGAGTGTATGGACTGCAGACAGTTTCTTTGCGTTACTTCAATGTTTATGGGCCACGGCTCGACCCTGACGGTGCCTACGCTCTTGTCATCGGTAGATTTCTAAAACAACGCAAGGAGGGGAAGCCACTCACTATAATTGGAGACGGGAGTCAAACTCGAGACTTTACCAACGTGGGCGACGTGGTTAGAGCAAACATCTTGGCCGCCACGAGCGACAAAGTGGGCAAGGGGGAGGTCATCAACATTGGGGCCGGCCGGAATGTGTCTGTGCTGGAGCTCGCCCGGATGATTGGCGGCCCTGTCGAGTATCTCCCGCCGCGTCCGGAGGCACATGACACTCTGGCCGACATTTCCCGTGCTCGCGAACTGCTTGGCTGGGAGCCGGAGGTGCGCTTTGAGGATGGTGTCATTGAGCTCAAGCGTGAGTTTGGGCTGTAGGGCTACCCTCGTTGGGTTCTACATTCGAAAAAGTAGTAGCAAGGAGCGTCTGGCGGGGCGGTATACTTTACTCATTAACAAGTAGCACAAACTCCTATGTTTGAACCAAACTGGTATGCAGTAGTCGGAGCGGCGGTGCTTGCGATGGTGCTTGGTTTTCTGTGGTATGGGCCTTTGTTCGGCAAGCAGTGGATGGCCATGATGGGTTTTACTTGCGAGCACGTGGAGGAGGCCAAGAAGAAAGGGGTGGGAAAGAGCTATGCTCTGATGGCGCTCGGCTCTCTTTTGATGGCCTATGTGCTTTCGTGGACGGTGCTTTCTGTAGGCATGATAAGGCCTTTGCTCGGCGTGACGCACGTCGGCCTGCTTGCCGGCTTCTGGAGCTGGCTTGGGTTTGTGGCCCCCATTACCTTGGGCTCTGTGCTTTGGGAAGGGAAGCCGTGGAAGCTCTGGGCGCTTAATAGCGGGTACTACCTGGTTGCTCTGTGTATGATGGGGGTACTGCTTGCGCACTACTAGACTAGTACCTACGCAAAATGGTGTCTTCGCCACCGCCTTTGGCGG
>Ga0210019_1001600_pt1 | contig 23687 bp, 23 predicted proteins | sample CryGeyCG2114_020_2_FD_183969 | JGI IMG/M metagenome (GOLD analysis project Ga0210019, IMG submission 183969) | Groundwater microbial communities from aquifer - Crystal Geyser CG11_big_fil_rev_8/21/14_0.20 (SPAdes) (version 2) | ecosystem: Environmental > Aquatic > Deep subsurface > Groundwater ...
CTTTCAAGGATAAGTTAACGAAATATTTATCGTGGTACAATTACCGGAGGCCACATTCATCACTTCGTTATGTGTCGCCCGTAACATTCATAAACAGTTGGAGTCCGAAAAGTGGGTGACCTATACAAACTAAGGGTTAACAATCCGGATGGGATATAATTTCTTTATGACATTAAATAATTATCTTGTCGGGATATTGAAATGTCTGAGTTCCATCAACAATTGTCAGATAAGAAAACAATTAATTGTAAATACCCCTTCCGTAAAGCTTTTATTAAATAAAACAAATTATCTGGAGATAAATGAGAACTCAATTGTACTAAACGGTCAATATCATCTTGAGGAAAAAATCGTTGATTCGAATATCAGTCGTTTAGAAATTATTACCATCAAAAAGATTGACGCCTTCCTCCAAAAAATTTCAGGTAATATCACGGGATTCAACCATCTGGGTATAAGCTACTCCTGTCCTGATATAAAGAAAGAAATCAGCTATTACAGGTCCATATTGTCAAATACCTCTCTTGGGCTTTATGAAGAAGATTCTACGATTCCTGGAGATAGGTGGTTTTTCATAGGTGACATTAAAAATAAAGATAACCCGCTTTTTGAAATAGTGTTAACCCAATCCAAAAAACCCGTAAGAAACGTATGGATCCCCCATTTCCAGATCGATTTGAATACTTCCCTACAATACAAGTCCCTGGTAAAAACCACTAATGCCCTGCTGTCCGAAGATTTTTTCAAGTGGAGCTTGGATTTCCCCAATTACGGTACTGTTCTTGGTATGGGATTCCTGGGCAATATAACAGACGCAAAAGTGGTTCTGGGATTGGGAACGGATTTACGGAAAAAACAGTCTTTAATCCGCCTTCGCGGAAATTCCCAGTCGTAAGGCCGTAGGACGCAGAGACATTTTTCCGCTTCGGACGGATTTCAGCTCCGAGCGAAACGCATTTGAAGAATCCCCAACCGTGAGATCGTGGGAGCTTCAAAAGAAATTGCTTGATGCTTTTTCTTCTTATCCTGTGGATTATAGTTTTAAGGAATCAAAGGATTTACTACTGACTTATTTATTAGGAAAATCGTTACGTATTGTGTGAATACTTACTTTTAACAAAATAGATGAAACAAGATAATGCTCGTATTTAATTGCTTCCGTATAAATTTCGTATAAATTTATTGACTATATACATTATCTTAATTATTATTTAATAGATGCTATCTGCAAAAGAGATTTTTATCAGATTGTTCCCGCAAGAACAAATATCAAACGAAACAGCCGGTTATTTATATTCTGATATTAAACTAAAAAATATCTTATTAGGGAATTTTCCCTATAAATGGACATTTGAAATTCAACCGGCAAAAAAATGTGAGGTTATTGTCGGAGAAAAACATATTTTAATTGATATGAGGATTGTGACAAAAGTAAATCTAAAAATATTTTTGTTATTAATCCCATTTGCGATTTTACTTAACATTATCTATTTGATTGTCACAAATAATTTTCTTACGTTCATAATTTCTTTTTTTATCGCATTACCAATACCTTTAGGATTAATATATTTTTGGTTAACTAGTATTCAAGGAGGAGGAACATCTTATTTGTTTAATAAAGAATGGATTAGGGAATATCAATCAGATCCTATTTTCTTTATTAAAGGCACCGTTCCTCAAGGTCAACCATATTACTTAAGCCAGTACTTAGCAATGAATAATATTACAATTCCGGACATTATTTTATCTGGATCAGCTGCTTGGATAGGAAGTGAATATCCTTGGAAATTCGTAGAAACTGATTTTAATATAAGTATATCTAAAGAAATGAGAAGTTCAAATACTCTTACTATAATTATATTTTTAATAGGTTTTTTAATAATGTGGCTATCAATTCACCTGACTTATATTATCTTACCTCTTCAACTACAACTTTATAATTCTGCACTAACTTTATAAATTGCGCTAATACACTTACTAACTAAAGGAATACTCTATTAGACTATCTATATAGGATCATATTGTGACTCTTAACCATTTACACTCTTGACTATCTGTTTAACTGATGAAATTATTAATAATTAATTTGTCAAATCATATAAGCTCAATACCATTTTCATCGACGGCAGATTGAAATACTTTTTCATTTGCCGCTCTAACTGGATAGGAAGATTCACCCCACCAACATAACCGACCTGCTAAAACCCGGCAATATCCTCCTCTCACGGCATCCGAACTCTGAAATACGCCTCCATCCACCATTCTCCTGACAAGATGTTCATGCAAAAGAGCATGTGGATCATTCTCTCTGGCAATTGCCACGACGTAAACTGGCCCGTTTTCCAGTAGGAATTTGTGTTCACCGTCATCATCTAATCTTTGGATTGCTTCCTGCCGATTCATAGTAATTTATATTTTTGAGGATGTTTTAAATTGATTATTAATAAGGTATATGATAACCTCCTCATTTTCGAAAACTTTTCTCAAGAAAGGCAATTTTACCACTTCCCCACCGTAATATTTTTCCTGATAACCAAAATATACATAACGGAAATTATTATCTTTCAGGAATTTATAAGCTTCATCTTCCAGCATCGAGTTTGAAAAAAATCTTATCCTTGTCATTTCCGTTATCTTCGCATTAGTGGAATTACCGGAAAATCCCTGCATAAGTTCGCTTGCTTCGTACATGGACATTACTCCAGATGCAACCGGAGTATTTGCCTCAAGCCATCTGAAAGCTTCAATTGACTTTTTCGTCGGGTAGACGAGCCGGGTGAAGTTCTTGTAATCCGTGAAATTAAATAAGTTGTTTCGGTAAGACAATAAATAATCGGGTAATGTAAGAACGAATAGCAAAATGATTATTGCTAGTCCCTTAATTTTATAGTTTGCCAATCCAAATATTTGTAACCTTTTACTTAATGCCAGAATAAAATATGCTGAAAAAAGTGACAGCGGTATATAGTATAATCCTTGGTTTGACCGGAGCGGATCTATCCTGATTTGATCCCCGAATGCAAGCAGGAAAACATGAGACAGTATCCAGGATAACAAAAAAGCAGTCTGAGATACGGTAAGGAAAGTTTTAATTTTTTTTGTAATAACACCGAAAATACCTGAAAGTCCGCAAAGGATTAAGGGGATGAAAGCCATCAGCACGTCTTTTGCGTAGATCGGCGGATGAAATATCTGATAGAATTGTGGGGCGGAAGCAATCAATCCCCACGGTTCCCGGGACAAAAAATGTTTGTAGTAGGAAAGCAGGGGAAGAGCAATTGCAAATCCGGCAATAATAGAAATAAGTTCACCCGTGATGAAAGCTCTTTTGTCTTTTGAAAATAGCAGCCTAATGACAATGTAATTTAAGAACGAAAAAGCCATAATAATATAAGTAAAAGGGTTTGCCAGAAGGATCAAATTCAGTAAAATCCCAAAGACAATAGTTTTGAGAAAGAGTGAATGTTTCGTGCAGAAAAACCAGCAGAAAGTAGCTATAAAAATAATGTACCCGACTAAGTAGTGAGGAGGACCTACAGCTCTTGAGATGATATCCGACCCTGATATAAACGCAAGGTAACGGGATATTTTAAGCGGAAAAATCTGTTTGACTCTGACAAAACCAGTGATGTAAAAAGAAAACAAGAAGGCAAACAGGGTAACCAGTTTACTTTTGGAAAGCCGATAGAATAAAAATATCGTGGAAAAAAGAAAGAAAAATCCATATAGTATTCGGGATATATGGTAAGAAAAAACTGAATTAAACTGAAGTATTTTCCCAAACAAATAGCCGCTTAAAGTATAAACCAGTTGAGTAAATACAGGGCTCTGAGGCATGGTCGTCAGAAGAAGACGTGCGCCAATCTCTCCCCTGCGGCCCAACTCCACATAAGAAAGATAGATAGCGTAATCAGAACTCCACCAGTGTATACCGGTAAACATGCGGCCGGGAGGTGTGGCCAGTAAATGCGCAAGCCAGGGAGAAAGAGCGATAAAAAGAGTAATGGTAATAAGGAAAGGAATAAAGATATACCAATAGAAACTATGTTTGCTCTTTATTTTTTTAAATAGCATAAAAAGATACTCCGACACAATCCATAATACCACCCATGACAATTAATAGGAGTATATTACCAGCTTTATTCCTGATACACCATTTTCTAAATAATATTTATAATGTAAATCATGGGAAATAAACTTACCGCTTTAGTAAATCCGAGAAAGTACGGCAAGTCCCCTTTCTCTATAGTTGTAATACACGGAGACCCTGGCGCTCCCGGCGAAATGGCGCCAGTTGCACGGGAATTATCTGAAAATTATGGAGTGCTCGAACCTCTTCAAACCTATACTTCTTTGGGAGGGCAGGTACAGGAACTCAAAGAAATACTAGAAAAAAATGCTCAACCTCCGCTTGTCATGATAGGACATTCTTGGGGAGCTTATCTGAGTTTTATTTTCACGGCTCATTATCCTACCTTTGTGAAAAAATTAATCCTTGTGGGAAGCGGGCCTTTTGAAGCTAAGTATGCCAAAGGGATCATGGATACCAGACTGAGCCGTTTGAGCGAAAAGGAAAGAACAGAAATACAGTCAATATTGATAAATCTTAAGGATCCTTCCGTGAAGAATAAAAATATTCTCTTTAAACGCCTCGGAATTCTTTTAGCGAAAGCTGACCATTATGATGTTATCGTCTCTAAGAATGAAGCTCTCGAATGTAACAACGAGATATTTCAGAGAGTTTGGGCTGGAGCGGAGAAATTAAGAAGTGAGGGCAAACTCCTGGCATTTGGTAGGAAAATAATATGTCCGGTAACAGCAATTCACGGCGATTATGACCCGCATCCTTCCGAAGGAGTCAGAAAACCTCTTTCATCTATATTACCAGATTTCAAGTTTATTCTTCTGGAAAACTGCGGGCATGACCCGTGGCTTGAAAGAAAAGCTAAAGACAGATTCTATACAATCCTGAGAAAAGAAATAAACTCGGGATAAAAAATCTCTTTGAACTCTGAAGTTATATCCTCTAGCTTCCCCTGGCAGATGCATTTATACCCATCTTACTCCGGTTTGCGGCTTTTTTAATGCATATTGATATAATTAATGTAATATAGTATACTTAATGTAACATGCAGCAAATAGTATCCATCACTAGTCAAGGCCAAATAACTATACCGTCCATTTTTCGAAAACGTCTCGGGCTTAACCAGTACCGGAAAGCCACTGTGAGAACAATAGACAATAAGATCATTATTGAACCAATCCCTAATCTTATGAAAATGGCCGGTGTTCTTCAAAATAAAGCTATAAAAAACAAAAGCATCGATGAAGTGATCACACTTGAAGAAAAAGCAGCTTTAAAAGCTGTATCAAAAATCATCAAATAACGCAATGAAAAAATATTTCATTGACACAAATATCCTCCTGCGGTTTCTTCTCAAAGACAATAAACTGTTGTTCGCTCAGGCTGAAAAATATCTAAAAGATGCAGAACGGGGTGAAATCCAGCTCATCCTGCTTCCCACAGTGCTGTTTGAAATAGATTATGTTTTACGCGGAGTTTACTTGCTAAAAAGAAAAGAAAGCGCCGAGTTGCTCTCTACTCTGGCAAAAACAACTTATCTTCAGATCGACCATAGAGAAATTTTCATCCGGTCAGTTGAAAAATATAAACAATTGAATATTGATCTTTTTGACATTTACCTGTATTTCAAAGCAAGAGCTGAAAATGCAGAGGTACTCTCCTTTGATAAAGATTTTCGGAAATTGAAAAACAGTGCCTGAAAACCACGTTTGACATGGTGGTTGAACGAAGCCGAAGTGACGATTTTCGTATTCAGTTTTAGAAAGACCGTCAGAACAAGATATTCAACTCCAGAGGGAGGTTGACAAATCTTCTGAATTTTCTTAATAAATAACTTATTTAACAGAGGTTGTTAATTTTATTAACTCCTCAAAACTCTTAGGCCTGTATTTTTCATAATCGTCCTGTTTGATATACAACATTTGGTATTTAACATCACTTTGCATGCTATTTATATCCTTACACCATAGTTTTAACCGTTCAATTTTCAATGGATCATCTAAATCGGCTCTACCCTTTGTTTCGATAACATATACTTCTTTTTCAGTTTTTTTCACTATAAAGTCTGGGTAATAATCTGAAATTGCTCCATCAGCATTTTTGTAATCAATCCTGAAATGAACAGCAAAGTAATTCTTCACATAGGAAATAATATCTGAACAGTTTTCTAATAACGCTGCAACTTCCATTTCAAAATGACTATCAGCTACGATTTTATTGAAAGGACTCTTTTTAGGCACAATATATGCCTGATCTTTAACAACGAATGGTCTGCATTTGCTTATTTTAATATAGTCTCTTATTTCAGCTTCTCCCTTATCTAGTACTGTTAATTCATTTATCTGCTTTTTGAATAATTCAATAATAGTTTTTGATGCTTCAAGTTCAGATAAATTTCTTAGAGTATTTAAGTCTTCAAGATTGACTTCTTTATCAAATAGATAGTGCTTTATGAAATCTTTTACTTTCTCGTAAAGGATGTCGTAACCACTGACTAGTCTTAAATCCTTCATTATCACCTGTGTGAAGTATCCGATTACGCTTTGGTAATTGGCGACAACATCACTATCAATTTCTGTGATATGGTTTATTTCTCCAGTTGTAATGTCTTTAAAGATTATTTCCCGCTTTTCTTTGTCGCTAAACTCTCTATATGTAACTCTTTTATTGTTAAATGAAGAAGCTACTAAATTGGACAAGTTCTTATATTCTCTATAAATTCTTGGAGTAAGTACCGGTATTTCTATATCCAATTTGGGAATATCTTTCTGAACATTTTCGTTATCTACTTCCACAACAATTGGTGCTTTTGGTTGTGTTCCTTCTCCCATTTTTCTTCTCTCAAGTTCTACTCCCTCGCTTTTTATTGACTCGACAAAATCCATAAATGCATCAGTACCGACTACGCTGACATATTCAGGAAGATTTTCATCCCAGTACATCTTCCGAAGACCCCTTCCGAGAGTCTGTTCGGGCAAGATATTTGCTTTAGAGGAGTAAGGACGAAGTCCTATGATTGTAGTAACATTTCTAACATCCCAACCTTCTTTAAGCATTAAGACGGAGACAATAACTTTATATCGGTTATCAGGTTTATCTATTCCGTTGGCAGCTTTTCTTAATACTTCTAATTCTTCCTTACTTTTTCCTGTCGAAGATTCTGATAACTCCCCATTGTCTTTGGTATGGATAACGAGCACAGCATCTTTAAACTCAGAATAAGTAGCTTCAAGATAGGAAGCAACCTCATCACAGTTTTTAGTATCATCAGTCATAACAAAAAGAACTGCTTTTTTGAGCTTTTTATGTTCTTCATATACTTTTTTCCATTCAAGGTATCCTAAATTTATATAGTCAGAATACTTTTCCGTAAACTTAGAGCTTTTTCTCTCAACGAGCTTTGATCTGCTAGCAGAATCAGGTAGAACGGGATGTTTAACTACATTCTGATAGATCGCTTCAACGAGTGGATAATCTGATATTGTTTGAACGAAGATTGCTCCGTTATTGTGTTTAGGTGTAGCTGTAGTATCGATTTCTAAGGCAAGCTCGCTGCCTTTCATTTTCAGTTTGTTATGAATATCCTCAATTGATTTAAACCAAGCTAATTTTTCGTCATGTATATGATGTGCTTCATCATTTAAAACTACTAGTTCGTCAATATCTCTAACAATTGCTGCTAAATCAACTTTTGATTCGTTTGTGGCTCCGACAGGCTTTGCTCCAAGGTAATATTCTGATGTGTTTTCATCCTCAGATGATGGAGTTTTTCTATTGCTTTCATAGACTCTATGAATGTTTGTAAGGAATATATTTCCTGTTTTTCTAACTACTCCGATGTCATCTTGTATGTGCAATGTAAGTTGAAAATCATCTCTCCAATTTTGTCCTTCATAACCATTATCAGGAAGTACAGGATCCTGATAGAAGATCTTTAATCCATCAAAATCGGCTCTAATCCTATCTAAGACTATAATGTTGGGAGTAATAACTAGGAAGTTTCTAGCAAGGGTAGAGTCGGCCTCGTAGAGCTTATGGAAATAGCACCAAGCAAGTACAAGACTCAATACTTTAGTTTTTCCGCTCCCTGTAGCCATTTTTACTACGAATCTTCTCCAACTCTCGTAAAACATACCTGCTGAAACTGCTCCTGAACTGTCAAAACGCATCAGATCATACTTGTCTTTGACTTTGATAACATCAGTAAGATAGACAATTGTTTCAAGTGCTTCTCTTTGAGCAAAGTAATAACGGAATGAAAGAAAAGAATCATTGAAATTGGGCATTATATGTTCCTGCTTAAACCACCAGTTAAGAAGTGCTTTACTTGTATCTGTTGCTCCTTCATAATTTTTCTCCCGCCATCCCTTTACCCTTTTTCTAAGTGTAGCTACAAGAGGAGGTAGAAGTTTCTCCGATCCTTTCTCCCGTAGTGTTTCATCAGCAGGAAACCATCTGATATCTGGATCAAGTATTTCGTATGGTGATTTTGGAAACTTAGGATGTAATGCCATAAATGCAAGTAAAATTATTTATTTTGAAGCTAAAACCTCAATTTTTTTAGCTACTTGGATTATCTTTTGCAAGTAACGTCATAGTTTTTAACTAGTATTTTAACTAGAATATAACTAATACTAAAAATCAATTCGAGCTTAAATTCCTATTATTTTAACTAAAATTCTTATTCATTAACTAATTAACTCCCAATGTCCCCCTCTTCTTGAACCGTTATGACGAATATTACCTTTCTTTTTCAATTCTTGAAGTAAATTATTCACATCTCTTTGGCTCATTTCTAAAGCTTTTTGTAAGTCTGAAGTTGTAACTTTGGAAAAATCTGTAAGATGATTAAGTATTAGTTGCTTTTTCTGATCCCTAGATATTCCTTTAATTTTTGTATATTCCCCTCGTTGATTTGAGTACTCATAAAATTGCTTTGACAATAAATATCGGGTTCCCTTCCCTGAACCAGATTTCTCAATTAAGTTATGTTCCAGAAATTTACTTCTAAAAATTGGATTTTGTAGCACACCTTTCTCATGTATTTGCTCAAGTTCATAAATCTCTTCAAAAGACAAATTTATTTGTCTTTGATTTATTATTTTTTCCAAATATAAAATAAATTCAGGATCTTTGACTACAGCCGGAATTGTAAGTTGTACTGAGTATTTATCCGTACCAGCAAAGCTAGGAAATCCTTTTCCTTCTTTTATAGTTTGCTCATATATTTCATCAATACCCTGTCCGGAACGCTCAACTAATCCTATTTGTTGAAATACTTCCGCTATTCTTCTATTCCTCCATGCGCTTTTTGTAATAATCGTATCAATAGTCACCGGACTCACAAGTCCTCCTGGACTCTGAATAATAAACGATTCAGGAGAAGCTTTAATAAAAATGGATTGTGTTGTGATGGTATAATCACGGTGCGTTATTGCATTAAGAATCGCTTCGCGGATAGGTTTTTCAGTAAATGCATAAATTTCTCTTTGAATAAATCCTTCCTGAAATGGAATACGAAGATTCCTTTGATTAAGTACTTGCCATAACTGTTCATAAATTAATAAAAATGGTTTTCTCCATTCTTCTCGATAGTCATAAGCAATTTTCTTTGGATCCTGTCTCCATTCAAAAATTATCTCAGCACAAGGAAGTATTTTATCTATTAACGATTTCTTTCCAACCAAAAGAACCGCTGCATTTGTGACCCCATAATCATTCATCAACTCTAACGATCGAATAACTTTTTCATCATTAAATAATTCTATCTTTGAATTTCCTGTTTTTATTGCCCATTTTCTGCGTAAATTATCAATAGCTTGATGATCTAAATCTGGAATTGTTATACTTGAAAGTACTTGAGTAGACCAATCAGGACTAACTTCTGCAAAAATCTGTTTTATAGTCTCCTGATCCATCTCTGTCAAGGATTCTCCAGACCGCATCGGGTATATATACTTACCTCTGGAACGAATTATCTGTCCACGGGGACGGGATGGAATATGAAAAATGACAACCCTACCAGATGGATGATTAATCTCTTCAGTTCTTATATTAATATTTAATACCCGAAATAGTTCTCCTTCTTTTCTAGGCAACGAATTTATGTAAACAGAGGTTCCGAATATTGCTCTTTGGTTCGTAATTCCTAAAACTAATTGTCCTCCTCCTTCGTTTGCTAAAGCAGCACAATAATCAAATAAATCATTATCAGAAAAGCTACCTAACGCTTTTTTATATTCTATATTTCTGCTCTCAATGTTTTTTAGCAAGTTTTCCAGGTCTTCTATTGTCATATATTTACCTCTATAACTTTCATCGTATCATTACCAAAAATATCTACTACTTTAACTGCAATTTTGCGTTTCCCTTTTTGACACTCTTGAGCAACACTTTTCAGATCCAGATTCCTATCCCTTTTAGTCCGGAAAGACTGCCATTCATTTTCGAATATATAATCTCCAGTCCAAACTTCTTCATAATTGGCTAAGTCAAGTTGTTCAGGAGAAACCCCTCCATCTAATTGTTGCTGAATAGGTTTACCTTTTGGTACTCTTATGATCTCCTTTTTGCTTTCATAGTTGAAATCTACAGCCCAATAATCTATCCAATCTGTCCATTTTTTAGTTAAAACATCACGGGTCACTATTCCACTTTTATCTTTTGAGACTTTGATAATCTGACCATTCTCAACGACTATTTTTGTTTCTCCATTTCCGAGACTAGCTTCAGCATTGGCTATAGAGTCCTGATTATAGAAGACAGAGAAATCAGTAAGTTCTATTGCGACAGAATTTCCTTTTATATGGGGTTTTACTTCAAGATAAGATACGTCATAGAAAACAACCTGATTCTTCTCTATAGCTCTTTTGTCAAATACATCTCTTGGAATATATTTCATAGCGAGATCTATCCCTTTATCTTTCGCCTCATCCATGACATTGGGAATCAAACTCATCTCAAACTCAAAAGCAAGAACATCTGCTTTGGTAATTTTCTTCTCCTGACATTCTTTTATGACTTCATCTACAAATAGCCTTGAAACCGGTAGGTTGATAGGACCAATAGCAACCAATCTTGCATTTTTCTTACCATAAAAAGTTTTAAACCCCTGTATTTCTTCTGCTCTATATGCTCTTAAAATTAGCCTTATATAATCTTTTTCTCTTTGAGCAATCTGTCGTTGTTTATCTTTATCTCGGAGATTTGGATTTACACCTATATAATGCTGTCTTTCGTATTTCCCAAGATTGAGAATTTCAAATGCTCTATAGTTCTTCCCCTGTTTTTTAAGATCTCTTTGGACGGTTATCAATCTTTTCCTTGAAGTATGAATAGCGAATTTCCCAAGATCTGCACCTATCCACTTCCTCCCCAGTTTTTCAGCAACAGCAAGTGTTGTTCCTGAACCAACAAAAAAATCAGCAATAATATCATCTTTATTTGAAGACGTGTTAATAATTCTTTCTAGTAACATTTCTGGTTTTTGTGTCGGATATCCTACTTTCTCGCTTGATTTGGGATCTAACCCTTTCATATCCCAAACCGAATCATTTGGTTGTCCTTTCACTTCATAAATCACCTCATTAGCTTCTGGTTGACGACCATTCTTTTTAATCCACTTATTCAAGTACCTAACAAATCTAGAGTCTTGAATCGGCATTTTAGAACCTACAATTTGTCCCTGTTCATTTAAGTAAGACTTCCATCTTTTAGAATCTATAGTTTCTTCAAATTCTGTGTCGAAAGACTCATGGAATGTAAAACTATCAGATTTTGTATAGAGGAAAATAGTATCGTGTTTTCTAGCAAAATATCTATGAGTTTGCCCCTGAAATGTCTTGTAATGCCAAATTATTTCATTTACATGTCGTCCTCTGCCAAAAATCTCATCGAGTACAAACCGAATATAAGAATTAACACGGTAGTCGCAATGTACATAAATACTTCCTTCATTAGCTAGTAAATCACGCATGAGAGATAATCTTTCATAAATCATGGCTATAAAACTGTCTGCTCCTTTACCCCATGTATCACGATAGGCAAGTTCTTCTAATACTGTCGGTTGTTTGGTAAATTGTTCGTCTCCAATCTCTATATCCATGGAAAAATCTGCTCCAACATCAAATGGAGGATCAATATAGATAAGTTTTATGCCACCATTTTCTTCAATTTCCTGTCTAAGAGGTCCGTTTTTAAGGCTTGAGAGGATAAGTTTGTTATCTCCCCAGATGAGTTTATTCGTCCATCCTTTTTGCTGCCTTCCCCGGCTGTCAATTCCCAGAAGATCCATCTGCATTTTTACTTCATTTTCTGCACGCGGTTCATCAATATGTTCTACTACTTGAAAAGGAAGAATTATGTTGCATACCTCATCAGTTTTTCCATTCCAAACTAATTCGACTTCCTGCTTCTCTCCAAATATTAAAAAACGGTATTTATCAGGAAGCGGTTTTCCTGCTTCAAGGTATTTTCTGATGTCTCTAATCTCATTATCATCAAGTTTCATAATTTTCTTTAATTCTCCCCCTCTCAAACCCCCCTTATTCTACCCGTATACGTGCCCCGACGCAACGTCGGGACGGTACAGGGTTTTGCACTGTCATCAGAGTAACCCTATCCTGCTCCAACTGGTGGTTTTATCCGAACTGTTAATTTGGACTAAAGAGGTAACATAAAAAGAAGAATTTGCTTGATATAATAAAAACACATGAAATGGAATATATTGTTATTCGAGTCACCAAGAGGAGAAAAACCAGTTGAAGAATTTATCAAAAAACAGCAACCACAAGCACAAGCAAAGATCCTGCATAAAATTAATCTGTTGCAACAATACGGTTCTCGCCTTGGTATACCTCATTCGAAGTTATTAGGATCAGGAATATACGAATTAAGAATCAGAGGTAAAGAGGAAATTCGAATCTGTTATTGTTTCAGGAAACGGACTATTCATCTTCTTCACGCTTTTAAGAAACAATCTCAGAAAACTCCAAGAAATGAATTTATGACGGCACTAAGGAGATTTGGGAATATTGACATAATATAACATCTATGTTATATTACTACTGGGTGATACCATGAAAAACTTTAACGAACTGAAAAAAGAATTGCTGCAAAACAAAGAAGTTGCACGAGAATATGAGAGATTGAAACCTCGTTATCGTCTGATTTCTGAACTTATTTCCGCCCGAATAAAGAAAGGTATAACTCAAAAAGAACTAGCTGAAAAAATGGGAACAAAACAGTCTGCCATTGCCAGACTTGAATCGGGAAATGTTAATCCATCTTTTGGATTCTTAGAAAAGATGGCAGTTGTAATGGGATATAAACTTACCGTCAGTCTCCAGTAATAATCAAAGAAGAAGGACTGGAAACTCCGCTCAGAATCGAAGAATTTATCCCGAGAGTGTCGAAGGATTATCGGGATATTTCAAAACGTCAAGTTCAAGTAGTAATGAAAACTTGATGTAGGAAAAGTGAAACCCTGCTAGAATTGCTTGGTTAAATTATAAATTGGCAACAGAACACTCAAGTTTAATATTCCTATAAAAAAGCCGCTGAATAAAAATGTCACTATCACGAGAAGTAATCCATACTTAAAATATTTATCCTTCTTCTGTGAAATTGAAATACCTTTTATTCCTAAAAATATATTTGCAGATGCGGTAAGCAATAGGATTATAGTGACAGCATAGCTACTCGTGATACTCACTTGAGAACTCGCATGAAATTCAGAATACAGTTGACTTAATTTCGGAATAATCAAGATGAAAAAGGAAAGAGCAAGAAGTAAAATCGGAATTCCCAGGAATAGATTAATTATACCAACTATTTTATATTTGCTCATATTTTTATTAATTCGAAAAAATTTTTCACAATATCTAGTATAACAGAAGTACTAACCGTTCTCTAAGGTTTTTCCAACCTACCCACCGTAATCCTGATGAGGACGGGAGCGTAGTCGTAGGACTAAAAATGCTTCACCTGTAATAATTACCTCTTATTCCGAGTACAAAAAAACAATTCGCTTGTAAATATCAACTGCCTTTTCTACATTTGCGATTTTCACATGCTCATTTTCTTTATGGATCACTTTTTCATCCCCCGGGCCCAACACAACTGTATCTATTCCTGCTAGTATAAATTGAGAAAAATCTGTTGAACCAAGTGAAACAGCCAAGTCAACTTCAGGTAATATTTTTCTACAGATTTTTACGATCGAGCTGTCACCTTCTGTAAATCCTGGAGATGTATTTCCTTTCATTCTTATGATTTCGACATATTCACTTATAGATTCGTCCAGCAGGCTATTCAAATTTGCATGCAGCATAGGTGTTGTTCTTATATCAAGAGTAGCCCAACACTCATCAGGCAGTTTATTCATAGATTCTCCTAAGGTGTGTAAACCTGTGATATTCAAGTTTGGTTCTCCTAACACTTTATGTTTGTATTTCTTTTTCCACAGAGCGAATTCCTTCCGGAGTTTGTTGAGAGTCTTTAGCATTATATCAATAGCTAAATCATCAGAAGAATATGTTTTAGCGCTGTGACCGGTAATTCCAAAAGATTTAAGTTTAACGAAAGCATTACCCCTATGACCAAGTTCAATATTTGTCAGGTTAGTTGGTTCTCCAATAACTACTGCTATATGTTTATAAGTTAAAAAGAATATTGATTCTTTAAACCATTGAAGAAAATGAGCTGCTCCGGATCCGTCTGTTTCTTCATTACAAACAAAGGTAAACCACACGTCACAAGGCGGATTACTTACCGATTTTGCCAGTGACATCATTGAAGCAATCGCAGCTTTATCATCGCTCGCTCCCAATCCATATATTTTCCCATCAACTATTTTTCCGGCATTTTCCCCAAAAGGGGGATATTTCCACTTTGCTTTATTTCCTACACTTACTGTATCCATATGAGCGTTGAAAATAATGGCTCTTGTCTTATTATTACCCTTAATTTGTACTATGACGTTTCCCTTCTGAATCTTGGCTGAAAGATGATTGTTTAAACAATAGTTTAAGATAAACTTTGCTAACTTTTCTTCATGACCAGATATTGATGGGATCTGTATTAGTTTCTGTAAAAGTTTAATCTTATCCATAAAAGTCTTCATCAAATATTATTAATCGTTTCATCAGTTTTTTCTTTTGCTGAGTTAATTTTCACCCATGTTGACTCTATCCAATTTGAATAAGAAATAAATATTTTCTTTCTTTCTTCAACAATCTTTTTCATAACAGGAGCTGAGGCTCCACCAATATGCTTTCTCTTCATTACTGCATCTAATGGATTCAATACAGTCTTTAATTCGCCGTCTGTGAGATTAAAATACATATCTATTTTTCCACTCTCTTCTGTGAGCTCTTTTGCAGTAAGATGAGACAATGTTTTCTTATTAACAATCTTATCCTTCACAATCGAGCCAACTAATTTATAAACTTTTCTATATGGCGGACCTTTTTTTTGCGATAGATAATCTGCTAAATCCGTAGATAAGGAATAGTTTTTTACGACACTTTGGTACATCCTATCCTTGTTTACCTGGATAGTCTGCAGAACACCCGTGAAGGATTCCAAAGCCTGTTCAACTTTGGTAAATCCTAATTCTATATACTCCTTCACTTCCCTTGTGTCCCTGTTATATCCCATAGGCAGTCCGGAAAGAAGATTGGCTACAATTGACTCATATCCAATAACCCGGGATGAAATACTTCTGAGAAGTTCCAGCACGTCGGGATTTTTCTTCTGGGGCATAATAGATGATCCGGTTACCGATCCCATTTGTTGAGCGGTCATGTCTGATAGTGAAATATATCCAAATTCAAATGTCGTAAACAATAGAAGATCACATGCAATTTTGCTTATTACAATTGCAATGTCTTTAAGGACACCTAAGTATGCCAATTGAGGAAAACCGCGGGAAGAGATAGCTTCCTGCGGAATTTCCCAAACTTTGGAAAAACCCAATAACCTGGCAGTATATGCTCTATCTACATTCCAGGAAGTTCCGTAAGATTCAGCAGCCCCTAAAGGACATAAATCATATTTGTCAAAGATATATTCCAGATTTTCAAAGCACTTTATAAACATATCGTTATAGGCAAGACACCATTGACCGAATGTTGTCGGTTTAGCAGGCTGCATGTGAGTATATCCCGGCATGATAGTCTCTATGTGCCCGGTTGCCTTAGCGGTGAGTGTTTCTTGCGTGTCTAATAATTGCTTCATCATTTTCAATGCTTTTTCTTTTAAGTAGAGCATTTCACAGGTCATTACCTGATCATTCCTGCTTCTTGCCGTATGCATGAAATATCCGTCATCGCCAATTTTTTCTATTACTTTTGCCTCAATTGTTAGATGTAATCCCTTATTAGGGTCGATAGAAAATTTTCCCTGCTTAAACTCATTTCCTATCTCGAAAAGTGCTGAAAGAATATTTCTAGCTTTACTTTTCTCTATAATATTTTGCTTTACCAGCATAAGGACATGTACCTTGGTAGCCCAGAGATCGTAAGGGACTAAATTTAAATCCAGTGCTTGTTGAGTTTTTGAAACAATAAATTCATTGGTTTTCATATTTGATCAGATCCTCCCAAAAGCGTAGTTAAAATAGCCATCTGTACCCACAACCTGTTTTCAGCCTGATCTATTACAATGGAATTTTTCCCATCGATAACTTCATCAGTGACTTCGACATTCCTTCTTACCGGCAAACAGTGCATAAAATATGCATTGTTGGTCATCTCCATTTTCTTTTGATCTACTATCCAATTTTTTAATCCTACTTTTAGCTTCTTTTCTTCCTCCCAATTTCCGTAATATTTCAACGCTCCCCAACTCTTGGCACAAACTATATCTGCATTTTCCAGACATTCCTCCATACTGCTTCCTACCGACAGGCTGCCCCCTGCTTCTTTTGACCTTCTCTCCATAGAGGCAATAATCCTTTCATCCAGCTCCCAACCCTTAGGATGGACAATAACCGCGTCCATCCCCAAATCACAAGCAGTCAAAATCTCAGAATTAGGAGTCGCCATAGGTAAGGCTTTCGGGTGATAAACCCAAGTAAGGACATATTTTTTACCGGAAGTTACCCCAAACTTTTCTTTTATAGTCATAGCATCACCTAAACCCTGACAGGGATGATAGAGATTGGATTCCATATTTATAACCGGTACTGACGCATATTCCATAAAAGCCTTCATGACTTTATCTTTCTTTGCCTGCTCCCATCCGGCCACCTCAACGCTAACTTTTGACGTGGTGATAAGTTCGCTTGCTCTTATCGCAAGTCCGTTACAGTATCTTGATAGCACACCGGCGGCTTCTTTTACGTGTTCTATTGTGTCTTTGTCCATCCTTACCCCTTTTTCAAATTCAAAGGTATAACTCCCTTCTTTTACTGATAAATCTAGAGCTACCCCTCCTAACTTCTGCATCGCCACAGCAAATGAAACCCTGGTACGAAGTGAGGGATTAAAAAAGAGCATAGCTAAGATCTTTCCATCCAGATACTTCTTTTTCTTACCTGTTTTCAAATCCAGTGCAAGATTGATCAACTTGAAAATTTCCTCTGGAGGGAAATCCGCTGTATTATAGAAATGTTTAATATTACTCATATTCTCCTCCATAAATTACGGTTCCATAAGATTGATTTGTAAAGGCATCAGACCATTTGCTCTCTCTATCGAGAGCTCCGACTATCTGCACACTCTCAATACCGTTCTTAATTGCAGTTTCGACATTCTCTATCTTTGGTATCATTCCATCCGTAATTTTTTTCTGAATGATCATCTCTTTTGCCTGTTTGAGCGTTAATCTATGGAAATACTGTGGTGAATCCTTAGTTTTCTGTATCCCATTAACATCCGTAATAAAAATCAGCTTGCTTGCTTTAATTTGACAAGCAATCGCTGTTGCTAACGAATCAGCATTAATATTGTAAATTTGACCACTACCATCAACTCCTAAACAAGCAATAATAGGGACATAATTTTTTTCTAATAAATAAACCAATATGTCTTTATTTATCTTTGTAATATCTCCAACATAGCCAAAATCAACTGATTCAGTTTTGCCAGTTTTTTGATTGATAACTTTCTTTGTTGGACGTTTTGAGACCTGAGCTAAATTTGCATCAATGCCTGATAATCCAATAGCTTGTATTTTATGTTTTATAGCCTCAGCAACGAGCTCTGTATTAATTATGCCCTTGTATATCATTTTGACGACCATAAGCGTTTCCTTATCTGTAGTTCTTCTCCCGTTTATCTTCTTAATAGGAATACTTAGTTTATTTTGCATAGAATCTGCCTGTGGGCCTCCTCCGTGCACAATAATCACTGAGTGTTCCTTTTCCAAAAGACTCGATAATGAATTCATAAACGAATTAATCCACGAGCTATTTAAGAGAAATTGACCGCCTAATTTAATAACCAAAATATCCTTTTTCATAGCTAATCCTTTAGAGCTTGATTTAATTCATTAAGAAATATTGATACTTCTTTTCCTGTAATTGTGAGAGGCGGCATAATTCTCAAAACATTAGGATTATCCGATGTTCCGGTGATGACATATTTCGCAAGAAGTTTGGCTTGTATGTTTTTAGCAGGAACTTCTAGTTTTATTCCTAGCAACAATCCTTCTCCACAAATTCCTAAAACGCGAGGGAATTGTGATATCTTATCTTTAAGTTTATTGCCATATTTTTCAGCTTTTTCCCATAGTTTTTCTTTTTTAATGACATCCAGTGTTGCCAAAATTGCACTACACACAACTGGCCCACCACCAAAAGTACAGCCTTGATCTCCATTCTCAACACTTTTAGCAATTTTTTCTGATACTAAAACTGCTCCGGCAGGTAATCCTCCGGCAATCCCTTTGGCCATTGTTATCATATCCGGCATACACCCCACAAGTTCCCCAAAAAACATTTTTCCGCATCTTCCTAAGCCCGTTTGCACCTCATCATAAATCAGTACGGTTCCGTTGGTTTTTGCTAGTTTTTTTAATTCTTTGTAAAAAGTCGGGTCAGCAACATTTACACCGGCAATGCTTTGAATTGCTTCCACAATTATCGCTGCCGTATTTGGAGTAATGATTTTCTCCACGCTCTTGATGTCTCCTAGCTTGGCAAATTTCACAGAGGATAGAAGATTGCCCACATTTTTCTTATATTTATCACTACCAGTTACACTTAAAGCCCCAACTGTTCTACCATGGAAAGACCCTTCAAAAGAGATAACCTCATCCTTTCCTGTATATTTTTTTGCCAGTTTCAAGGCTGTTTCGTTGGCTTCAGTCCCGGAATTACAAAAGAATACGGATGAAAAAGCATTTGGAGCAAGATTAACGAGCGCCTTTGCAACTTGTGCCCTCTGATCGTTATAGACTACGTTTGAATAAAAGATGAGCTTGTTTAGTTGTTTTGTAACAGCTTTGACGACTTTGGGATGACAATGACCAATTAAAGCCACGGCATGACCGCCATAGAAGTCGAGGTATTTATCACCTTTTTCATCAAACACATAAGCTCCCTTCCCTTTGTTAATAACCAAAGGGAACTTATGGTACGTAGGTAACTGATATTTATTTTCCATTTGAGTTGTATTCATATATTTCCTTTCTTAAGGATGCATTCCTGGGAATTGTAATCCTGTAGCTTCTGTTAAATTAAACATAAGATTCATATTCTGCACTGCTTGTCCTGCAGCCCCTTTCACCAAATTATCAATGGCTGAAGTAATAATTACTTTTTTACCCTGCACGTGCAGACCAATATCGCAATAATTTGTTCCAGCAACGACTGCAACGCGCGAACTTTCAACAAAACGAATAAAAGGACTATCTTTATAAGTCTCTTGATATAGTTTTTGTAAATCGTCTTGGCTAATTGTCTTTTCAAGAAAAACGTATGCAGTAGTAAAAATTCCCCTTACCATAGGAGCTGAATGAGCAGTAAATACAATATCCATTTCGCGACTGGCATGTTCTGAAATCACCTGTTTTATTTCCCAAAAGTGACGATGTGTAAAAATGTTATACGCCATAAAATCGTAAGCCCTTTCTGGATGATGGGTTCCTTCTTGCGGTTTGATACCTGAACCGGATGACCCTGTTTTAGAATCAATAACAACGTTACCCGATAACAATCCTGATTTTGCCAGAGGATAAAGCGCTAATAGAGCTCCAGTTGGGAAACATCCGGGACATGCCACTAACTGTGCTTTGCTTATTTTCTTTTTATTTATCTCTGCTAATCCATAAACTGCATCTTTTAGTTTATTTGGTAATAAATGTTTGACACCGTAAACCTTTTCGAAGAGATTTCCGTCATTTAACCTAAAATCTGCTCCTAAATCGATAACTTTTGTTTTACCCAAATCTATATCTTTAATTTTTACCATGCTGGATCCGTGAGGTAATGCCATAAAAATCACATCGGATTCGGAAGAGAGATTACCGATATTTTCTTCCTGAAATGATAATCCACAGATATTGGTGAGATTTTGGTGGATTTTACTTACCTTCTTTCCAACATGTGATTGGGAAGTAATTGCAACCACTTTTACTTTTGGATGAAATAAAAGTAATCTTAAGAGTTCTCCTCCAACATAGCCTGAACCACCAATAATTGATGCTTTAATCATGTTTGATTACTCCCTTCTTTTCCAATACTTTCAGTAATTTCGATTTATCATCTCTAATGTCAGCAGAGGGGATTTTCAGTATTTTTTCCAAATAATCAGTCCCAGCAGTATTATTTGCCACAGGGCCGGCGAAGAAATTGCATTGTATGCCTTTTTTCTCCAATATATCTTTTGCTCCGACTGCTCCTACCAAATCGTGTGCACAAACAATGGTGAAAGAGATAGAGTGTATAAATTCTTTATCGTTTAATAATTTTTCAACCCCATACCATCCAATAATTCCGTCACCAAGCTCAACTACAATAATTTCTGGTTTGTCTTTACTTAAGGTATTTAGTATCGTTTTTGTTGCTATAACAACGCCATCATGATTATTCAGTGTTGATGTTAATCCCACATCATGGAAAGTCAGGGTGCTTAACGCGCCTACATCTTTCATTGCCAAAATATCTCTCTGAGTTGCAACACCTGTAAGTTTTGCTGCGGATACTTTTAGACCTTTTTGTTTTACCAGTGTATGAATTAGTTCAGTCGCAACAGTAGTTTTACCCACTCCCATAGCAGTCCCTATTACAGTAATGATGGGAATTTTACTGTTAAGTTTCATCTCAGGTTTCAGAGAAAAGTTATGAATATTTAACGTTTTCTTGTTTGCCAATATTGATCCTAAGACTTTAACTTTAACCGGAGACGAAACAAAATCTTTATTCCAAGATACGGCAGTTCCTATAACTCCTCCAAGATTAAGGATATTAAGTACATCACCACAATTAACTTTTTTGGGGATGACTCCAACTATTCCTTCTAGCGCTTTTCTTTCTCCTAATACTCCAGCGATAATATCCCCTTCGCGCATCTTCGACATCCTTCCATCACTCATCTCTATTTCCCCGTATTTTTTCTGAGCTCCAAGAACTTGTACCACGATAGATTCTCCTTCAAGAGGGTTGACCGACGAGATGGTTAAAACTTCAAATGAAAGTTTTACATCCTTTAATACCGAGCCTATTTTGTCTAATTTAGTTGTGGTTTTTTTCATAGGTATCTCCAATCTTTTTGGCATTTGAAGCCAGTATGCTTTGTAATCCGTATAATTTACAAAACCCTGCTGCCTCAGCTCCTGTCCATAATGAATTCTCTTCACCATAAACTGCAACGGCTGGATTCATTAAAGAATAAGGACTTTTATACCCTTCAATTATGACGTTTCCTTTGAGTAGTTTGATCTTTACATCACCAATCACACGCTTTTGGCTACTGTCAATCATGGCTTCTATATCCCTCATCACAGGATCGAAATAAATTGCTTCGTGCAGGAAGTTGCCGTATACATCGGCTAGATGATCTTTCCAGAATAATTGCCAGCGGGTTTGTACCAATTTTTCAAGTTCCTTATGAGCTTTTATAAGAACCGTGATGGCTGGAGCAGCAAAAGCAACCCTGCCTTTAATTCCTATAATCGTATTTCCAAGATGAATATTTTTACCTATTCCGTGCTTGCCTCCAATTTCCGCAAGATATTCCATAATTTCCACTCCTCCAATTTTCTTTCCATTAATTGCCATTGGCAGACCATTTTGAAATGACAGAATAAGATCAACAGACTTATTAGGAGTTTCCGGAATTGGGGTAACACCCGGGTAAACATCATCCTGTGGACTCTCCCAAGATCCTTTTGTCTCTTTACCTCCAACTGTTACACCTAACATTCCTTTATTTATTGAATAAGATTTTGATATTTTAGGAATAGAAATATTATTTTTTTGAAGAAATTCTATTTCGCATTCCCTTGTAATACTCAAATCACGAATAGGTGAGAATATTTTTATTTGTGGATCAAGTACTTTTAACGCAACGTCAAATCTCACCTGATCATTTCCGGCACCTGTGGAGCCATGAGCTACAGCATTTGCTTGTTCTTTTTTTGCCGTCTCAGCGAGTTTTGCAGCAATAATCAGCCTTTCCGGTCCGGCACAAAGAGGATATACATCGCCGCGAAGAATATTGCCTTTGATAATATAGGAAATGATTTTTTTGTATAGGTCTTCTTTTGCATCAATAAAGTAATGCTTGATACTACCAAGAAGTATAGATTGTTTTGCTATATTCTCTTTATCTGACTTGGTAAATCCTCCTGTATCTGCAGTCAGGGTAATAACGTCGTATCCTTGTTTTTTAAGCCATAAGACACAGAAGCTTGTGTCCAAGCCTCCTGAAAAAGCTAATATTATTTTCTTTTTATTTTTCATATTTTCCTTTTCCCAAAAAAAATCCGTCCTCCATCCCGATTAAATCAGGACTAAGGACGGGAGTTCTCACTCACGTGGTACCACCTTATTTCAGAAAAGCTATAAAATTCCCTCCGTATATGCCTTGACGGAAGGTAGCTTATCTCTCATTTATGGAGTTTACTTTCACTTCAACATGCTCAGTGCAAGTCTTAGGATTTCTTCAACTCCTGGCTCGGGAGCTCGCTCCCAATATAATTGGGGATCTCCGTCAACGCCATATTCAATTGTATAAGTATTATACCAAATTCTGTCAAATTTTTGTGCGCGACGCCCACATAGGTGACACTTCGAAGGTTTTGACAGCATACTCAACCGGAGTCAAATAATCAAGAGATTTGTGTGGTCTGATATTGTTGTATTCAATAAGCCAGGTTGTTAAATCATGATTAACCAAAGGAATATCATCCAACCCATATAGTGATTGGGAAAGCCATTCATCCTGAATAGTCCAGTTAAACCTTTCAAGAGCAGGATTATCTTTGGGGGTTCTGGCTCTTGAGAATATCTGCTGGATACCAAGTTCATTAGGGTAATATATAGAAATTAGCACCTTGATATGTTAGAATTAACCGATTTAACAGGTTAATTCTTATGATAAGAATATTTTGCAATAACTGTGGAGCAAAAAAGCTATGGAAATTAGGCAACGGTGAG
>Ga0210019_1001601_pt1 | contig 23678 bp, 25 predicted proteins | sample CryGeyCG2114_020_2_FD_183969 | JGI IMG/M metagenome (GOLD analysis project Ga0210019, IMG submission 183969) | Groundwater microbial communities from aquifer - Crystal Geyser CG11_big_fil_rev_8/21/14_0.20 (SPAdes) (version 2) | ecosystem: Environmental > Aquatic > Deep subsurface > Groundwater ...
CCCCGATTTTGCTTTCACCCGTCAGGTGAGACATCCCGCACCCCCAATCCCTCAATAACACTCTGATTTTTATATCAGAATCACGATTCCACGCCACCATAATGGCGCTTCATCTGGGGAATAGGGGCTTGATATTAGGAACCGTCCAAGGACACCCGCCCTCGCGACCGCAAGGTATACGATAACGGCAATGGCCAACTTGATTCGGATCAAAGATGTCAAACACGTCCGCGCAGGCGCCGATCGATGTTTGTTGGATTTGACGGATGCTAGCCTGCCGCATGGCTTTAAACCATATGCCTAACGGCAAGGTCGCGCGCTCCGCCCATGGCGCTTTCATGGAGATCCCCTGCGCGGGCGGCGATACACTGGGTATCGCGGAGTCAGATAGCGGCTATCGCGGGAAACCGTTTCACGCCGGCGGCGGGCAAAGGTAGCCTTGGCGGATCGTCCACGGCCGGAGGCACGCCATGCCCGTAAACACCCCCCTCATGGCCCGGCTGGGCCTGACCAGCCCGGTGATCCAGGCGCCCATGGCCGGTGGCGGCGACACGCCGCAATTGGCCGGCGCGGTGTCCGAAGCGGGCGGGCTCGGCTGCATGGGCGCGACCTACCTGACGCCCGAGGCCTTCCGCGACGCCGCCGCCACCGTGCGCGGCCGCACCAACCGCGCCTTCGGGGTCAATCTGTTCGCGCCGCAGGAGGTGCCGCCACGTCCGGACGACGCCGGGGTCGCGCTGGCCACCGTGACCGAGGCCGGATCGGCCGTGGACGCGCCCGCGCCGGAACTGCCGGAGACGATGGCCGATCCCTTCGCGCGCAATTTCCCCGTCGCGCTCGACAGCGGCGCCAAGGTCTTCAGCTTCACCTTCGGCCTGTTGCCTGAGGACGCAGTGGCGGCGCTGAAGGCCCGCGGCATGATCGTCATGGGCACGGCGACCACGCCGACCGAGGCGATTGCCCTGGAACGCTCGGGCGTCGATGCCGTGGTCGCCCAGGGGGCGGAGGCCGGCGGCCATCGCGGCACCTTCGTTGGGTCGTTCGAGGCGGCGATGATCGGCACCATGTCCCTGGTGCCGCAGGTCGTCAATGCCGTCTCCGTACCCGTGGTGGCGTCGGGCGGGATCATGGACGGGCGGGGCATCGCCGCCGCCCTGGCCCTGGGCGCCCAGGCGGTGCAGATGGGCACGGCCTTCCTGACCTGTGACGAGGCGGGCGTGCCGGCCTGCTACAAGGAGGCGCTGCTGTCCGCCGCCCCGGACCAGACGCGCGTCACCCGCGCGTTCTCCGGCCGCCCGGCGCGCGGCGTCCAGAACCGTTTCATGGAAGCCATGGAGCCGGGGGGCGACGCCTCGGACGTGCTGCCCTTCCCCTGGCAGAACGCGCTGACCCGGCCCATGCGCACGGCGGCAGCCAGGGCGGGGGACGCGGGGCTGTTGTCGCTGTGGGCCGGACAGGGGGTGGGGCTCGCCCGCCGCCGGACCGCGGCCGAGCTTATGGCGCGCCTGGCGGAGGAGACGGAGGCGGCGATTTCGGGGATCGGCGGCTGACGGCACCGCTGGCATTGCTACAGAAATGTCACAGGTTCGCCCCTACGATCTCACGCCGTCGTACCCAAATCTTCTCCGGTTCAAGCAACCACTGGAGGGATCTATGACCCGCTCCGTTCCGCTTATCGTGCTCGTCGCCGCGTTGACGCTCGGCGGCTGTTCAAATCTGTCCAAGACGGAAGAACGCGTCCTCAGCGGCGGCGCAATCGGCGCTGGCGCTGGCGCTCTTGGAACGGCACTGACCGGTGGCTGCGTGTCCTGCGGCGCGGCGCTCGGCGGCGCCGTGGGCGCGGGTGCCGGCTATCTGCTGGATAAGTCCGAGGACCGCAAGTAATCGGCCATCCGGTTTCGACCCGGGCATCGCCCGGCCTTTTCCGATCACGCCCTAGGGTCCGCCTGCTGACAGGGATGTGAACCTGGGTTCGGTTGGCGGTATGCGCCTTGGGTCCTATATTCGGCCCATGAGCAGGCATTTCCTCTACGTCGCCGACCCCATGTGCTCCTGGTGCTGGGGCTTCTCGCCGGTGATCGGCAAGGTAGCCGAGGCCTTTGGCGACCGCGCGCCCGTGCGCGTGATGGTCGGCGGGTTGCGCCCCGGCACTGTCCATCCCATGCGCGACAAGGACAAGGATTATGTCCGCAGCCACTGGGAGCACGTCCAGGAAGCCTCGGGTCAGCCCTTCGACTTCGCGTTCTTCGATCGGGATGGGTTCGTCTACGACACGGAGCCCGCCTGCCGCGCCGTCGTCACCGCGCGCAAACTGGATGAAGAAAGGGCGCTGCCGTTCCTCGCCCGTCTGCATCGCGCCTTCTACGTGGACAACCGCAATACGGCTGCCGAGGGCGAACTGGCCGACATCGCCGGCGATTTCGGTTTCCACCGCGACGAATTCCACGAAATGCTGACGTCACCCGACACGCGCGAGGAAACCCAGGGCGATTTTTGGTTCGCGCAGCAGTCGGGCATCACCGGCTTCCCGACGCTGCTCGCCGTCGAGGACCAGAAGGCCTATCTGGTCACCGCCGGCTACCAGTCCTGGGAGAACCTGGCTGAGCCGCTCGCCGGTTGGGTGGCGGGTTAGACTTTCCCGTCGACCACGACTTCCAGAAGGTTCGGGCCCGGGTTGGCGATCGCTTCCTTGAGCGCCGGGCGCACGCGCGCCGGATCGGTGATACGCTCGGCCGTCAGGCCCATGCTCCGGGCGAGCGCCACGAAGTCGATGGGCGGATCGACAAAGTCCATGGCGATGTAGTTCTCGGAGCCGTGGAAGGACTTCAGGCGCTGTTTGATGATGCGGTAGCCGCCGTTGTTGGCGATCACGTAGGTCAGCGGAAGTTTCATGTTGGCCGCCGTCCAAAGCGCCTGGATCGAATACATGGCGCTGCCGTCGCCGATCACGGCGACCACCGGGCGGTCGGGCTGGGCGAGCTGCACGCCGACCGCCGCCGGCACGCCCCAGCCGATGCCGCCCGACGCCAGGCCGTGGTAGGCGAAGCGGTCCCGGAACGGGAACAACTGGTCGAGCAGCCGCGCCGAGGTCAGGCCCTCGTTGACGATGATGGCGTTCGCGGGCAGGGCGTCGGTGATCATCTTGGCGAGGTGCCGGGGATCGATGGGCGCGGGTCCGTCGCTGTCGGCAAGCTCGGTCATCAGACGCTTGCGCCGGGCCGACCAGTTGGTGTCGGCAAGCCGCGCGATGGACGACGCGGCGCGCGACTTGTGGGCGTCGCCGCCGATCAGGAGCAGCATGTCGGCGAGCGCCGGCAGGGTGACCTTCAGGTCGCCGAGGGCCGCGATATCGACCGGGTAGTTTTTGGCGATGTCCCATTCGTTGAGGCCGACCTGCACGATCTTCATGCCGTCGGGCAAGGGGTCGATGGGACTGTAGACCGACATCACCAGCGGATCGGCGCCCAGCGCGATCATCAGATCATGGGGTTCGAGCGCGGCGCGCGCCTGTTTCTGCACGCGCTCAAGGGCGCCCATGAAGCAGGGGTGCTCCGACAGGAACTGCGCGCCGTAGGGCGCGGACGACTGGAACACGGGCGCGCCCAGCGCCGTGGCGAACTCGGCCGCTTCCTTCAGGGCATCGCTCTTGACCATCTCGTCGCCGACCACCACCACGGGCCGTTCGGCCGCCAGGATGCGTTTGGCGATGGTTTCCAGCACGGCGTCCGACGGCCGCACGCGGGTGTCAATGCGCGTGGCGGCACCCAGGTCCAGGCCCGCCTCGGCGTTGAGGATGTCGCCCGGCAGGGACAGGAACACGGGCCCCGTCGGCGGCGTCATGGCGACCTTGGCGGCGCGGTGGACGATGCGCGGCAGGTCCTCCAGGCGCGTCACCTCGACCGCCCATTTGACCAGCGGCCGCGCCATGGGGACCAGGTCGTCGTAGAGCACCGGCTCGGTCAGGCCGTGGCCCTGTTCCTGCTGCCCGGCGGTCAGGATCATCGGCGTGCCCGTGAACTTGGCGTTGTAGAGCGAGCCCATGGCGTTGCCCAGGCCGGGGGCGACGTGGACGTTGCAGGCGACCAGCCTGCCCGAGGCGCGGGAGTAGCCGTCGGCCATGGCGACGACCAGCGATTCCTGCAGGCCCAGCACGTAGGTCAGATCCGGATGGTCGGCCAGCGCGTGCATGATCGGTAGTTCCGTGGTGCCCGGATTGCCGAACAGGTGGCTGACGCCTTCCTGCTTGAGAAGGGCGAGAAAGGCCGAACGGCCCCAAATCTTGTTGGCGCTGGGGGTGGTGTCCATGGTCGTGTCTGCCTCGGTAAAGGAGGAAACTGTATACAATCCGGTCGTCGCACAAAGTAGCGCGCCGGAGGCGACGGTCAATCGCGTTTTGCGTCCGGCGTGGACAAATCGCCTGCGGCATCCCACATTGGGCGCCATGGAATCTCGCAAACGCATCCTTATCGCCGTCACCGGAGCTTCGGGCGCCATTTACGGCCTGCGCCTCTTGGAAATGCTGGCGGCGGAGCCGGCAGTCGAACGCCATTTGGTGATCTCCAAGGCCGGGCGGCTGACGATTGCGGCGGAGCTGGAGCGCGATGCCGCCGAGATCGAGGCGCTCGCCGACGTCGTGCACCTGGCGGGCAACGTGGGTGCCCCCGTGTCTTCGGGCTCGTTCCGTCTGGATGCCATGATCGTCGCCCCCTGTTCCGTCAAGACCGCTTCCAACATCGCCTACGGCAACACGGGCGACCTAATCACGCGCGCCGCCGACGTAATGCTGAAGGAACGGCGGAATCTCGTCCTCGCTGTGCGCGAGACGCCGCTGCATGCCGGGCACCTGGAGACCCTGACCAGGCTCGCCCATCTGGGGGCCGTGATCTTCCCGCCCGTGCCGGCTTTCTATCAGCAGCCCCACGCGATCCGCGACATCGTCGACCAGACCTGCATGCGCCTGCTGGATCAGGTCGGCGTGCATCTGGATGCGGCCCCCCGCTGGGGCGAGGTCGGGGGCATCAAGGCCATCGGCGGCGACGGGGAGTAGGCTCCCTCAGAATCGATAGACCTCCTTCGCCACGGCGTAGGTGTTGACATAGGCCTGGACCGATACCTCGATGGGGTCGGCGTAGCCGCCGCCGATGGCCATGGAGACGGGGATGCCGCGTGACCGGCATTCCGTCAGCACCAGACGGTCGCGCCGGGCGAGTCCGTCGAGCGTCAGGGCAAGGCGGCCCAGGCGGTCTTCGCGCAGCGGGTCCACACCGGCCTGGTAGAGCACCAGGTCGGGGCGAAAGTCGAACACCGCGGGCAGGTGCTCGGCCAGGGTGCGCAGGTAGATTTCGTCCTCGGTGCCGTCCGGCAGGTCGACGTCCAGGTCCGAGGCCACCCGCTGGTGGGGGAAGTTCTTCTCGCCCTGCATGGAGAACACGAAGACGTCGGGGTGCCCGGCCAGGATGGCGGCGTTGCCGTCGCCCTGATGGACGTCCAGGTCGATGATCGCGACGCGCGCGCCCCAGCCTTCGGCCAGGACCTTCAACGCGGCGATGGCGAAATCGTTGAAGACGCAGTAGCCCGCACCGAAATCGCGGTGGGCGTGATGGGTGCCGCCGGCAAGCTGCCCGGACAGGCCGGAATCCAGCGCCGCCTCGGCCGCCGCCACCGCGCCGCCCATGGTCGCGGTCACGCGGTCGACCAGGTTGGCGCTCCACGGCAGGCCGATGCGTCGCTGCGCCTGGGTGTCGAGACGCCCCTCGCGCACCGTCGCGACATAAGCGGCGTCATGGGCGCGGACGATGTCGGCGTCCCCGGCCAGGGGCGAGGGCAGGATTTGGTCGGCCTTCAGGATGCCGTCCCGGACCAGGCATTCGCGCAATAGGATGTACTTCCGCCCCGGAAAGCTGTGACCGTCGGGCAGGGGAATGACGAACCGGTCGGAGGTGAAGAAGCGCATGTGCGAATGGTAGCGCCCGGTGCGAGGTCGAGAAACCGCTTTGACGGGCGGCCCGTCCCGCACTAACACTTTATCCCCGCATCCTCAATCCAAGCCGGACCGACCGCAGGCCCGCCCGGGCCGAACCTCAGGCGAACCCGACGAACAGACCAAGGACCCCACGATGTCGGCGACCCGCCTGATTTTCGCAGTCTTCATGGCGCAGCTTCTGGCTCAGATCGGCGCCTATACGGTGCCGGCGCTGCTGCCCATCTTCATCGCGGAATGGGGGCTTACCAATACCGAGGCCGGCTGGCTCGCGGGCATGTGGGCGGCGTCCTACGTCTGTGCGGTGCCAATCCTGGTCAGCCTGACCGACCGCATCGACCCCAAGCGGGTATATCTCGCCTGCGTGACGCTGACGACTCTGACGCACCTGGGCTACGCCTTCCTGGCCGACGGTTTCTGGTCGGCCCTGGTTCTGCGGGCGTTCGCCGGCATGGCCTGGGCCGGCACCTACATGCCGGGACTCAAGGTCCTGTCCGACCGGCTGGAAGGCCAGGCGCAGACGCGTGGCGTATCCTGGCATGCCGCCGGGGTCGGGCTCAGCGGCGCCTTGTCGTTCCTGTTCGCCGGCACCATCGCCAACTGGTCAAGCTGGCCCTGGGTATTCGGTGGCGCCAGCCTGTGCACCACTGCTGCGTTCCTGATCATGGTTTTCGCCGTGCCCGGGCAGCCTGCGAAACCCGCGGGCGCGGTCGAGGCGTCGAAGCTGGACCGCCCGCCGCTGTTCGACTTCCGCCCCGTGCTGCGCAACCGCTCGGCGCTGGCCTATTCCGTCGGCTATGGCGCCCATGCCTGGGAGCTGTTCACCCTGCGCTCGTGGGGCGTTACCTTCCTGACCTTCACCGCGGCGGCCTTCGGCGGCGGCGAAGGCCTGTTGGCGCCGACCTCCATCGCCTTCGTCATGGGGGTGCTCGGCACCTGGTCGAGCGTCGGCGGCAACGAGTTGTGCATCCGCCTGGGTCGCCAGCGGGTGGTCCTGGCCGTGATGGCGGTGTCGGTCGTGTTCGCGGTCGGCATCGGCTGGGCGGCGGCCGTGGGCTATGGTCTCGCGGTCGTCCTCTGCCTGCTTTACAACGTGGCGGTCTATGCCGATTCCTCGGCCCTGACGGCGGGAACCTCCGGCAGCGCCGAGCCGGGCCGCCGAGGTGCGACCCTGGCCGTGCATTCGACCATCGGCTACATCGGCGGATTCCTGGGACCGCTGGTATTCGGCATCGTGCTCGACCTTGCGGGCGGCAGCGGCGTGACGGGCTGGGTGTTGGCCTTCGGTCACCTTGCCGTCGTCACGCCGCTGGGCATCGCTGCCGTTCTCTACCTGCGCCCGTTCGACCTTCCCGGCGACCGGACGGTGAACGGCCTGCGCGATCCGGGCACGGCGGCGAAGGATACGGCGAACCCGGTTTGAAGCGCCGGCGAAGGGCGTTATTCTCGGCGTCTTCGCAACCCTTTCCGTGGCCAGCCCCATGAATTTCGTTCTCATTGGCGGCGCCGACCAGGTGGAAATGGTCCCGGACTCGCCGGAACTTCCGCCGCCTGAATTCGAGGAGACCGATCGATGACCGCCGCCGTCCACTGGGTTGACCGTGCGCCGGGGCTTGAGGGCCTGGACGCCGAGACGCGCCGGGAATTGGAAGCCATCCGACCGGTCACCATCCCCACGGGGCACGTCCTGTTCCGCCCCGGCGACGAGGTGACCTGCTTCGGCGTCCTGATCGGCGGCCGGGTGGACGTCTACCTGACCGGGGTCACGGGCCGCGAGATCCTGCTGTACAGCATCACGCCCGGGGAATCCTGCGTCCAGAGCACGCTGGGCCTGCTGGGAGAGGACGACTATTCCGCCGAGGCCGTCGCCGAGACGGATGTCGAGGCGGTGATGATTCCCAAGTCCCTGTTCCTCAAGCTGCTGGGCAAGTCGGAGGAATTCCGCGGTTTCGTGTTCCAGGCCTTCGCCAAACGCCTGCAGTCGGTCATGCAGGTCCTGGAACGGGTGGCCTTCATCCGCATTGAGGAACGCCTGGCCGCGGCCCTGTTGGAGCGGGCCGACGGCGACGGGCTGGTTCGCAACACCCACCAGGAGCTGGCCACGGCCATCGGCTCCGTGCGCGAGGTGGTGTCGCGACGGCTGGAAACCCTTGCCAGGAAGGGGTTGGTGACGCTCGAGCGGGGCAACATCAGGGTTGCCGACCGTGCCGGCTTGGCGGCGCTTATCCTCTGAACCGGTGAACCGGGCCCGCCCTTGGTGATCTAGTCACCGACGACCGCGCGCCGAACTGATTGACTGACGTCAATGCCCCGTTTCTCAGGAAGTGTAGGGTTTGCAATCAATCCGTTCGGACGACAAGGAGTTCCGTTCATGTTCAAGAATAACGTCGGCGGCATCGACCGCGTGCTGCGCATCGTTGCGGGTGTGGTCCTGCTGGCCCTGTTCTTTCTGTTTCCCGATGAACCTTGGCGCATGTGGACGCTGATCGGCGTCGTGCCGTTGGCGACCGGGCTGTTCGGCACCTGCCCGGCCTATTCCCTGTTCGGGATTTCGAGTTGCCCGGCGGCCAAGGCCAGATAGGCCCGGCCGGATCCGACCCTTGGCAGAGGAGGACAGGTTGATGATCCTATCCTGGAAAACCGGCGGCGTGCTGCTGGGCGTCGTGTTCTTCGCGGCGGTCCTGCTGGTCAAGCCCATCGGCGTGTCCACGCAGTTCGTCATCTTCGACGGGATTCTGTGGGACATGGTCGACGACGGCGTTGTGGTCCCGTCCAAGGAAGCGAAAAGCGGCTATGCCAGCCCCAACGCCTATCTGGACAAGTCGGGCGGCAAGTACGCCAAAAATGTCGCCCACCCCTGGAACTACAGCTTCATCTTTGTCCTGGCGCTCATGGGCGGGGCGGCGCTGTCGGGCGTGCTGCGCGGCGGCGTCCGGCGGGAAGAGCGCATCATGCCCCCTGTCTGGCGCGCCAACTTCGGAGATGGCGTCTGGAAGCGGTATGCCGCCGCCTTTGCCGCCGGGTTCGTCGTGCTGTACGGCGCGCGCCTGGCGGGCGGCTGCACCTCGGGCCATATGATGAGCGGCATGACGCAGACCGCCATGTCCGCCTATATCTTCACGGCCGGGGTATTCCTTGCCGCGGTGCCGGTGGCGCTCCTGGTCTACCGCAAGGAGGGCTGAGCCATGACCACCCTGATCCTCGCCATCGTCATTGGCGGCACCTTCGGCTTCATGTTGGACCGCATCGGCGCGACCAACCCGAACGTCATCATCGGCATGTTGCGCCTCTCGAACCTGCATTTGATGAAGACCATCTTCCTGGCCATCGGCACGGCCTCTGTCCTTCTCCATGCGGGGCTGATGCTGGGCGTCGTCGATCCCGGCCACCTAGACGTGAAGGACGCTTATTTCGGCGTGTTCATCGGCGGCCTGCTGCTGGGGCTCGGCTTCGCAGTCGCGGGATACTGCCCAGGTACCGGGCTGGCCGCGGCCGCCACGGGACGGTGGGACGGCCTGGTCTTCGTGCTGGGCGGGCTGTTCGGTGCCGGCGCCTACATGAGCACCTACACCTGGGTCAAGTCGATGGGCGTGCTCGATCACGTGCTCGGCGGCAAGGCGGCCCTGGGTGCGCTCGCCGGGACCAAGTACCCTGCCGTGATCGCCGGCGTCCCAGGCGAGTGGCTGGGCCTTGTCCTCGGTATCGCCTTCATCGTCATCGCGGCGGTCCTGCCGGGCCGCATGCGGGGTGCGCCGTTCGTCGGCGACCGTCCGGCCGAAGCCGATTGAGGAACGCGGGGCATTCAGCCCCGGCGATACGAAAATTGATTTGCAGTTCCCCCCCTGCAAATCCACGCCGCCGAATCTCCTCCTCCCAACCGGCGGTGCTAGGGCGGAACCTTCGTGGTTCCGCCCTTTTTCCGTCCGCCTGGGATATGTCTGCTTAGGACCGGACAGGCCGCCCGCCCTTGACCACCGGGCCGGACATCGCCGGCGGGTCCAGGGAGAAGCGGCGGCCGAACTTCTCGAAATAAAGGGCGTGGTTGGGGCCTTCACCGACGGCCCGATGGCGGCGGCGGAATTCGGTCTCGCCGATATCGTCGGGCAGGCGGCAAAGCGCCTCGAAATCCTTTTTCGACCAGGCGCGCCCCGACCACGCGACGTCCAGGCGGAACAGGGGCCCGTCCGTCGCCAGCAGCGGCCGGGCCATGCGGGCGAGCAGTCCGGTAACCAACTCGCGCGCGAGGGTTTCCAGGGCCAGCCGGTCCATGCCGGCCGGGATCGGCGCTTCGTCGACGGCGACGATGGGCCCGGCGTCGATGTCCGAGGTCATTTCGTGCAGCGTCGCCCCGAACCGGTCGAGACCTTCATAAAGGGCGAACACGGAGGGATAGACGCCGCGCACCCAGGGCGGGCCCGGATGCAGGTTGTAGGCCGGGCCCGGCAGACGGGCGAGCACGGCTTCGGGCACGATCACATCCGTACAAAAGGCGACAAGGCGCAGGTCGTCCGGCGGGGTCTCCGTCGCCTGTTCCAGTTCGGCGCGGGTGCTGACGCCGAGAACCCGCGCCTCGGGCGCGACGTTCCAGAAGATCCGGGTCAGGCCCGGCAGTTCATCGGCGTCGGCGAGCAGGAGGATTCGCTTCATCGTGTCCGGCCCGTCCGCCCGCCGTCAGCCTGCGTTCCGCGTGAACAGGCGGTCGGCGACGTAGGGGTTGGATTCCCGCTCGTGCCCGAAGGTCGACAAAGGCCCGTGGCCGGGCACGAAGGTGACGTCGTCGCCGAGCGGAAACAGGTTTTCCCGGATCGAGCGGATCAGGGTATCGAAATCGCCGCGCGGAAAATCGGATCGGCCGATGGAGCCTTGGAACAGGATGTCGCCGACGAAGGCGACCCGTTCGGCCGCATGGAAGAACGCCACATGGCCCGGCGTATGGCCGGGGCAGTGCAGGACGTCGAAGACCTGTTCGCCGACGGTGCAGGTGTCGCCTTGGTGAAGCCAGCGGTCGGGCGTGAAGGCGCGCAGCTCGCCGAATCCGTATTTCCGGCCCTGGGCGGGAAGCTGATCAATCCAGAACTTGTCGTCAGGGTGCGGGCCCTCGATGGGCAGGTTGAACACGTCGGCCAGGTCGGCGACGGCGCCTGCATGGTCGAGATGGCCGTGGGTGACCAGGATCTTTTCCAGGGTCGTGCCGGTTTCCTCGACCGCCGCCTTCAACCTGTCGATCTCGCCGCCCGGATCGACGAAGGCCGCGTTCATGGTCTTCTCGCACCAGACGAGGGAACAGTTTTGTTGCAGGGGGGTGACGGGGATGACCGCGGCTCTCATGTTAACTCTTTGAATAAATGGAATTAAATTCGGCGAGTGAGGCCGGTCACAGTCGCCGGCCGCAAAATCCGACTAAAATTCACCTCGGTGTATCGTGCAGGCCCGAACCGACCCTACAACAATCTCGGGCGGCCTGCATAACGAAAGGGTGAGAAACATGAGCGGCATGACGGCCTATCTGGGCATTATCCTGGGCGCCGCCGGTATCGTTTTCGGGGTCATCGCCTTGATGGTTTCCGGGGAGATGTCCCGCAGGGTGACGGCGCTGATCGACGCCCGATTCCAGCAGTCGGAACTCGAACTTCTCAAGGGCCTGGACAAGCAGGACCGCGAACTGAAACGCCAGCGTCGTGTCCTGGGCGATGCGCTGAGCGCGGTGGAGGACAAGTTCAAGGCGGCCTCCACGGGCACCGACGAAATCCGCCAACGTCTGACCGCGGTCAACCAGATGCTTGACGACATCCGCAACGTGCGCCGGGTCATTCCGACGGACGAGGAACGGGGGTTCACGCCGAAAGCGAAACCGAATGAAAGTTTTGTTTCGGCATCTCCGTTCACGGATTAAAATGCGAAATATCTAATCCGGCGTCCCGTCCCGGCGCCGAAAAATGTCCGTGCACCGCTCTACGTGGGTCGGGAGGCGGGCCGAAAAGATAAATAATTTTGGGTGATGGAATGGGTGGAGCCTCCTCATTCGCCGATCTGGCTACCGTGGCCGCTGGAATCGCCGTCATCATCGGCGTGGTCGCCCTGCTGACCTCGGCCGAGGTCGCCAAGCGCTTGCAGGCCCTGGTCGATCACAAGCTGGCCGAGGCGGACGTCAAGCTGGCCGTCTCCCTGCAGCGGCAGGACCAGCGGATGACGACTCTGCGCCAGATCATGTCCCAGAACGCCGAGGACCATGAAACGGCGATCCGCGTCATGCGCCAGGACATCAAGGAAATTAAGGAGTGCATCTCGCTGATGCGCGAGATCCTTGACCGCATGGATACGCGAGGGTCCAACGATCCCGACGCGCCGCGCCACCGGCGGGCGTCCAACGGCTAATCCGCCGTCACGACCTCGCCCCTCAGATCGTATTCGTCCGAGCCCGTGATCCTGGCCCGGACCATCCCGCCGGGGCGAAGGTCCTTGCCGTCCGCCACCCGCACCACGCCGTCGATTTCGGGCGCGTCGGCATAGCAGCGCCCGACCGCCACACCGTCCTTGTCGGCGGCCTCGTCGATCAGCACGTCCAGTTCGCGCCCGACCAGGCGGGCCAGGCGCCGCGCGCTGATCTCCTGCTGGACCTCCATCAGGCGCTCCCAGCGGTCCTGCTTCTCGTCTTCGTCCAGATGGCCGTCGAGCGCCTGGGCCCGCGCCCCGGCGACGTTCTCGTACTTGAAACAGCCGACGCGGTCGAGTTGGGCTTCTTCCAGCCAGTCGACCAGGAAGTCGAAGTCGTCTTCGGTCTCGCCCGGGAAGCCGACGATGAAGGTGGAGCGCAACACAAGGTCCGGACAGGCGCCGCGCCACGCCTTGATGCGCTCCAGCGTGCGCTCCTGGTGCGCCGGGCGGCGCATGGCCTTGAGCACGCTGGGGCTCGCGTGCTGGAACGGAATGTCGAGATAGGGCAGGACCTTGCCCGCCGCCATCAGAGGGATGACCTCGTCCACGTGCGGGTAGGGATAGACGTAATGCAGGCGCGTCCAGATGCCCAGTTCCGCCAAGCCCTCGCACAGGTCGAGGAACCGCGTGCGGTAGTCGCGTCCGCGCCAGCTCTGGCGGGGGAACTTGGCGTCGATGCCGTAGGCGCTGGTGTCCTGGGAGATCACCAGCAGTTCCTTGACCCCGGCTTCGGCCAGGCCCTCGGCCTCGGCCAGCACGTCGCCGATGGGGCGGCTGGCCAGCGGTCCGCGAAGCGAGGGGATGATGCAGAAGGTGCACTTGTTGTTGCAGCCTTCGGAAATCTTCAGATAGGCGTAATGGCGGGGCGTCAGTTTGACGCCCTGGGGCGGCAGCAGGTCCACGTAGGGGTCATGGGCCGGCGGCAGGGCCTGGTGGACGGCCGCCATGACCGTCTCGTACTGATGCGGGCCGGTGACGGCCAGAACGCCCGGATGGATTTCCCGGATCAGGTTCTCGTGCACGCCCAGGCAGCCGGTGACGACGACCTTGCCGTTCTCGGCCATGGCTTCGCCGATGGCGTCAAGGGACTCGTCGCGGGCGGTGTCCAGGAATGCGCAGGTGTTGACGATCACCAGGTCGGCGCCGTCGTAGCTGTCGACCAGGTCGTATCCCTCGGCGCGCAGGCGGGTCATGATGCGCTCGGAATCGACCAGCGCCTTGGGGCAGCCCAGGCTGACCAGGCCGACCTTGGGCGCGGTCGGAGGGGCCGCTTTCCGGGGCCGTTTGGCGCCGGATTTCCGCAAGGCGTTCGAGGGGGAGGTGCTCATGGCGCCTCTATTATCCCAAAACGCGTTTGCTGTCCGCAAAATTGCCGGGGGTCGGATCCGCAAAAATCGCGGGGTCGTCAGGCCGCCGCCCGGCTGCGCACCGCCCCCATGGCGCCCAGGGCGAAGGCGCCGCAGCCGCCGGCCAGGACGGCGATGCAGATCGCCAGCAGCTTGGCGTACTTGTGGGTGATCCCCAGGAGCGGTTCGACGACCGCCACGTGGCCGCCCGCCTCCAGCATGTAGAGGGCGCCGCCGGCGATCGCCAGGGCGAAGGCGAACGCGAAGGCCCACGGCTGGACGCGCCGGCCGCCCAGGATGTTGAAGAACACCACGGGCGCCAGGAACATGGACGCCGTGCCCGATACGGCGACGGCGGCGAACAGGTCCTTGTTGCCGAGGAACAGGAAGGCCAGTCCGCCCAAGAGGAAGCCCGCCATGGCGAGCCGTCCGTTGCGCACCGAGGGCGCCACGATGCCCATGTCGGCGACCACCAGCTTGGAGGCGCTGGCGAATGTTGAATCGAGGGTCGAGACCGCCGAGACGACGAGCGCCAAATTGAACAGCACCATCGCCGGCTCGCCCAACAGACGGGTCAGGACGGCGACCATGGCCTCGCCCTCGGCCTTGTTCAGGCCCGCATAGATGCCGATCACCCCGAACACCATGATCCCCAGGACCGAGATCCAGGCGGCGTTCAGGAAGCTTCTGCGCGTCACGTCGCGGTCGGCCAGGAAGCCGCGGTCCATCATCACCGGGTCGTGCAGGGGGTAGCTCCAGATCTGCAACAGGGCGACCGCCAGCAGCACCCAGCCCGGGCCGCCGGCCTCCGCGCTGGACGCCAGGACGGCGGCCGGATCGAACTCGGGCCGGGTGAAGGTCAGCGCCAGCAGGACCGCCAGCCCGGCATAGAGCACCGCCGTCTGCATGACGTCCGTGCGCAGCGCCGCGCGCAGGCCGCCCATCATGGAATAGCCGAGCGTCAGGACGGCGACCGCGACGATGGCCAGGGTATAGCCCGTCGTCCCGGCCGCGCCGAAGATGATGCCGATGACCAGCAGGTTGGCGAAGACCTCGCTGAGCAGGCGCACCCCGACCACCACGTTGTAGGACCAGCGGCCCATGGCGCCGTAGTGGTCGGACAGGAACTCCTGCACGCTGCCGGCGCCGTGACGGAAGCGCAGCCGGTCGACGATCAGCCCGCCGGTGAGGAAGCTGAGGTAGTAGGCGGCATAGGCCAGGGCGCCCGCGATGCCGTAGTAGAAGCCCAGAATCGCCGCGTTCATCAGGGAACGCGCGAAGATCCAGGTCGTCACTTGCGACAGCGTCAGGGTCAGCAGGCCGGGGGCGCGGCCGTCGTCCGAGGTGCCGCGGAAGAAGCCGTCGGCGGTGCGCACCTTGGGCGACAGCAGGAAACTGGCGACGGCGACCGCGGCGATGGCGACGAGGAGGGAGGTCATGGCGGGGAATTCTCCGAACGGAATGAATTTCCCGCGCTTATAGGCGGGCGCGGCCGTCCCGTTGAACGCACATTTGCGTCACCTTATCGTGATCGGCCGCCGGGAGCCGGGCGCGCGGCCCCGGCGGCACTCCGGAATTCGCCCGTTGCCGGCAAAAATTCCTGCGCTATCGGGAATTCCCTTTGCCGGTGGCGCGTCTTAGAATATTGACTTCGGTCAAAGACGGCGGCCTTCGTCACGCGTCAAAATGCGTGCCGACGAAGGCTTTCCGCACAGGGCCGCAACCGCCCGCCGAAAAGGCGGTGCGCAGGAGAAGAATGATGAATTATGAAAAGGTATTCCAGGACGCCGTCGACAAGGTGAAGGGCGAAGGGCGCTACCGCGTGTTCGCGCACCTGGAGCGGCAGGCCGGGAATTTCCCCCACGCGACCCGCCATCACCCCGACGGCTCGACCTCGCAGGTCGTCGTGTGGTGCTCCAACGACTACCTGGGCCAGGCCCAGAACAAGGACGTCCTTGCCGCCCTCGCCGAGGCGGGCGAGCGCATGGGCGTCGGTTCCGGCGGCACGCGCAACATCGCCGGCACGACCTATCTGCACGCGGAACTGGAACGGGAACTGGCCGACCTGCACGGCAAGGAAGCGGCGCTGCTGTTCACCTCGGGCTACGTGTCCAACGACGCGGCGATCGCGACGATCGCCCAGTTGATGCCCGACTGCATCATCCTGTCGGACGAACTGAACCACGCGTCGATGATCGCCGGCATCCGTCATTCCGGCTGCGCCAAGAAGATCTACCGCCACAACGACATGGCGCACCTGGAGGAACTGCTGCGGAGCCTGCCCCAGGCGGCGCCCAAGCTGATCGCCTTCGAAAGCGTCTATTCCATGGACGGCGACATCGCCCCCATCGCGCAAATCTGCGATCTGGCGGAAAAGTACGGCGCCATGACCTATCTGGACGAAGTCCATGCCGTCGGCCTGTACGGCGAGAACGGCGGCGGCATTTCCGAACGGGAAGGCGTCGCCGACCGCATCACGGTGATCGAGGGCACGCTGGCCAAGGCTTTCGGCCTGATGGGCGGCTACATCGCGGGCTCGGCCGCCATGGTCGACGCCGTGCGCTGCGCCGCGCCCGGCTTCATCTTCACGACGACCCTGCCGCCGCCGTTGGTGGCCGGCGCCATCACCTCGATCCGCCATGTGCGCGAGACCAACGACCTTCGCATCCGCCACCAGGAACGGGCGGCGCGGCTCAAGGGTCTGCTGTCGGACGCCGGCCTGCCGGTCATGCCGTCGGTGACCCATATCGTGCCGCTGATGGTCGGCGACGCCGTGCGCTGCAAGCAGGCGACGGACATGCTGTTGGACGACTACGGCGTCTATATCCAGCCTATCAACTATCCGACCGTGCCCGTCGGCACCGAGCGCCTGCGCATCACGCCGACGCCGTTCCATGGCGACGACGTGATGGACGACCTGGTGGCGGCGCTGAAGGACGTGTGGATGCGCCTGCAGCTTCAGAAGGCCGCCTAGCGGACAGGTCATGCGCCTGCAACTCGCCACCTGGCCCGAGGTCGAGACCTATCTGTCGGCCTCCAAGGGTATTGTCATCCCCATCGGCTCGACCGAACAGCACGGCCCCACGGGCTTCATCGGCACCGACGCGCTGTGCCCGGAACTGCTCGCCTTCGGGCTGGCGGAGAAACGCGCCGCCGCGGGCAATCCCGTGATGGTGGCACCCACGCTCTCCATCGGCATGGCGCAGCACCACCTGGGCTTCGCGGGCTCGGTGACGCTTCGGCCCTCGACCATGATCGCCATGGTCCAGGACATCGTGAACTCGCTCGCCAAGCACGGGTTCGAGCGGTTCTTCTTCCTCAACGGCCACGGCGGCAACATCGCGACCCTGAACGCCGCGTTTTCGGAAATCTATGCCGAGCACAGCCTGGGCAAGGCCGATGACAACCGGCCGCCCGTGCGCTGCACCCTGGTCAACTGGTTCACGCTCAAGCGGGTCATGGATATCTGCGCCGAGCGGTTCGGCGACGACGACGGCGCCCACGCCACCTGCGGCGAGGTCTCGCTGACCTACTACGGGTTCCGGAAGGACGCGGAACGCGTCCGCACCGCCGAGATGGCGCCCGGCCGCGCCGGCGACGGCCCGATCTTCGACTGCGACGACTACCGCCGCCGCTTCCCCGACGGGCGCATCGGATCGGACCCGCGCAAGGCCACGGTCGAGGCGGGGGAAGTTCTCTATAATGCGGCGATCGAGGAGATCGGCGCGCGGTACGACGCCTTCCTGGCGGCGGACTGAGGCGATTGACCTAACCAATGCCTCACCCTGAGGAGGCGGCATCGCCGCCGTCTCGAAGGGTGGGGCGACGGGTTGAGAAAAGGAGTCTGCCATGCGCAGCGTCCTGATCTTTTTCATCGGCGGCACGCTCGGCCTCGTGGCGGGCATCGCCGTCGGCATCTTCGCCTATCCCTACATCTTCCTGGCCGACGTCGTGGCCCAGGAGGCGGCCCCCGCGGACGCCGCCGCCCGGCCCGTCGCCACGGGCAAATTCATCCACGCCAATCCCTCCGACCCCATCCACTACGGCCGGGGCGGGGTCACGGTCTACGACCGCGCCGTGCGCCTGGAGCCCGATTTCGAGGTCGGCCCCGGGCCCAAGTACCACGTCTACCTGGTGCCCCTCGACGCCGTGACGCCGGACACGCAGGTCGACAAGACCATGTTCGTGGACCTGGGCAGGCTTCGCGCCTTCAAGGGCAGCCAGAACTTCAACATCCCCGACGGCATCGACCTCAAGGCCTACGGCCATGTGGTGATCTGGTGCGAACAGTTCGGGGTTTTGATCTCACCGGCGAAGTTGAAATTCTAGAACTGATACTTGACCTATTCTGGCTGCATGGCTGACATTCTTATGTACAGACTTGTGTGCAAAGGTTCGGCACAGGAGCGTTCTTGCCATGAGTGAAGATTCTAAGGTGTTCCCATCTGACGAACAGTCAAAAGCCGAGCAAGAAAAGTGGAAGGCAATTCAAAAGGCTATCCCACTAACAGAGAGATCATTGGAGTTTCTAGGAAAAGTTGTCGGGCCTTCTGTCGAGGCCTTTGGCGGCTTACTTGGTGACCAGATGAAATCATGGCGAGCCGCCAACCTGGATCGATTGTCGGAAAAGTGGAGGAAAAAAATAGAAGAAAGGAAAGTTAGTAAGGTAGCGCTACAAGCCCTGCCTTTTGGAGACGCATACCGAACTTTGGAGTTCGCATCTATGGAGGATGATCCTGATGTCTTGGACTTATGGGCGCAAATAATTTGTAACGCCACTGATGAAAACCATGACGCCCAAATGAAAAAAATGTTTGTCGATTTGTTGAGGCAAATAAATGGTTTAGAAGCGCGAATATTATCAATAATTTTTGAACACCATGACCGTTATATTTTACCGCATGAAAAATATGAGGATGATGAAAAATTCATGGCATCAATGCAGAAATATTTAGGGGATCAAGATACAGAGAAACTCAGAGTTTCCTTGATGAATTTGTGTCGACTCGGGATTCTTACGCATAGCATCACCGAATTTGAAGTATTTGAAAGTAGTACGCATGAGGAGTGGATAAAAAGTGTCAACAAATCAAACATTGTTGAGAAAATAACTTCTGCGCTAAGCAATTTAGTTGCTGAACTAACGGATTTTTCTGGCAGCCCTATGAACGATGTGCTCGTTCCAAACGAACGTCATATCAATTTCATACTTAGCTTCATTTTAACTCATATTGGATGGGATCTTTATCGAGCCTGCACCTATCCTGGGACCAAAGGAGCTTGAATAGCCGAGGGCTGCTTGGACATCTCCGACGGTCGGCTTAGGTGTTGCGGGGAATTGTGCTGGCGGGACAAACCTCCCCTTCCAATCTTGAAACCACGATTGTATACAATCCGCCATGAATTTCGAACTCACCGAAGAACAGCGTCTGTTCCAGGACGCCGTCGGCGCCTTTGCCCGGGATCACCTGGCCGAGGGTGCCCTTGAACGCGCGCATGCGGGGGAATACCCGCGTGACGTCGCCAGGCTCATGGCCGAAAACGGCCTGCTGGGTATCACCATCGCGGAAGAGGGCGGCGGCCAGGGCGGCAGCCTGATGGACGCGGTCATCGCGATCCAGGAAGTGGCCCTGCACTGCCCGCGCTCGGCCGATGTGATCCAGGCCGGCAGCTTCGGCGCGATCCGGGTTCTGGCGGCCTATGGCACGCCGGACCAAAAGGAACGCTATCTGAAGCCGCTGCTGCGCGGGGAAACCCTGATCGCCGTCGGCATGACGGAGCCCGACGCCGGATCGGCCGTGACGGACCTGCGCACCACGGCGACGCCGGACGGCGAGGGCCTTCGCATCAACGGCCAGAAATGCTTCACCAGCCATTCGCCGGAGGCCGACGTGTTTCTGGTCTACGTGCGCTACGGCCCGGGGGTCGACGGCATCGGATCGGTGCTGATCCCGCGCGACGCCGAAGGCCTGGAATTCGGCAAGCCGACGCCGTTCCTGGGCGGCGACGACTGGGCGCCCCTGTTCTTCACCGACCTGTACGTGCCGCCGGAAAACATCCTGCTCCGCGAAGGCGGCTTCAAGAAACAGATCGCGGGCTTCAATGTGGAGCGCATCGGCAACACGGCGCGCTCCCTCGCGCTCGGGCGCCTCGCGTTCGAGACGGCGCGGGAACACGCGCTGACGCGCAAGCAGTTCGACCGGCCCTTGGCCGAGTTCCAGGGCCTGCAATGGAAGTTCGCGGAGATGCAGATCAAGCTCGACGCCGGGCAGTTGCTGCTTTACCGCGCCGCCGTGAACGCCGACAACGGCTTCCCTTCGGCCCAGGACACGGCCATCGCCAAGGCGTTCTGTAACGAGGCCGGGCATTGGGTGTCGTCGGAGGCTTTGCAGGTCATGGGCGGCATGGGCTACAGTCAGGATTCCATCGTCGAATACTGCTTCCGCCGCACGCGGGGCTGGATGATCGCCGGCGGCTCCATCGAAATCCTCAAGAACCGCATCGCCGAGGGCGTGTTCGACAAGCGCTTCTCGCAGCGCCCGCCCCGGGCCAAATAACATGGCCGATCACGCGACCCTGGCGAAGGCCCTGTTCACGCCCCGGGCCGTGGCCCTGATCGGCGCCTCGGCGGACCCGACGAAAAACTCCGGCCGGCCGCAGCGTTTCCTCAAGGCCCATGGGTTCACCGGCGCCGTCTATCCCATCAACCCGGGCCGCGACGAGGTCCAGGGCGTGCCCGCCTTCAAGTCCGTCGCCGACGTTCCGGGCCCGGTCGACCATGCCTTCGTCATGGTCCCGGCCAGGCATGTGGAGGACGCCATCCGCGACTGCGGGGCCAAGGGCGTGCCGGTGGCGACGATCTATTCCGACGGCTTCGCCGAAACCGGCGAGGACGGCCGCAAGATGCAGCAGCGCCTGGTCGCCACGGCGCGCAAGGCGGGCGTGCGCCTGATCGGCCCCAACTCCATGGGCGTCATCCATCCGGCGTCGAGCCTGACCCTCTCGGTCAACGCGGTGCTGGAGATGGAGGGCATCAAGGCGGGCGGCCTGTCCCTGATTTCGCAGAGCGGCACCATCCTGGGCACGCTGCTGAGCCGGGGGGCCGCGCGCGGCATCGGCTTCGCGCGCATGATCGGCGTCGGCAACGAGAGCGACCTGGGTGTGGGTGAACTGGTCGACCTGCTGGTCGACGATCCCGCGACCAAGGCCATCCTGCTGTTCGTCGAGGCGGTGCGCGACGGCGCCGTTCTGGCCGCCGCCGCGCGCCGGGCGTTTGCGGCGGGCAAGCCGGTGATCGCCTACAAGCTGGGGCGCTCCGACGCCGGGCGCGAACTGGCGCTCAGCCATTCCGGGGCCATCGCCGGCCCGGCCAAGGCGGCGGACGCCTATTTCAAGGCGCACGCCATCGCCCGGGTCGAGATGCTGGAAGGGCTGCTGGAAGCGCCGCCCCTGTTCCTGGGCCATCCGCCGCCCAAAGGAAAGAGGGTCGCCGTGGTCACGACCACGGGCGGCGGGGCGGCCTCCGTCGCCGACCGCTTGGGATTACTGGGCGCCACCCTGGTCCCCGCACCGGACAGCGTGCGCGCGGCGCTGCGCGAACATGGGCTGGAACTGGGCCGCGGGCCGCTCGTGGACCTGACCATGGCGGGCACCCGCGAGGGCGTCTATGGTGCTGCGCTGGAGAACCTGCTGGCCGCCGACGAGATCGACGCCGTGGTCGCGGTGGTCGGATCAAGCGGCCAGTTCAAGCCGGAACTGGCCGTCGCCCCCATCGTCGAGAAGGCGGCGGGGTCGGCCAAGCCCGTGGCCGCCTTCATCGCGCCCCAGGCCGACCGCTCCCTGGCCCTTTTGCAGGACGCCGGGATCGCCAACTTCCGCACGCCCGAGGCCTGCGCCGACGCGGTCATGGCGTTTCTCAACCGGTCGGCCCCGCGACCCGTTCCGGCGGTCGACGGCCACGTCAAGGCCAAGGCCGACGCCCTGCTCGCCCGGGCCCCGGCGGCGCTGCTGAACGAGCGCGAGGCATCCCTGGTGTTCGAGGCCCTGGGCCTGCCCATTGCCCCCGCCCAGGTCATCATGGCGCCGGGCGAGCCGATCGGCGTGCCGTTCCCGGTCGCCGTCAAGGTGCTGGCCCGCGACATCCAGCACAAGACCGAACGTGGGCTGGTGAAGCTGGGCATCGACACGCCCGATGGCGTGTGGGACGCGGCGGAACAGCTTTTGAAGGCCGCGCCCGAGGCCGAGGGGATTCTGGTGCAGTCCATGGCCCAGGGCGTGATGGGCGAGGTCATCGCCGGCTACCGCCTGGACCGGGAAGCCGGGCCCATCGTGCTGGTCGGCCCCGGCGGCGTGATGGCCGAGGTCTATGACGACGCCGCCGTGCGCACCGCGCCGGTCGATGAAGACGAAGCGATGAAGATGATCCAGGAGGTCAGGGGCCTGACGCCGATCCGCGGGTTCCGCGGCAAGCCGGCGGGCGACCTTGCGGCCCTGGCCAAGGCCGTGGCGGCGCTGTCCAACCTGGCGGTTCTCGACACGCCGGTGCTGGAGGCCGAGATCAATCCGCTGATGATCCGGGGTGCCGGGCAGGGCGTCGTCGCGGTGGACGCGCTCTTGCGGCTGAAACCCCGGTAAGCGCGCTTTGAACGGTCGCGCGATGGGCGTATCCTTGACGGCAAAATGCCCCCGAACAGGGCCGATTGGGAAACCGAGTGCAGGAGGCTCCCCATGACCAGTCAACGTGACCGCATCGAGCGCCGTCATGCCAGCGCGCGCATGAGCCAGATCGTCGCCACGGACACCACCGTCTATCTGGCGGGGCAGGTCGCCACGGGCGACGCGCGGGGCGCCTGCGTCGCCGACCAGACGCGCGAGATCCTGGAGACCATCGACGGTTATCTGGCCGAGATGGGCACGGACAAGTCGAAGATCCTGCAGGCGCAGATCTGGATCACCGACATGGCCAACTTCGCCGAGATGAACGAGGTCTGGGACGCCTGGGTCCATCCCGACGCCAAGCCCGTGCGCGCCTGCGTGCAGGCGGCCCTGGCCTCGCCCGACTGGAAGGTCGAGATCATGGTGACGGCGGCCCGTTGAACCCTACCGGAGAGAACAGACTACCCATGACCACCACCAAACGCGCCGTCCTCGTCATCTGCGACGGCCTCCGCGCCGACATGATCACCCCCGACTGGACGCCCAACCTGTGGCGCCTGCGGGACCGCTTCCGTTTCTACGCCAACCACCGCAGCGTGTTCCCCTCGACCACGCGGACGACGGCGGCCTCCATCGCCACGGGCTGCCATCCGGCGCGCCACGGCCTGGAAGGCAACTGCATGGCGCTGGACGAGGGCCGGGGGCTCGAGGTCATCAGCGTCGGCCCGCCGGGATTCCGCGACCGCCTGGAGAAGGCCAGGGGCCGCACGCTGAAGGTGCCGACCCTGGCGGAACGCGTGAAGCACGCCGGGGGCGCGGTGGTCTATTCCAACGTGTCGCCCGGGGCGGCCATGTTCCACGACCCGGACGGCCATGGCTTCATCCATCACCGTTCGTTCGCGCAGGGGCCCGGCCGTGCGGTTCTCGACCCGCTGGGCACCGAGCATACGGCGGCCGGCGACACGGACCTGACCGACCGCTTCCTGCGCGACGTGCTGGTGCCGGGCGGCCCGGCCTATGCCCTGATCTGGCAGTGCGAGCCCGACCATACGCAGCACGCGGTGGCGCTCGGCTCGCCCGAACATCTGGCGGTGATCGCCGCCGCCGACGCCAACGCCGGGCGGATCGCCGACCGGGTCGAAGAGATGGACCCGACGGGCGAGGACATCCTGCTGATCATCGGCTCCGACCACGGGCACGAGACGGTCACGGAAACGGTCGACCTGGACGCCCTGCTGGTCGAGGCGGGGCTGAAGGCGGGG
>Ga0210019_1001602_pt1 | contig 23677 bp, 22 predicted proteins | sample CryGeyCG2114_020_2_FD_183969 | JGI IMG/M metagenome (GOLD analysis project Ga0210019, IMG submission 183969) | Groundwater microbial communities from aquifer - Crystal Geyser CG11_big_fil_rev_8/21/14_0.20 (SPAdes) (version 2) | ecosystem: Environmental > Aquatic > Deep subsurface > Groundwater ...
AATTGGCGCGAGTGATTCCGGTGATTCAGGCGATTCGCAAAGCGGAGGAGGTGCGTGGAGTTTCGAAGGTCAACCGAATGCAAATTTCGGTGGATACGTGGAAGTCAGAAGTGGCACGACAGGCGATTGAGGCGGGAGCGAACATGGTGAATGATGTGACTGCTTTGCGCGGGGATCCGGACATGGCGCGCGTGGTGGCAGAGGCCGGGGTGCCGGTGGTGCTCATGTATTCCAAGGATGCGTCCGCGCGGACAACGGGCGGGCTTGAGGGGGCGGTTGGATATGATGATGTGGTGGCCACGGTGCGTGCGTTTTTGGAGGAGCGAATTAAGGTGGCAGAGTTCGCGGGCATTCCGCGGGAACAGATTATTGTGGATCCGGGAATGGGGGCGTTTGTGAGTTCCGAGGCGCGGGTTAGTTTGGAATTGCTGGAGCGGTTGGATGAGTTGCGGACCTTGAAATGCCCGATTTTGGTGGGCGCGTCTCGCAAGAGTTTTATTAGAGATATTTGGGGGGGCGAACGGCCAGAAGATCGCTTGAAAGGGTCGCTCGAAGCTGCGAAATTGGCAGTGAAACATGGGGCGGCGATCCTACGGGTTCATGATGTTGAGGAGACAGTGGCGGCGCTGGGGCTTGCTCCAAATGGTGGGTCATGATAACGTCCGAGGGCTATGTTGGTTACCAAAGGATTTACATTTGACGCAGCGCACGCACTCACCCAGTACTATGGGAAGTGTGAAAATTTGCATGGTCATACCTACCGATTGGAAGTGACGGTAGAAGGGCCGGTGCATGACAATGGAATGGTGGTGGATTTTGTTTTGTTGAAACGTGTGGTGAAAAAGCATGTGCTTTTCAAGCTGGATCATCAAAATTTGAATGATCACTTTGACAATCCGTCCGCTGAATTGATTGCGATGTGGATTTGGAATCAGTTGGTGGATTTGGAAGGACTTTTAGAGGAAGCATTGGAGGATTTAAATTTAAATATTGAGGAGTTAAAAGGTGTGAAAATAGAGGGCATTCGACTTTTTGAAGTAAAATTGGCGGAAACAATGGATAATGTGGTGACGTATCGGGGTTGATTCCGCTATAGTACTCATAATGTTTACATGGGATTTTAATGAAGGCTGGTTTCTTTTGCAGGCGCTTGTGGCCTTCGTTACGGTTATGGCGTGTTTTCGCTTGGGTAAAACTTGGCTCATGGCTTATGTGGCGGTCACAGTGGTGCTCATGAATATTTTTGTGATGAAGCAGGTTAATATTTTTGGGCTGGAGGCAACACTTGGAAATGTTATGTATTCCTCTATTTTTTTTGTGAGTGATTTATTGTCGGAACATTATGGGCGCGAAAAAGCGTATAAGGTCGTTCGTATTGGGTTTTTTGCTGCTTTGTTTGCGGTGATTATGACGCAATTTGCCATGCGTTACGTTCCGAGTGAATTTGATTTTGCGCAGGGTGCTTTTTCAACGCTTTTTTCATTAACGCCTCGTATTGTTCTTGCCTCTTTGTTCACTTATTTTATTACTCAAAATTTGGATATTTGGATTTATCATAAAATTAAGGAACGTACGGGGGAGAAATATTTGTGGCTTCGGAATAATGGGTCCACGTTGATTTCTCAATTTTTGGATTCGTTTTTATTCACGTATTTGGCTTTTTATGGACATTTTCAAGTTTTGCATGAAATCGCTTTGTTTACATTTTTTATTAAAATGGTGATCGCTATTTTGGACACGCCATTTATTTATCTTTCCAAATTGGCGTTTTTTGAACCTGAAAATGTGCGCAAACGTGAGCACACGCGGTTGGGTCGTTTGATCACGAAAATCGCGGGGGAGGATTAAAACTTGCGAAAGGGGACATCTCTTTTTCATGCTATAGTAGTTTTATGCCAGAAATTGAAGTTAAAATTTTGGGGATTGATGCGGATCAAGTTGCGGCCAAGTTGGATGAAATTGGGGCCACTCAATGTTTTGATGGTTTGGTAAAATGTCGACATTTTGATGATGCAAATGAGTTGATTCGAATGTCGGGGCGGTTGTTTCGATTGCGACGGTGGGAGCCGCAAGTGGAGAGTTCTTTTAAGGGAAAATTTGAAATTTGTTATAAAGGTCCTAAAGAAATTGTGGATGGGTGCAAAGTGAGGGATGAGGTTGAAACCATGGTGGCGGATGCGGATAAATTTGAGGAGATGATGATGAAGTTGGGGTATCATGTGACCTTGAATAATGACAAGCGACGACGGTCGTATGAATTTGGCGACGTGCATGTGGACATTGATGAATACCCGCAGGTGCTCGCGTACATGGAAATTGAAGGGCCAAATCGTGAGGCCATTGATGAGGCGATTCAGATTTTGGGATTGGGAGCCTATGAGATGAGCACGGAAACTGCCAATGAGCTTTTTGCCCGTTTGTGGCCGGATGTGGATTTTGATCAGTTGCGATTTTAGTGGTTGTTGAATTTGATTTTGATTGGTATAGTTTTTTCCAAACTTAATTTTTTGTATGGAAATTTTAGGACCTGATATAACTACTTCTTTGTTGCCGATGGTAGATCGAACGGTGGATCGTATGGGTTTGCCATATGATCTCCCGTCAGGGGAAGAGCGTCGGCATTTAGTGACTTTGGTTGGTAAATCGGCGGTTCGTTTAACTCCGGATGCGTGTAAATTTGGAGATGATTTTGATCGTGCGGTGTTACGGGGCGATGGGCTTTCTTTTTTACGTGGGGCATTTATAGAGGCTCGTGGTTCGGAGAATGTTCGTGGTCAGTTGAAGCCTCTTTATCAAATTCAAGCGGCTTTGATGCATTTATTAAGTTTGGCTTCGAACTATACTGTTTTAAAGCGTTCTGGTCAGGCTAATGGAAGGGGAGAAGCAACACGTACCGTTGGTGAAAAAATCCATGTTGTATGGGGGCCAAATGTTGGAAATCTCCCCGGAGGCGAAAAAGAAGCGGCGGCGGTTTTAGCGCAACGCGATTTATTGAATAATACTATTTTGAGTGGCTCTCGTGCTGCGTTGCTTGAATTGGGCGAGGATATTTATCGGGTTGTTTCTCGCTTGCTTCAGCTTTTGGGTCATTATGAAGTGGCAGAAACTCGGCGGGTGATAGGGTGTCGTCTTGAAGGTTTGTCTCAATTATGGGAAATTTCTCGTCAGCATCCTGGTGGAGAGGGGCTTAAGCCTGTTGAATTGGAGGCGATGGGTCATGCATTAAAACCTTTGCTTGAAAGAGAACCAGATCTTGGTAGCATGGGGTTAACTTAATTTCTTCTTTATGGCTGATTATCAACTTGCTGACAATCCGTTTCCGATTGGAAGCTTGGCGCCGGATTTTAATTTAAAAGGTGTGGATGGCGTGATGCATTCGCTTGAGTCTTATGGGGAATTTCCCGTGTTGGTGGTGGCGGCGGTGTGTAATCATTGTCCGTATGTGCAGGCATATTTAAATCGGCTGATTGATTTTCAAGCGCGTTATGAGGCGCGTGGGGTAAAAGTGGTGGGCATTAATTCGAATGATGTGACGCGTTATCTGGATGATTCGTTTGAAAAAATGGTGGAAATGGCGAAAGAGCTTGGGTTTAATTTTGATTATTTGCGGGATGACGATCAGATGGTGGCTCAGGCGTATCATTTTGAACGAACCCCGCAGTTTTTTGTGTTTGATGTGGAGCGTACGCTCCGCTATGCGGGCGGGTTTGATGATGGATGTCGTGATGCGTCTCAAGTGACGGAGCGACCTCTGGAAGACGCGGTGGTGGCATTGCTTGAGGGTCGTGTGGTGGGGCGTCCGGAAGCGCCCTCGATTGGATGTTCGCTCAAGTGGATGGAGTAGTGGTTTTTGTGAAAATCTATTAAAATTATTTATTATGGTTTCACGAAAATTTGTCCCAGGAACAGTTAATCCTGATGATCCAGCTGAACGGGAGGGCTGGATTGAAGGTCGGCGTGAGTTGGATGAGGATCCCGAGCTTAGAGATGCGATTGGTCGTTTACGCGATTTGATTGATGCACGTGTGGGTGGCCCGATTTCTGTACCGACTTTGGATGATGAAGCAAAATACCGTCGTGGTTTACGCGAGGGGCTTTTGGGAGGCGTTATGCCGCGGCTTGATGGGCGTGTTGCTCCGCCAACTTCACCGCGTTCGCTAAGGGAAGAGCTTGAAGGATTACCCATTAAAAAAGTTATAACATAATGCTACAATGACCCTAAACTCCTTACCTTCACTTTATGAAAAAAATTTCACTTTTACCGGTATTGATCTTGGTATCTGTATTGACTCTTTCGGGCTGTGCAAGCATTCCGCTTGCTGATTTGATAGATTTATCCCTGGAGGCTTCACCCACGGAGGTGGTTTTGGGACAGGCGAACCAGTATCATCAGACCGTGGAAATGAAGTGGAAAATTACGAATAATTCGGAGCAAATCTTGACGAGCGAGGAGTATGAATTCGCTTTGATGTCTGCCCGGGCAGGGGAAACTTCGTCTACGCTTCTAAAAACCCTTGAGTTGACTATTGAGCCTAATTCCGAGGAAGAAGGGGCTTATGATTATTTTATCGATGGCATTGGTGTGGAAGGGGAGTTTGAATTTCAATGGATTGTGTATGAAAAAATCGGCGATTCCTTCCGCGAAATCAAAAAAGCCATTGTTCCCTATATGTTGAACTGGGAGTCAAAAGAGTAATAAGGACCCTCTGAAAAATACACTGATGACTGCAATTTCTCCCATTCGGCTACAAATGATTCATGCCTCCTTATCGTATCGTAACCTTATACGACTTTGTCGGCCTTCATCAAGGATAAGGTGTTTGGATGATATCCAAACGTTTGCTTTTGGCCCCGCATTCGCGGGGCTGTCGCTCGAATGGGAGAAAATTTCGTTACAACACCGTATTTTTCAGAGGGTCCTTTATTGAATGTCGTTGAAACGAACGCGCGTTATGTTTGCTTGTTGGCGTTCTTTTTTGAAATAGAAAGTTCCAAAAACAACGCTCATGAGGAGAAGCCAAAATACTTCCGGGCCAGTATCAGGCGTCATGGCATTGGCTTGTGCAATTCTGAGTGCTTCGGCTTGAGCTTCTAATTCAGCTTGACGTGTCGCTTCTTCTTGAGCAGCTGCAAAAAGTGCTTCGGCTTCATCGGATTTGGGGGTTGCCGTCACCGGATCACTGCGTTCTTCGCTTTCGAGTCCATCGGGTGTGACTGCTACAACCACAAAGTAATAAGTGGTTTCATTGGAAAGATTTTCAATCTTCCAGGTAGTGCTGTTGTCCAGCGTGTCCACGTGATTGTACATAAGTTCAGGATCGGGGCCGTAGTAAATTCTATAATGATCTATTCCTGAATTATCGCTTGTATCACTTTCTTTTTGAAGAAAACGATTGGCATTTGATTTTGGTAACGTTTCAGTCAATGCTTCTTCTTGGCTGTCCATGAAAGCTTCTATGTTTCCGTTGAATTCATCAAATAGTTGCGTTAATTCTTCGTCCGTCATATTGTTTAGCGCCTCTTCAAATTCAGCGAGTTGATCTTCAGAGAGGTCTAGTGTTTGAATTAATTCTGAATTAGTTTCGAGTGAATCAGTTTCTACGAGTTCTTCTTCTAAAAGTGATGTTTGAGGTGCTTCCCAGCTTAAGGTGACTTGCCCATCTTCTGCGATGGCTTGAACACCCGTGACTTTTCCCGGAAGTTCAGAATCGGTTTCTTCAGTAATTATTTCTTCTTCTTCGGGTGTTATTTCATCAGGGTTGGTGTTTTCAATTACGGTTAGACGAAGTGCGTCATTGTAAACCACTTCATTGCCTAGTTCGTCGACTAAAAGTGCGTCGATTCGATATTCACCTGTTTCTCGAGGGCTGGTTAAGCTTACTTTGTAAACGCCATCTACCAATGAATCTTCTGTCATTTCAAATATGCCATTGTTGAGAATAATGGACATTTTGGGAAGATTTGGTTCAGTGTAGGCGGTGATTGAAAAAAGTGTGCCAGCCGGAACGCCACCTTCGGGTGAAACTTCGATTTGGTCCAGTTCGGGAGCATCGGTGTCAATGATGACGTTGATTTCTGCTGAACTGTCTTGAAGGTTGTTTTCGGAATCTATTAGTTTTAAGAAGAAGACGTGTTGACCTTCTCCCAGGCTGGTGGCGGTGTAGGTGAAGCTTCCATCAGGTTTTACGTCAGTACTTCCCAGGATTTGTCCATTGTCTAAAATTTGAATGGTGAGTCCATATTCCGCTTCTCCTGTAAAACTCAGTGAATTGTTGCTATAAGTCCCAGGTGCGGGTGTGAAAAGATCAAATTCTCCACTCCCGGAAACGTTCTGTCCTCCGGGTGTGTTTTGATTGGTGGTTGAACTTTGACCCGTGGTTTTATTTGTGACTTCTACGTCTAATTCTCCATAAACATCGGTGTCATTAATGTCAGTTACGGTCAAGGTTTGTGTCCCGGTGGTTTGTAAACTCAAGCTTAAACTAAACGTATGACTTCCTTGATCTTCTGCTTCGAATTGATAGTCATTTGGGAGACCGGCATTTCCGTCGCTGGCAGAAAAGCGCACCAATCCGGTGTAATCTGTGGCAATGTTTCCATTGTCATCATAGGCACTCACTGTGAAATTAAGTGTTTGCCCCACCTTGACGCTTTCTGGAATGTCTTCAAATTTAAGGTTGCTGACCGGTCCTGAATTGGCGGCAGCCAGATAAACTTTATGTCCTCCTTGGGCTTGGGTTTGACTAATGGGTTCATAAAATACAATGCGAGCTCGATCGTTGAGCGTTATGTTTTCAGTGGAATCATGGCCGAGAAAAGTTGAAATGCCCGCTTTTTTTGAATATAAATGATACAAAAGCATTCCTTGTTCGTCGGTATAGCCTTGAGGTGAAATACGTACGATTTCATCCGTGAGACGACTTGAAAGCAATTGAATGCTGTGGCCGGGTATAGGATTGTTGTATTGATCTTTTAAATAGGTTTTTAGTTCAACATAATCATTTCCATTGGCATTGGCGGTTTGGCGATTGATTTCCATGGTGGATCGTGTGGCACTCACTTTATCAGCGTAAACTCGGAATGATTCGGTGACTCCATGGTTTTCTTCACTTAAATGTGTGCTGACTTTATATTGACCGGCTTTTTTTGTGTAAAACCCTTCCAAATCAAGTTTGGTTTTCCCGTATTGGTCGGTGGTTGCTTGGAGTGAAACTTTACTTTTGTCTGGTTTTTCAACCACTATTTCTATGTCTTGGTTTGATGGAGCATTTGAAATTTTGATTAAAGTTCCATAGCCGGCAACCGTGTCAGTGGCATAAAGATTAATGCCGGTTGATAGGGCAAAACTTAATGGAATGACTCCAACAGATATCATGACTGCGATTATGGCTTTGGTGAGTAATTTTTTCATGTTTGTTTGATGTTTTAAATCTATTTAGTATACCTTAAACGGAACTGAAAGTAAAGGGTGGTTGAACCTGCCAAGTCGTGATACACTCTTGTGTGACTATGAAAGGTTTTTTCTCACTAGTGATGGCGATGGGGATGCTGATGAATTTGAGTGTTCCTTTTGTGTTGGCACAAGCTCCGGAAGCTGAATTGTATGATGCTTCACTTGATTTAGAGGTGGGAGAAGGCATTAAGCTGGAGCCAATTCAAATTTCTCCGGCAGTGATTGATGTGAGTGATTATATGGAAGTTTCGCGTGGTGCGATTTTTGATGCCTCTCTTTCTATCCTTCCCGAAGAGGTTGGGAAAGTGGTATATAGTTGGGATTTTGGTGATGGAAATAAAGATCAAGGAGTGGAAGCGGTTCATTCGTATGCGGATCCGGGAACTTATATGGTTTCATTGGACATTGATATTGATGGTCAATATTATGCACGTTCTGAAAAAGAAATCTTTGTGTATCGACAACTTTATTTACTGATTACGGATCAAACGGCTGAGCAGGATAAGGTTTCCAGTATGATTGCGTTTGCTCGGGATCGTGGTGTTTTTGTTGAAGTGGTTTCCAATTACGAAGCTTCTTCTGAATTTATTGTGGAAGAAGATTTATTGAAAAAATTGAATGAGGCGTTGCCTTCCGTGCGTATTGCGGATGCCATTATTATTTGGACAGGAGGTAGTTCCGGGTTAGCGGTTTTATCTCGTTTTAATCAGAGTTTGACGGAGTCGTCGATTTTTCAAAATAAAGAGTTTGTGGTGATCACGAATCAGAGTTTTCGTACCATGGGGAATATTGCTCAAGGTACTTTTCGTACCATTCGGCCGGCTCGTATGGTTCTTTCTCGGCCCGAAGCGCTTTGGATGTTGTTTGAGCAAGATACCATTGATGCGTTTGTGAGTGATCTTGAGGCACGTGAAATTCAATATGATGTGATTTCAGAATTGGGCAGTATTACGCCGTTCAATTTCATGTCTTATTTTGTGAATTATATGGTAGAAAAAGGTGTTCCCACCAATTCTTTGCTTCTAATTCTTATGTTGCCAGTGATTGTCACGATTGTGGCTTTTCTTAAACAGGTTGTTGGACTTACTACTATGGGAGTTTATACACCATCTATCATTGCATTGTCTTTTGTGGCACTGGGTATTCAATTTGGTTTGTTGATTTTTGTGATGATTTTGGCATTTGGCACATTAACTCGTGTGTTTTTAAGGCGGTATCGATTGTTGTATATCCCTCGTATGGCCATTGTGTTGTCTATTGTGAGTCTCACGATTTTGTTTGTGATGTTGATGGGTGCATATTTTAATATTTCCGAATTGGTTTCTATTTCCGTGTTTCCTATGTTAATCATGAGTACCATGGTGGAAAAATTTGTGAGTATACAAGGAGAGCGTGGTTTTCGTCAGGCTGTGGCCATGATCGCGGCTACGATTTTTGTATCGGTGGTTTGTTACTATGTGGTGGAATGGGCGTTTTTTAAGACATTGATTTTTGGTCATCCTGAATTGATTTTTGGATTTATTTTGATGGATATTTTCTTGGGACGTTGGACTGGATTGCGCTTGTTGGAATACGTACGTTTTAGGGAAATCTTTAGATATACTGAAGAAGAATAATCATGGGACTTTTTTCCAATCATGGCATTCTTGGGATCAATGCACGTAATCTGCTTTATATTCGTGCTTATAATAAGCGCAAGGCGGTAAAAATGGCGGACAGTAAGTTGAAGACGAAGAATTTTTTGAGTGCGCGAGGTGTGCCGGTGCCACGTTTGTACGGAACCATTCGTAGCATAAGTGAGTTAGAGAAATTTGATTTTTCTTCTTTACCGAATGATTTTGTTTTAAAGCCGAATCGTGGAGCAGGGGGAGAAGGAATTTTGCCGATTTGGGACTGTAAAGATGGAAAATATATTTTATCGAATGGCACTGAATTGACTCAAGAACAGATCATGGAGCACATTCGAGATACATTGGATGGACGATTTTCGATTTCAGGCATTACGGATTTTGCTTTTTTTGAGCAACTTTTGATTTGTGATGAACGATTGGCGCGTTTTGCCTATAAAGGGCTGCCTGATTTGCGTATTGTGGTTTATAACTTGGTTCCGGTGATGGCGATGTTGCGTTTGCCTACTCGTAAATCTCAAGGAAAAGCAAATTTGCATCAAGGAGCGATTGGGGTGGGAATTGATATTGCAAAAGGGGAGTGTACTCATGTGGTGCAAGGAGCGGATGTTTTGACGGAAGTCCCTGATGCAGGGCCAATACGTGGATTTAAGATTCCTTTTTGGGATGAAATTCTTATGACGGCTTCGCGTATTCAAGTGGAAACAAATTTGGGTTATTTAGCCGTGGATATAGCCATTGATCAAAATAGTGGGCCGGTTTTACTTGAAATCAATGCGCGTGCCGGGTTGGGGTTGCAAATTGCCAATTTGGCGCCATTGCGTCTTCGTTTGGAACGAGTTCAGGGAGTGAAGGTGACGACTCCGGAAAAAGGCGTTCGTTTGGCAAAGGATATGTTTGGTAATGTGGCTGAGCGCGAGATCAAACATATGACGGGAAAAGAGGTGGTGGGAATCATGGAAACTGTGAAGCTTTTGATTGGATCAAAACCTTATCGAGTGATGGCGCGCATCAATGCGAGTATTGAGAAATCTCAAGTGGATATTTCGTTTGCAAAAAAAATCGGATTTGTAGATGAGGAACGTGGTGAAGATGAGCAACGTGCAAAATTTATTTTAGCTGGCAAGCGTGTGCAAACCATTGTTTCGTTGATAGATTTATCAACAAAAGATTATGACATGGTGATAGGGCGCCGTGATTTAGCGGGATTTTTGTTAGATCCTACTAAGAAGGCCTCTGTGTTGGGGGGTGGCATTAAGGCGCTTTCTAAAGAAGTGAATGCTTTGATGTCTGTCGATGTTTCTCTTAAAAATTATAAATTGGTTGATGATCTTATTGCTGAAGTGGATGAAGAAGTTAAATTATTGTATCACTTAAAGCCTCTTAATTTAGATTCGGAGCGAATTGGTTTTCTGAATGGAGAGGTAAAAAATCCTCAATTTGTTTATCCTGATCTTAAGTTTGATCCATATAAGTTGCGTGAAAAATTAGACAGTTTGTCTTTGGATGATTCGGTTTTGGGCCGGTTGTTTCAGAGAAAACGTCGTGAAGTTTTGGAAAAAGTAGATTTGCTTGAGCATCGTGGGACAGACTATTTTTCAAATAAATCAGTGGTTTTGTATGGGGAAGCATCCGAAGCTTTGCTGGAGGCTGCGACGTTACGTTTGAAGGAACGTCCTGATTCTTTCCCGCAAGAAGCGTTGGAAGTGTCGGCTGAATATGCTGAGAAAGAGTTTGCTCGATTTTTCCGTGAAAATGGATTGACTGGGTGGCATGTAAAAATGAAAAAAGAAATGGTTTCTGATTGTGTCGCTGGAAAGAAAAATACTTTTTTTGTGAGAGAAGGAGTTCGATTTAGTGAGACTCGTTTAAAAATGGTCATTGCTCATGAAATTCAGACTCATATTTTTACAGCGGAAAATGGGAAGCTACAGCCTTATCAATTGTTTCATCGTGGTACGGGCGGGTATTTGACAACGCAAGAAGGTTTGGCGATTTATAATCAAGAGAGGGCGGTGGATCATGTTACAGAAAAGCATTTTTGGAATGCCGCGTTAGTGGTGGCTATTCATCAGGCTCAGATTGCTTCTTTTCGTGAGGTTTATGAGCTTATGATGGATTTGGGTTATGATGAGGCAAAAGCTTTTCAGTTTGCTCTTAAATCTAAGCGTGGGATGGAAGATGCGGGATTACCCGGGGCGTTTACTAAGGATTTAATTTACTTTAGAGGTAAACAGATGATTGAGGAATTTGTTTCAAATGGAGGAGATTTAAGGCGTCTTTATCTTGGCAAAATTGACCTTCCTTCATTGGAAGAAATTGAATCATTGCCCTTTATGGTTGCGCCTAAATATTTTATTTAAGCTAGGTACTTAATCCTGATTCCTCCACTTTCTCAGATGTTTCATTGCCTATGATAGCTGGATTTTGTGCGAGGTTGTTGGTTTCCCATTCGCTTGTATTTTCGCTTCCTGCCGGCTTTGGTCCTTTTTTAATTACCATGAGAGTCATGTCGTCTTCTTGAACAAAATTTCCTAATAGTCCTAATACTTCCTTCGAGAGTCGTTGGAATAAATCTTCAGCTGAATTTGCTTGGGGGGCTTCGCGTTCTATTAATGTTTTAAACATTTCAATGCTATACATTTCTCCATTTTCATTTCGTGCTTCGACAATCCCATCTGTGTAGAGCACAATGTAGTCATTTTCTTTGAAATCAAGATTTTGTTCTTTAATGAGTTTTTCATTGTCCGGGACCATGCCCAAGGCAATCCCTCCACCTCTGATGTTGTCACAGTGCCCTTCGTCGCTTTTGTAATGGATGAGTGTTTCGTGGCCGGCTCCCGCATAAAACATTTTTTGAGTTAGGTGTTCCCAACGCAGCATGATCATGGTCATGAACATGGTGGTTTGAATGCGTGGCTTAAGATATTTGTTGGTTTGAACTAGTAATTGATGACTGTCCATACAGGTATCTGCAAAAGTGTGTATGAGTGTGTCAACGATCATCATGACCAAGCCTGATGGTACTCCATGGCCGGTTACATCTCCGATGTACATGAAGCTTTGGTTATCTTTGACTATGAAGTCAAAGGCATCGCCTCCAATTTCAGCTGCAGGTTTAGTTTTTGCAATGATGTCCAATCCGGGGATGTCAGGTGCCTTTTTGGGAATTAAATCTTGTTGAATTTTTCGTGCCACATTTAATTCATTGGCCAATCGTTTGTGCTCTTGAATATTGCCGGAAACTCGTTCCAAGCTGTGTGTTATTTGGTTAAAGAAATGCGCAATTACACCAATTTCATCTATTTTTTGTGTGTAGATACGTTTGTATTGTTTTCCTGTTAAAAGGGCTTTAAATTCTCGGAGTATTTTTTCAAATGGGATACTCACTAGCCATAGAAATCCAACAATGTTAAGTAATCCTACTCCAATGATTTCCGCCCATGCGTATTCCGGGACCCATTTCCAGGTTCCCAGCCCTACTGCAGCGATTGATGCTTCGAGTAGTAGAAATTTGATGAGTAATTTTTTATGAAGCCAAGGCATTTTCTTGGGTTAGTTGGTTTAGTGATTTTTTTTGTGATTGAATTATTTTTTCAATTTTAAAAACTTCTTCGTACTCTTCTACAGTGGCAAAGGCATCTCGTAGTTGCAGTAGCGTGCTTGAGTCCATTTCTTCGTAAGTATTTCCATTAGATTTTTCAATGATTTCATTGATGAGATTAGAAATTTTTTGATGAACAAGTTGTTCAATGCTTTCTCTCATTTCTAGTGAAAGTGTTTTGCTGAATTTGCTGAATTTTTCCGGTGCTTCAATCCATGCATTGGCGAGGTGAAGAATGGACGCGCGATGATTTAGTTTTCCTAAGGCTTTGGCGGCTTCATTCTTTATTTGATTGTCACTTGAACTCAGTTGCTTGAAAATATAGGGATATTCCTTGGTGTTGTTGGTTTCTCCCAGGACATATAAAGTTGCTTGAATGGCTTCTTTTTGTTTGCTTTTTTTGATTTGGCACAAATAGTGATTGAGATTGTTTCTGAGTGGTTCAAATGACCAAAGTGCGACAATGGTTTCTGCACGAACATAAAAATCTTTGTGATTTAAATATTCTTTTAAGTAGTGGGCAATGCTGGCATCTTCGAATTTTTTGCAAGCTCGGATGCAGGCTCTTTTGATTTTTTGGTCACCTTCTCTGAGTGCTTCTATAATAAAGGGGATTAAATCACCATGGTCGATTTTAGCTAAAAGTTGAATAATGGCAGAGCGGACTTCCGAAGAATCTTCTTCTTCAAAAAGTTTTTTTGTAGCTTCAATGATTCTATGTCGTGTAAAAACATATTTTTTGTCTGCATTTTTTTTGATTTCTTCAAATTCTTCCAGAGCTTCTATGGCAGCCAACCGTACACTTTTGTACTCACTTTTCATGCAATCAATTATGTCCTGAATGGCTTCGGGAGCTTTTACCCATTTTAGATTTTCAATAATTTTTAACTTGATGATTTCTTTTTCTTTTTTATCGTGGAGATATCTTAGCAGTTTTCTTGTATCGCTTTTATGGCCTTTTTCACTGAGTATTTCAATGGCATTTAGTCGTGTTGGGAGGTCATTGCATGTGTCAAGATTGCTATATGAAACTTCAGTGTAATCGCTTTTTAATCGGAATAGTCTTAGGGTCATAATTCCGGTTATGAGGATCATACTAAGATTGATGATCAAGGTTTCTTTATCTCCGATGGCTATTTTTTGTACGCCCAAAAGAAGTCCAAAAGCTAGTATGGTTCCCAATGGTTTGATGAAGCCATCAATAAATTCTTTGATGTAGTCACGTATGTTTTCCGAAACAGCATAGTAAGATGAATGATAAGCATTTTGGAAAAGTTTACCTGTAATTTCGAAATTGCTTCGACTTATTGCCGCGGTAAAAAAATTAAAGTTAACTGTCATCCCCACTAAATTCAGCAGTGTAACTAGGGGATGTAGTATGAGTGTTCCAATGATTCCCAGGCTTTGGATTAATCTTGAGGCAAGGAAAATTTGAACAATTAAACTGCCAAGTGAGAAAATCATCATGAGCAAACCTAGATTTTTGGTGAGTTCATTTTCAATATGTCCACCTTGTGATGAGGCTCCTTGTAAAACGGATATTTGAACGGCTTTGGTGTATTGAAATTCAACCAGTGCAAAAAGCATGAATTGCAATATGACAATAGTGACTAAACCTTGTAGAAATGGTATTTTTTTAATTTTCTTTCCTATGGTTGTTATTTTTTTTGCTATATCGATTCCCACATGAAATCGTTCTGTCTTTTTTTCTTTGTTTTGTATTTTTATGAATGATATTTTTTTGCTGTAAACATGGGATGTTAGGAGGACTGGAATGATGATAAAAATAGAGAGAATCCATAAATAAATGAATTTGTAGGAAACGAGAACTCCGGACAATAGTCCGACCGTAAGACCTCCTATAATACCTCCAATGGTTTCTGATGTTGCGATGAGAGGGAAAGCTCGTTGGCTTTCTAAAGGTGAAAATAGGTCTTCTGTGAAGAGTGATATTAGGATATTTAGTTGGGAAAGTACAACGGATTGAGCTACCAAAATGAGTCCAAAAAATACGAAGTTATTGCTGAGGATAAATAGAGTGGAAAGGAGCAAAATGGCTCCTCCCATTAAGACAGTATAGATGATTAAAAGTTGTCTATTTATTTTCTGCAACAGATAAGAATATAAAAGACTTCCTACCATGATCATGAGTGCGTTGAGCACAAATAAATAGGGGAGTGCCTCAATTCCAATGCGGTGAATGAACATGGCTACGGTCACGGTCCATCCAATTACAAATCCGGCTCTAAGGAATAAATTCAGATTCCACGCGAGTAGAATGCGTGGCCATTCTTGAGTAGAAACATTGAGGATTAGATTGAAGAACCGGTGGTTCATTTTGTTTTTGTTTCAATTTTATCTATTAATTATACCAGAAATAACAGGTTGGGTAAAGAGTATTTATCGCTAGTTGGAAGTTGAATGAGCAAATTTATTCCCACCAGCTTTTTTTAACTCTTACTTCAAATGAGTTGGCCAGTAAATATTGTTTATTTTGTTCTGTATAAAGCTTTATTTGAAAATAACCGGTGTTTGGAAAGGGGAGAGTGACATTGAATTCTTGCTTGTGTACGGGAATGCGATGGACTTCTTTTTTGGCATGGATTTGGTTTACCTCTACAATGATTTCTTTAATGGGGCGAAGGGTTTTTGCTTTGAGGACAAGTCCCTTTTTTTGAATGATTTTTCGTTTTGGCTTTTGTTGGAAAATCAGTTCTCTTTTTGCAAAATTTTGAGTGTAATAATAAATCCGAGTGGATGATTTTATCACGCCAATTCCCACGCAATTGTACTTGTCATTGAGGATGTTGGCACGATGTCCCGGGCTATTCATTAAGCCGATTTCCGCTCGAACGGTGGGATTGATGAATCCACCTATTTTGGCAAGATTTTCTCCGGATATGGCGTCGGTTACCCGTGCACTTTTAAGTCGATCGCTGGGTGATTTTCCACTGTGGTTGGTGTGACTAAAGTAATCTTTTTTTGCCATGTCACGGCTGTGTTTTCTGGCCACTTCTCTTAAATCTTCTTGTGAAAATAATGGCTCAAGTCCGTGTTTTTTTCGATCTTTATTTAATAGTCGAAGCATGTGCCACTCCATTGTTTTTGTGGAACGCGGGAAAAAGATTCTTCTTAATAGATATCGAATGAATTGCCAGAAGGTCATGAGGGGAGGTTAGGATTTCCACTTATCCATAGGTCATTGTCGAGGATTTCTACGTCAACGTCCACTAAATTGAATTGGGTGAGTTTTTTAAACTCAATAAAAGAGGGGAGTGTGGCGTCCTTGGCTGAGTGAGGAGTCAAGCAGAGTGTGATTCGATCTGTGAGGCCACTTTTGACAAATGACGTGTTCACTTGTTCGCCTCCTTCTACCAAAATGCTTCGGATGCCTTTTTTGAATAGTTTTTTAAGAAGATCATTTAAATCAATATGGCTATTTTTATCTGATTTGCAGGTTAAAATAGTGGTTTTAGTTTCCCATACAGTGAGACTATTTTTTTGAAGTGTAGCGAGAATAATTTCACCTGGTTCTTTAAAAAGTTGAGCGCTGGGAGGGCTTTTTAGTTGGCTGTCTAGAATGATTCGAATGGGGGAGTTGGGGTGTGTGGTTCCTTTGGAGTTGCGGATGTTTAAACGCGGATTGTCGCTGAGCAGTGTAGTGATTCCAATTAGGATGGCATCATGATGTGCTCTTAGTTTTTGAGTTTTTTGATTTGATTTTTCATTGCTGAGTTGGCTTCTTTTGCCTTTTTTGAGCGTGATTTTTCCATTGGAAGTGAGGGCGGTTTTAATTTCAATGAAGGGGCGCTGAAAAAGTGTATTTATAGTATAAATTTCATTGAGTCGTTTTGATGATGGTGTAGAAAAATACTGAGTTTGAATGTGGCTTTTTTCTAATGCATGGATTCCTTTTCCAGTCACCAATGGATTTGGATCTATTTGAGCGTAGATCACTTTTTTTATGCCTATTTCTATTAGTGCTTTGGCGCACGGGCCTTGTTTCCCGAAGTGTGCACAGGGTTCCAGTGTTACGTAAAGAGTTGAATCTTTGAGCATTTTTTTGTTTTTCATTTTTTGAATGGCATCTATTTCCGCATGAACTTCTCCATATTTATGATGATATCCTTTACTAAGAATTTTTCCATTTTTAACAAAAATAGCGCCAACTTTTGGGTTGGGGAATACATCATGGCCTCCTTTGTGGGCCCATTGAACGGCCTTATCCATGAATAACGTATGGTCTGACATGGTGGATTAAACTTTTTTTAAAAGGTGGCCCATTTTTTCTTTTTTGGTTTTTAGGTAATCATGGGTCCGATGGTTTTTTGCTTTAATTTCTATGGGAACTCGCATGGTGACGGTGAGTCCATAGCCTTCCAGTCCAACAATTTTTTTGGGATTGTTGGTGAGAAGATGAATGGTGGTAAGCCCGAGGTCCGCAAGGATTTGAGCGCCGATTCCATAGTGTCTTAAATCGGATTCAAAGCCTAATTTTTTATTGGCTTCTACGGTGTCCATGCCTTGATTTTGCAGTTCATAAGCTTTGAGTTTGTTGATCAATCCTATCCCTCTTCCTTCTTGGCGCATGTAGAGTACAACGCCTTTTCCGGCTTTTGAAATTAGTTTTAATGATTGTTCGAGTTGGGGATTGCAATCGCAATGGAGAGAGCCAAAAACGTCTCCGGTCATGCATTCGGAGTGAGCACGTACCAATACTTCTTTTTCACCTTTTACGTTGCCATAGACCATGGCCACGTGTTCCGCCATGGTTACTTTGTCTTTGTAGACCATTATTTTGAATGATCCATGTTTGGTTTCCAGATCAGTTTCAACCATTTTTTCAATTAATTTTTCTTGGGTTCGTCGGTATTCAATCAAATCCTCGATGGAAATGATTTTTAAATCGTGTTTTTTGGCAAAGGTTATGAGGTCGGGAAGTCGTGCCATTTCGCCGTTTTCTTTCATGATTTCACACAATACTCCGCCGGGTTTGAGTCCTGCAAGGATGGCCAAGTCCACAGAGGCTTCTGTGTGTCCGGCTCTCACTAAAACCCCTCCTTTGGCCGCGCGTATGGGGAAAATATGACCCGGTTTTAGTAGATCAGATGGAAGCGTGTTTGGATCCATGGCTTTTTGAATGGTGGTGGCTCGTTCTTTAGCGGAAATTCCAGTGGTGGTGCCTTCTTTGGCATCAATGGAAATAGTGAAATTACATCGTGTGTTTTCCGTGTTATTGGATGTCATTGGAAAGAGCTCAAGATGATCGGCGATTTCAGTGGCAATGGGCATGCAAATCAATCCGCGCCCATGGTGTGCCAGAAAATTAATAGCTTCCGGAGTGACTTTTTCTGCTGCCATGATGAGATCTCCTTCATTTTCGCGGTTTTCATCGTCCACAACAATAATGATCTTGCCGGCTTTAATGTCGGCAATGGCTTCTTCGATGCTGTTTAAAGGTTTACTCACAGAGTTTGGTTAGCGGAGGTTGGATTATACCGCTAGGCACCGAGTCGTACAAATCCTTTAATCTGAGCGCCACTGAGTACTTGTTCAATGCTTTGATCAGGATTTTTAACAAAGGCTTGTTTGAGTAAAGCATTTTCTTCTCGGAATTTTTTTTCTTTTCCTGCGAGGATCTTGCTCATGATTTCTGCGGGCTTTCCTTCATTTTTTAGTTGTTCGGTCCAAATTTCTTTTTCTTTTTCAACCAACGTTTCGCTCACTTCTTCCGGGGATAGTACACGGGGATTCATGGCTGTGGTGTGCATGGCTATGTCTCGTGCCATGTCCACGGTTCCTCCTTCCATTGCGATCAGCGCTCCCAGTTTTCGATTGGAATGAATGTAATCACCAATAGTGGGTGCTTCTAAAAATTTCACATCACCCATGCTGATTTTTTCACCCATTTTGAGTCCAAGTTCGTTGAGATAGCTTGAGGGATCATGGCTTTCTCCTTTTGAAAGGTATTCTTTGGAAATTTTTTCTGCCGCTTCAATGAATTCCGGATTTTTTGCCACAAAATCAGTTTCGCAGTTGAGTTTGAGAATGACGGCTTTTCCTCCTTCAATGGCAGTAGCAATCACTCCTTCATTGGTTTCTCGATCACTTCGGCTGGCTGCTTTGGCTTCGCCGCTTTTTCGAAGTACTTCAATGGCGGTTTCTTCATTGCCATTGGTTTCGTCCAGTGCTTTTTTGCACGCTTGTAATGAGGCTCCGGTGCGTTCACGGAGTGATTTAATAACTTCTAGTGATGACATGACACGTTAGTTGTTAGGAATATTAAGTTTGGGGAGTTTCAGGTTTTGGTGGTTCTTCAGCGGGAGCTGCCGGAGGTTCTGTTGATGGTGTCTCGGCTTGAGGAGCTTCGGGTGTGGCTATAGCTTCTCCACCTTCTTTAGTAGCGGTGGGTTGGATGGTGGTTCCTGCAAAAAGACTTTCCACATTGATTTTTATTGCAATATCCGTAAGTACGGGAACTTTCCATTCCAGGCCTGAATAAGCTTGAAATCCTCCAATCCCAATGGCGGCAATTAGGGCTAAGAAAAGCAATGATCCAATTGCAGGGATTAAGACAAGGACAAATAGTATAAAAAAGGTGATTCCTGTTAAAACCATGCCTTGCTTGGCATGCATCTGGCAAAATTTACTTTTTGGTTGAATGATGAGTGGTATCACAAATCCCATTGGGACATAACCCATGGCTGCCATCATTCGTTCCTCCGCAGGAATGAGCGAAACCGGTGCTTTTGTTTCTGCTACGGTGTTTGGTTCTGCGGGAGTGCTTGGCGGTTGGGTACTTGGAACAGGAGCCGGAGTTGCCTGGTTGTCTTGTGGAAGGTCTTCCATGAGAAATGGGGTAAGGGAGGTAGAATTAAGATACCTTGGCTACTTTTTTCTTACCAAGGGCATCTCCAGCCATTTTTGTTAAAAATTGAATCGAATTGATGGCATCATCATTTCCCGGAATAGGGTAAGTGATATTGCTTGGATCGGCATTTGAATCAACAATGGCGACAATAGGAATTTTGAGTTTATTTGCTTCTTGTACTGCAATGTTATCTCGCACTACATCAACAATGAAGAGAGCGTCAGGTTTTTTGTCCATTTCTTCAACTCCACCAAGGGCTATTTGGAGTTTTTTAGTGGTTTTTTCTAATTTAAGGGCTTCTTTTTTGGTGTATTTATCAAAATCTCCTGCCTCTTTTTGAGCTTTGAGATCTTTTAAATATTTGATACGAGTTTTAATGGTGTTGAAATTGGTTAAAATTCCAGGGACCCATTTTTGAGTGATGTGAGGCATGCCACACTCTTCTGCAATTTCTCGCACAATGCGAGTGGCTTGTTGCTTAGTTCCTACAAATAAAACGGTTTTTCCTTCTTTGGAACATTTCTCAAGAAAATCACAGGCTTCTTTAAGCGCTTTAGAGGTTTTATTGAGATCAAAAACGTGAATACCGGAATATCTTCCGTGAATAAATGGAGCCATTTTTGGGTTCCATTTGGTGGGTCGGTGGCCAAAATGCACACCGTTCTTGAGCATATCTTTCAAGAGTTTTTCTGAAGTATCTGTCATGATCCTTGGGGTTAACGCCTTATTTCGTCATCTTGTAAGGGGACCCCTTGGGGCAGGATATTACAATCAGAAATCAGACTGGAATTAAATCGAGTGTAATTTACGGTATATTTTTGCTTTTTACAAGTATTAAATTTGATGTTAGCCTTTAGGACCCTTTGAAAAATACATCAATGACTGCAATTTCCATCATTCGGCTGCAAATAGTTCATGCCTCCTTAACGTATCGTAACCTTATACGCTCTCGTCGGCTTTCACTATTTTCGCTCGAATGATTGAAAATTTCGTAACAATGTCGTATTTTTCAAAGGGTCCTTGAATGAGATTTTAACTTAAATCGTATGGATTTTTCTTTGGATGAAATTAGGGCTCAATTAGATTATGTTGATGATCAAATTGTGGATTTGTTGGGGGAGAGATTTGAATTGATTTCTAAAGTTTCTTTGTTGAAAAAATCCCAAGGACTTGAGACTTATCAATCTGTGCGAGAGAATCAAATTCTGGATCGTGTTTTGAAAAAAGGGAAAGAAAAGGGTTTAAATCCACTCTTATTGCAGGCTCTTTTTTTGCAGATTTTTGCTGTGTCTCGAAGAGATCAAGATAAACAGGTTTGACATAGAGCTATATTATTGGTATAATGATTTGATTTAAATTATTATTTTATGGCTGATTCATTCCCTACTCAGGTTACGGTTCAATCTGTTGCGGCGTCTGCGCCAGTGGTTACTCCGGTGGATGTTGCTTCTATTCAAGTGGCGGCTCCGGTTATTGCTCCTAAGCAAGAGCCGGTTACCGTGACAATCACACTTCCTACGAATGCGTATTTTTTATCTGGAATTCGTGATTTTACTTTGGAAATGACTAAGAATATGACCGGTTTTAATGAGCAATGGGCGTATCGATTTCAATCTGTTGTGGATGAGCTTTGTAATAATGCGATTGAGCATGGTTCAGCTCCCGGACAGGAAATTCGAATTATTTTTACAAGTACTCCGCATGAAAGTCTTGAAATTGTTGTAGAAGATAGTGGAACGGGTCCTAATAAGTATACAGCTCAACAGTTGCGTGATCTTTTAGTAAAGCAAAAAGAAGCGGTACAGTCTCAATTTTTGGGACTTCGTGGACGTGGTTTGGCCCAAATTGTTTCTGAGTGGACGGATGAATTGATTTTTGAAGATCGTCCTGAAGGTGGCATTCGAGTTCGAGTTAAAAAATATCTATCTCAGGGTGATGGATCTGCTTCCCCTGCGTCGTTAAATTCTGCTAATGTATTTAAGGCTGTTTAAGCTCAATGATTTATAACCTTAATTTTTACCATGACCTACGCTAATATTACGATTGAAGATCTTGTCAGTACGCAACCTGGGCGTGTGATAAAAATTGCGAAAATCAGTGGGCAGTTGGATGAAAGCAATGTGGATGACCAGTCAAAGACGATTTATGATGTTTTGACAGCCAATCCTCAGAATCTTCATTTGATTTTTGATTTTTCCGAATTGGAGTATTTAAATAGTAAAGCCATTGGTTATCTTACGGATTGGTATGGAAAGGTGTCGGCCACAGCTGGGAAAATTTCAATTGCACAAGCTAAAGAAAATATTGTTGATATTTTGAATGTAGTGGGGCTTACACAGCTCATCACTTGTCATGCGACTCTGGATGAGGCTAAGGCTGCCATGATGGCCTAGAGTTAAATTTAAAATGGCAGTATAGTTGGAAAGAATTTATTGGCTTATTAGAATTTATCTTTTTTTTATGCAACCAAAAGTTGCTATTGTATGTGATTGGCTCACGGATATGGGAGGAGCGGAGCGTGTGATTTTAGCGCTTCACAAACTTTATCCGAATGCTCCTATTTATACGTCGATTTATAATCGAGTTAATTTGCCTCAATTTTCTGAAGCGGATGTGAGGACCTCTTTTTTGCAAAGTATGCCTGGAGCTAAACATCGACATCAACGCTATTTGGCTCAAATGCCTTTGGCCTTTGAATCGTTTGATTTGGATGACTATGATGTGGTTATTTCCAGTTCTCATTCTTGCGCCAAAGGCGTCATCACTAAACCTGATACCTTGCATGTTTCATATTGTCATTCACCGCCTCGTTATTTGTGGGATGGTTCTCATCAATATGTGAACGAATATCCTTGGCCTAAAATTTTAAAAAAGACCTTGATTCCGTCCATTTTGCATCATTTGCGTATTTGGGATCGTGCGGCTGCGGACCGTGTGGATTTGTATGTTGCAAATTCTCATTATGTGGCGTCTCGTATTGAAAAGTATTATCGCCATGATTCTCGTGTGATTCATCCTCCTGTTGAATTGCAACCTTTTGAAGTGGTTGAAAAAGATGATTATTATTTGGCAGTGGGGCGTTTGATTCCCTATAAACGTTTTGATCTGATTGTTCAGGCTTTTAATGAATTGAAAAGGCCACTCAAAATTGTTGGTGTTGGAAATCAGCTTAAAAAGCTTCAAAAATTGGCGTCTTCGAATGTGGAATTTTTAGGAATGGTTTCAGAAGAATCACTTCATAGTTACTATAAGTACGCAAAAGCACTTATTTTTCCTCAGGTTGAGGATTTTGGGATCACACCTTTGGAGGCAATGGGAGCGGGATGTCCGGTGATTGCCTATGGGGCGGGCGGTGCGCTTGAAACCGTAAAGGATAAAGAGTCCGGGCTGTTTTTTGATGAACAGACGGTGGAGTCATTGGGGGAGGCGGTCCGTACTTTTGAAGCCATGCATTTTGATCCTGCTGTCGTACGCGCTCAAGCTGAAAAATTTGATTCAGAGGTTTTTGCTCGGGAATTTGCTGATTTTGTGGATGATGCTTGGCAGAAGTGGCATCATCGATGATGATTGAGAGTCCTTGAATTTTTTTGCTTTCCACAGTAGAATCATTCTAAGTTTCTTTTAACTTTTGACTTCTAACTTTTGACTTCTTCTGTATGGATCCACGTGAATTTTTGAGTTTTATTCGACGTCGTTGGTTTTCTTTGTTGATTGCTGCTTTGTTGTTTTTTGGGGTGAGTATGGGGTTTACGCAGCAATCTGTCCAAGAGGAGGGAGCTATGATTTTTTTAACAATGGGGGCGACATTACCTTCGACTGTTTCTATTGGAAGTTTGGGAGCCAGTCAAAATGAAAATGTAGTGGATCAATTCACACAAACGGTTCAGGGATGGGTGAGTAATCCGGGTTTAGTGCGTCAAGTGGAGGCTCAGGTAGATCGGCCTTTTTCATTGAGTGTTCGTAAACAAGAAAAGCAAAATTTGATTGTGACACTTTATATGGATCGTACGTCAGTGGGCGAAATGACTCCTGAATTGGCGGCGAATGTTTTTCTGGAAGTATTGAATCAAGAATTGGCTCTTTATAATGAGCTTACGAATGCTTCTTTTGTGGTGGCGATT
>Ga0210019_1001603_pt1 | contig 23662 bp, 35 predicted proteins | sample CryGeyCG2114_020_2_FD_183969 | JGI IMG/M metagenome (GOLD analysis project Ga0210019, IMG submission 183969) | Groundwater microbial communities from aquifer - Crystal Geyser CG11_big_fil_rev_8/21/14_0.20 (SPAdes) (version 2) | ecosystem: Environmental > Aquatic > Deep subsurface > Groundwater ...
AAACATGTATCCAGGTCTTACAGGTGCGGAACATGCGTTCTATTTGCGTAATAGTTCCGACACATCTGTTCCGTTTGGGCAGATTGTTGGTACAGTCACTTCGGCTGATACAGACTGGAGTGCATATCAAGACAATGTCCAGATGCGTTTTGGAGAAGTCACCACTGATACTTGGACTGGTTGGAACAATTTGAGCTGGTGGAATGCTACCGGTGCCAATTTTCTGGCATCACAGTTAGCGGGTGGTAACACTCAGAGACAGTTCAGAGTTCAATTCTATATGAATCCTGGGGCGCCAAACACCCTGCAAGGTTCAAACTTGGATATGACTTTGAATTTCGTTGGTATGACACCATAGTGTTGGTTTTTGTTTTGTCAGGCGGGGAGAATGACTTCCCGCCTGGCGTGTCAGATTTTTATGGAAAAATCTTTATTTAAAAAGTTATTACTACAGGGAGAATTTTTTTTTGGACTGATTTTAGTTTTAGTGATTTTTGTGTCTGTTTTTCCTCTGATGCCTCCATTTAAAAATTATTATCACTCTCGGACAGTTTTGACCGGGTCGATGGAACCAAAAGTCCCTAAAGGTTCTGTGGTAATCAATAAATGGACAGAACAGAAAAATTTAAAAGTTGATGATGTTATTACTTTTCAGCATACTTCCGATATTTCCGAGAAAGAAGTAGTATATATTACTCATCGTATTGTTAAGATAGATAAAAATAGCCTTCTATGGCGATATGAAACCAAGGGAGACGCCAACCCCGTATCTGATTTCGGTTCGGTCACTCAAGCTGGCATCGAAGGTAAAGTGATAGTAACGATCCCTTTTATTGGTTATCTCATTGAGTTTTTTAAGACCCCAGCGGGCTTTATATTATTTGTTGCTCTTCCGTTGTTGATATTTATAATACGGCAGATCAGAGACATTTTACGATTGTGGCAAAAACGCAATAGTCCAAAAAATAACAGCAAGATACTAGTAGTATTATTTATTATTTTTTCTTTTCTTACCACAAGGTTTAGTCTTGTGACCTATGCCTCTTTTACTTCGGGGCAGGCGGTCGTTACTGGCGTTACCCTTAGTACAGCAACTTCTTTTGGATCCGTTCCTCAGCCAGGAGATGTGATCATAAATGAAATCATGTGGATGGGATCAGAGGGAAATATAAATGATGAGTGGATTGAACTTCGCAATATGACCGATCATGAGATAGATCTTTCAAACTGGAAACTGACCAAGTGGGTCAACGAGACCCATGAGGAACTCATGCTCACTATTCCATCGGGGAAGAATATTGAAGCACATGGGTATTTTCTTATTTCAAATTTCAGCAAAGATGATTCTGCAATGAGCGTTATTCCTAATGTTGTTGATACTGCTGTTGTTTTAGCAAACGAAGATTTACAGGTGAAGCTTTATCGTGGAGATTGGACAGACAGTAGCAATTTGATTGACACCGCTGATGATGGGAATGGCGAGCCAGTTGCTGGAGTGAACGGAGCAGGCGGTGTTGGAGTGTGGAAATCAATGGAGCGCGGAGCAACGCCCGGAGATGGGACACTTGCGGGAAGCTGGCATTCATGTATAGATCCTGTCTGCAATGATGGGGCATATTGGGATGCCAACGACGGGAGTAACTATGGTACGCCGGGAAGTATAAATCATTCGGAAAATGATCCAAGTTCACTTGATTATGTCGTTCCAACTATTACTCCAACACCTGGATCAAACCCCGTACCTTCTATCACACCAACCGGAGAGCCTGAATCTACCCCAACGTTAACTCCTACACTTACACCGTCTCCTAGTTTAGAGATTTTTCCTTCTCCGACGCCAACATCTACTTCTACTCCAACGCCATCGGTTGAACCATCACCATCACCAAGTTTACAACCCACCTCAACCCCAACTCCAACATCAGAACAAACCCCTACTGACACTCCAGCGCCTAGTCCGACTAGTATATTACCAACCTCCGAAACTGTATAATCCATGAAAAGATTTCTGAAAATTTTATTTTTATTTTTATTATTAAGTTTTCTTACACCACAAGTAAAAGCAGCCGATATAAATGTCGATTGCCCTGACTCTTCCGCAGCTTGTTCAAAATCCAGCACAGATCCACTCTTTAGTATTTCTGCCGATGGATATTGGTATCCCGGCAGAACTTTGACAAAAACTATTAATCTCAAAAATGCCAGTTCGCAAACAAGGGAAATGGCAATTAGAGGGACAAAAACTTCGGGGGTTGGTATTTTGGAGAATGTGATGAATATCAGTATTGTGGGAGGAACGACGGTGATCTGGAGCGGGTCTGTGGATGAATTTTATGGTCAAGACAAGATTGGGATGGGGATTTTTGCTCCCGACGCAAATCTTGATTACGACTTTACAGTTTCTATGTCCTCAGGAGCTAATGATGATTATCAAGGGGAGGAAACAGTATTCGATTTGACTTTGGGTTTTTGGGGTGAGCTATCTTCTACTCCGACACCAACGCCAACATCAGCCCCCGGAGGAGGAGGCGAGGTACTTGGTGCTGGTGTTAGTGCTTCAACCTGCAATGACAGCAAACCTGTCAGCGCGCCGATTCTTCTGAGCGCCGTCCCAGGAACAAACTCAGTCACCCTCGCGTGGTCCGTGGCAGGAAACCCGGTGTCATATTATTTAGTTGCTTATGGCACATCTTCCGGATCGTATCAATATGGAAATCCGTCCGTTGGAGGAGCCAATACCACAAGCTATACTATTACCAATCTTTCAGGAAATACAACGTATTATTTTGCTGTCCGGGCAGGCAATGGATGTTCACCTGGACCTTTCTCAAACGAACTTTCCTCAACTCCAGGAGGAATAGTGGTTTCAGGAATTGCCGAAGGTTTTGCAGAAGGTGTACTTGGAGAAGCAACTCAATCGGCTGAGATGGAAGAACAAACAGGGGTAAATGGCGAGCAAACTGGAGAAATACAGGGTAAGGAGGATAAGATTTGTGTCAATGCATGGTGGTGGTGGGTTGTGATGGTTGTGTATGGGATTTACAATACGCTTTTTTTGACAATCGGTAAAAAAATCAAAAGAATTATCAAGTTTGTTTTTTGTGGAATAGCTTCAATAATAGCAATTATTCTTCTCATGAATGCTTTGTGCAATTGGTGGCTTGCGGTCTTGATCACAATCCTCATCGGCGTTATTGAATTTTTTCTTTTTGAAAAACATCAGGTAAAACAGTCATAATTTTGTGATCAACCAATTATAATGTATGTATGAAATATGTTATAAGTGTATTCATAGTATTTATCGGGTTTGTCTTACCGAGATCTGTACAAGAGGTTTTTGCTTCTGATTTTTCCTTGAAATGTGAAAAATATACCTTCCACAATTTATTCCCCATTCGATAAGCTCGCCACCATATATTTTGTCGTCCCCTCCTCCAAAAATGAAAATACAAGCAGTGTGAAGAATAGTACTAATTTTTGGAAAGAATTGTTTGTACTATTTTTACGATTTGTTCAGAGATTATCATGATGGTATAGTAAACCCAAAACAGGCTGGAGATTATTATAGGGGATTTGGTAGCATAAATATTACCTACTACTTTAAAGTAAGAGCAGGCAATGGTTGTACACCATGAGACTTTTCAAACGAAGTTTCTGCCACACCAGCAGGTGTATTTATTACAGCCCCTGCCATAGGTTTCGAAGAAGGAGTACTAGGAGTGTCAACTGATAAAGCTGATCAGCAGCAAGACGAGAGAGAAAAGGAACAAGAAGGGACTGTAAAAGGAGTAGAGACTACCCCAACAGTAAGTCCGCCAGAAGTAAGATCTTTCCCCCAAAGAAACTGGCCATGGATAGTAGTGGCAATACTGATGATGTCAGGTACGTACTATTACCTTTTTATTAAGCGTCGCTAACATTAAAGAAAAGTTAAGAGTTCACACTCTTTGACAAAACTGTATCATAATATATCAATTATTATTTTGTGTCATCCCCGACCTGATCCCCGTTTTCACGGGGACGGATCCAGATTGTTGAAATAGTCTGGAGAATGGATTCCCACCGGAGCCTGCCCTCGACTCCGATCGGGGGCGGGAATGACAACGTGTGTCAAGAAGAGTGAACTCTTACAAAGAAAATTATTGCTTGAAGTTGGTGTGTAAGTATTATATAATTCAGTTCGCATGTATATGTATTGGTTAGTAAGAAATGTAAATTTCTAATTTAACCAGATTGAAGCGCTTTGTAATAAGCCCCAATCTGGGGCTATTTTTTTAGTTGAAAAAAGGTATGTCAGGATTTATTCTCGGAGAAAAAAAATTCCAGTCACAGATGTTTGATGAAAAAGGGAATATGATTCCTGTGACAATTTTACATACTACTCCATGCTTCGTGGTAAATATAAGGTGGAGCGATTCTGATGGATATACTGCAGTTCAGCTCGGATTTGGAAAAACCAAGAAGAATCAAAAACCTACCCGAGGAACACTCAAAAAAGCAGGAATACCAACCCCGCTTCGTTTTTTGCGAGAAATTCGTATTGATGTCGACGAAAAAAATATCAAAACTATAGAAAAAGATGGAAAAAAAGGAATCCAAATCGGCGAACATGAACTTTTCGCGGGTACAGAAATCAAGCCTGAAATGCTCTTTAAAGCAGGCGACATAGTAGACGTCACGGGAACTTCAAAAGGAAAAGGATTTCAAGGTGTCGTGAAGCGACATGGATTTGCAGGTGGACCAAAAACACACGGACAGTCCGATCGTGAACGTGCCCCTGGATCAATTGGATCAGGTACAACACCAGGTAGAGTATACAAAGGTAAAAAAATGGCAGGCCGGATGGGTGGAGAACGAAAAACAGTCAAAAATCTTGAAGTAGTAGAATCCAATGGTGAGATTTTGAAAATTAAAGGGTTGATCCCGGGCGCAATCGGCGGACTCATAGAAGTACGAACAATACATCTATAAATCATTCATTGATATCATGGTAACAACAAAAAAAATAACAACAACTACCAAAGTAAAGGTCAAAGAAGTGATTTCACAGGATGAGGTGAATATATATGCTCTGAGTGGAAAAGCGATTGGTACCGAAAAACTCGACAAAGAAATATTTCAACACAAAGATAATCCAGAGCTGATATCGCAATATGTACGAATGTATCTCCATAATCAACATCAAGGCACCGCCTCGACAAAAACACGTGCAGAAGTCATTGGTTCAAGTAAAAAAATATATCGTCAAAAAGGAACAGGAAGAGCCCGACATAGTGCAGCAAAAGCGAATCTATTTCGAGGAGGAGGAGTCACATTCGGTCCAAAACCAAGAGTTTTTTCATTATCGATAAACAAAAAACAGAAAAAGCAAGCACTTTTTATTACATTGAGTCAGAAAGCAAAAACAAAAAATATTCGTATTCTTGACGCTTCAGATATTGGAACGTCCCCAAAAACAAAAACTATTGTTTCATTTTTCAAAGAAGTAGAGTTGACTGGTAAAAAAACACTATTTGTACTATCAAAGCTTGAGAAAAATCCATTTATTTTATCAGTACAAAATATTAAATCTTTAGACATGATTCAAGCATCGATACTAAATCCATACGAAGTATTAAATCATAAAGAAGTAATATTTGTTGATGATGCACTGAAGACATTCGTTTCACATTTTGCACCCCAACATGAAAATTAATTCAATTTTAATCCGACCACTTATCACCGAAAAATCTACCCAACAAGCTGGGAAAGGCGTGTATTTGTTTGACATCAATCGAGATGCCAACAAGCATCAAATAGCCCAGACAGTAGAAAAGCTGTATGATGTTGTGGTCAAATCAGTGAAAGTGATTGTTCGAAAAGGGAAAGAAAAGCGCGTTGGGAAAAAAATGATCTCAAAAAAGATGCCTAATCGAAAAATCGCGTACATTACCTTATCAAAAGGTGAAATCGATTTATTTCCAAAGGCCTAAATAATTATTAACACATATCTATGGTACAACTCAACTCATCTCAAAAACCTGAAAAAAAGTTGACGACCATTTTGAAAAAGCATTCTGGTCGCGATGCAAGTGGAAAAATTTCTGTACGACATCAAGGAAAACGACAAAAAAGATTGTATCGAAAGGTTGATTTTTTGCGAGACAAGAAAAATATCGAAGCAAAAGTTTTACGAATAGAATATGATCCAAATAGGAATGCTCATATTGCGCTCGTAGAATACACAGATGGAGAACGAAGATATATTTTGTATCCGACAAAGCTTGAAATTGGAAATAATGTAATAGCAGCTGAAAAAGCAGAGATAGTGGTCGGAAACGCTCTCCCACTTGGTAATATCCCTGTTGGAATTGAAGTTCATAATATTGAGCTGTATGCGGGTCAAGGTGGAATTATGGTTCGCGGAGCAGGAACATTTGCATCAGTTGTCGCAAAAGATGGGCATTATGTTCATTTGAAACTCTCTTCAGGTGAGGTGCGAAAGTTTCACAAAAAATGTTGGGCAACTATAGGGCGTGTCGGAAATATCGAACACAAGGATGAAGTTATTGGGAGCGCGGGACGAAAGAGGTTGATGGGAATACGTCCGACTGTTCGAGGAACAGCCCAGAATCCAAGATCTCATCCACACGGAGGTGGAGAAGGTCGTTCTGGTGAAGGTATGAATCCAAAAACTCCATGGGGGAAGTCAGCTCGGGGAACGAGAACGCGATCAAAAAAGAAATGGAGTAATTCATTAATACTTGCACGAAGAAAAAAATAATATGGAATCACTCACATACATAAAAAATGTAAAATCAACCCCTAAGAAATTGAGGATGATACGAGATCTGATCGTACAAATGGAGCCACATGACGCTCTTGATTATTTAATGTATGCGACGAGTAAGGCGTCCAATATTTACTATAAGGCGGTACAATCAGCTATTGCCAATGCGACCCTAGCTTCCAAAGTGAGTCCAGATATGTTAAAATTCAAGCTTTTGACGATAGAAGAAGGCAGAACTCTCAAGAGACATCATGCTGGATCAAAAGGAATGGCAAAACCAATTTTGAAAAATTTTGCACATATCAAAATAATCCTAGAAAGTGAACAGAAAGTAATTCCAGCACAAGTTGAAAAAGTATCTAAAAAGAAAACAAAAGGCAAAAAAATAGAACGTGCAAAAAATATAGAAACGAAACAGGAAGTTGCATCACAAAAGAAATCTATTGCAAAAGGAAAATCAGTTACAAAAAAAGTTCAAAAATAATAGTAGTCACTAATTAACATAAATATGGGTCAAAAAGTTCATCCACACGGTTTGCGTCTTGGTCCAGTGTACAACTGGTCATCTCGCTGGTTTTTCTCAAACAAGAGAAGCTATCGTGATGCCATCTTAGAAGATGTCAAAGTACGCGCAGCCCTGATGAAAAAGTATAGCTATGCGGGTATCACCGAAGTCATTGTGGAGCGTGGTATCAAAAAAATCACAGTGACCATCTTTTCGGTAAAACCAGGTATGATCATTGGCCGTGGTGGAAAAGGTCTTGAAGAAGTCAAAGCAATCATCACATCAAACCTCTCCGCATCGAATATAGGAAATAAAACAAAAATTGATCTGAAAATTGAACCTGTGAAAGTGCCGTACACAAATGCATATTATGTAGCTCAATCCATAGCTGAAAAATTGATCAGGAATCTACCCCATCGAGCAGTAGTGCATAGTACGATGACTCGAGTAATGGAAGCAGGGGTAAAAGGAGTTAAGGTACAGCTTGGCGGACGTATTCAAGGAGCAGAAATTTCACGAATTGAAAAATATTTTCAAGGATCGGTTCCAACATCAACAATTCGTGAACTTGTATCATACGCAAAATTTCCAGCACTAACGAAATCAGGATATGTAGGGGTCAAAGTTTGGATTTGTCAAAAAAGCTAAGAATATTTATTTACGAAAACCATGTTAGCACCAAAAAAACAAAAACACAGAAAACAGTTTCGAGGGACATGGCGAAGACTCGCAACAAAAGGGGACTCAATCAGCTTTGGAAGTCACGGACTCAAAACTTTGGATGCTGGCTGGATTAAAGATCGACAAATTGAGTCAGCACGAGTAGTACTTGCTCGAGCAACCCGAAAAGAAGGAAAATATTGGATTCGAATTTTTCCTGATAAACCATATACGAAGAAACCACCAGAAGTGACGATGGGAGCTGGAAAAGGAGACGTTGCGTATTTTGTAGCATCGGTTTCTCCAGGACGGGTACTTTTCGAAGTTGATGGGCTAACCGACGAACTTGCCAAAAAGGTACTCAAAAGTGTCGCAACAAAGTTATGTGTAAATACAAAAGTTGTAGAAAAGTAAAACATGAAAAAAATTACGAAAGAGTTAGTAAATAAATCTGTAGAAGAACTGAAAAAAGAAGCACAAGTTATCAGACAAGATATTGCAAAGCGTACTGTTGAACGAAAAGTAAAGCCAGACAAGAACTCGAATACTATAAAAATATTAAAAAAGAGATTGGCAGTAGTATTGACGATTGCCCATCAGAAAGAGTTGTCAAAAGAGATTAAATAATTATTTACCTATATGAATAAACAAATTACTGGTGTCGTCGTTTCAACCGCTATGATGAAGACAATTGTTGTCCGCACAGAACGAAAATATAGACACCCACTATATTTGAAAGTTATTACGAAGCACACAAAGTTTAAAGCACGAAACGATCTTGAAGGTATTGTTGTCGGAGACACTGTCACAATAGAAGAAACTCGACCAATTTCAAAAGACACACATTTTAGAGTTATCAGTAAGGCAAAGCCATCTAAGAAATAATCATATGTTACAAAAAGAATCATTGCTGAATGTCGCAGACAATTCAGGAGCAAAAAAAATCAAACTCATCGGTATTCCAAAAAACGGAAATAGACGAATAGTCTATCTTGGAGAAGTGTTTACCGGCGCAGTAAAGCAGGCAGCTCCTCATGGCCAAATCAAAAATGGTGAGATTGTTCGTGCAGTAATTGTGCGAACAAAAAAAGAAGTGAAGCGAGCAGATGGGAGCTATATACGATTTGATGAAAATGCATGTGTAGTACTTGAAGGAAATGATACACAAGATCCAAAAGGTACTCGTATCTTTGGTCCAATTGCAAAAGAGTTGAAAGACGAAGGGTACAACAAAATCGCAAGTTTGGCTGAAGAGATATATTGATTTAGCCATGAGCTTATAGCGATTAGCTGATAGCTAAGTTAATAAGTATAAATATGAAAATTAAAAAAGGAGATACAATTCAAGTCATTACTGGAAAAGACAAAGGTCGAACCGGCAAAGTCGAACGCGTGTATCCAAAATCCGAAAAAATATTAGTAGAGGGTATGAACATGTATAAGAAACATGTTGCAAAAAGTGAGCAAATGCCAAAAGGTGGCGTAGTTGATCTATCACGACCATTACGAATTTCAAACGCAATGTTCTTGTGTCCGAAGTGCAAAAAGCCATCAAGAGTTGGATACAAGATCGTCGATACAAAGAAAATACGAATTTGTAAGAAGTGTACAAAAGAGGTGTAACTAATTATTAGAGAGAACGTATTAGATAAATTCCATGGAAGGAACAAAAATATTATACAATTCGAAAGTCAAAGCGCAAATGAAGAAAGATTTTGCAATAAAAAATGACTTTGCAATCCCACGAATACTAAAAGTAGTAATAAATGTTGGTGTGGGTGAAGCAGTATCAAACAAGAAGGCAATCGAAAAAGTAAAAGAGCAGGTAGAGCTCATTGCAGGACAAGCGGCCGTTGTCACGAAAGCAAAAAAATCAATTGCAGCATATAAAATTCGAATAGGTCTTGCGATCGGTGTCAAAGTGACCCTTCGAGGAAAACGAATGTATTATTTTCTCGATAAATTGATACAGGTGATTTTGCCACGAAAAAGAGATTTCCGTGGAATTTCAGAAACATCTGTAGATCAGCATGGAAACTTAAATATTGGCTTTACAGAACAAACTATATTTCCTGAGATTGAGTATGATAAAATTGACAAACTTCGAGGACTTGAAGTGACAGTCGTGACAAGTATGAAAGATCACGAAAAAGGAAAAAAGCTATTTGAGCTTTTGGGAATACCATTTCAAAAAGAAACAGAGTAATTATTAATCTGATTTGAAGAACATATATGGCAAAAACATCTGATATAGCAAAATTTCTCAAAAAACAGAAATTCAAAGTTCGAGAAGTGAACAGATGTCCGTTATGTGGAAGATCCCGAGGATATATGCGGAGATTTGGATTATGCAGAATTTGTTTTCGAGAAAAAGCATTAGAGGGAGAAATTCCTGGAGTTAAAAAAGTTACCTGGTAACCTATGACACGATCAAATAAGAAAGGACCATACATTGATGAAAAATTGCATTTGAAAGTATTGGTTCAAAAAAACACGAATGAACGTCAGCCGATCAAAACATGGGCTCGCGGGTGCCAAATACATCCAGACTTTGTCGGCCATAGACTCGCAGTGCACAACGGAAAAAAATTTACCGAAGTTTTCATTTCAGAAGCGATGGTGGGACACAGACTTGGTGAATTTTCACCAACACGTTCTTTCAGGACTCATGGAAAAGTTACAAAACGAACAGCAGAGAAAACCTAATTAATACTAAAGTTACAAGTGTACATTTAATAGACTATGTCAGTTATCGATCTCATCATTAGAATAAAAAACGGATACATGGCCAAAGTAGAGGGTGTAGAAACGCCGTATTCGAAATACCGAGAGTCAGTTCTTGTGAAGTTGAAAGAACTAAAATATATTGAAGACTTTCAAGTAATTGGTGACGTCTTGAAAAACATTCATATAGACCTTCGATATATCGAAGGAGTGCCTGCAATGACCGATGTCAAACTATTTTCAAAACCAGGAAAAAGAATGTACACTCCTTACAAAGACATCAAACGAGTAAAGGGTGGTATGGGTCATGCAATACTATCTTCTTCAAAAGGAATTTTGACAGATAGACAAGCAAAGAAAGCAAGTGTCGGAGGAGAGTTATTATTTCATATTTGGTAATAGAATGTCAAAAATTGGCCAAAAATCAATTCCAGTATCGACGGCAGTCCAAGTCACGATTGCAGATCGTGAGATAACCGTAAAAGGAACAAAAGGAAATATCTCATTGACACTGCCACGGATTCTCAAGATTGTTCAAAATGAGGGAAACCTGCTCATTGAACGAAAAGGAGAAACTAAAAAACATAAATCAGCTCATGGATTGTGGAGAAGCTTGATAGCAAACGCAGTGCACGGTGTCGATTCTGGCTGGTCAAAAAAGCTAGAAGTAGTTGGAACTGGATTTAACGCAAAACAGCAAGGAAAAGGAATCGTCCTCAGACTTGGACTTTCGCACCCTGTAGAGTTTTCAGCTCCAGAAGATGTACAGATAACTGTTGAAGGAAATAATTCTATAATCATAAGCGGTGTAGACAAGCAAAGAGTGGGCGAAATTGCACAGCAAATCAAATCGATAAAGAAGCCTGATGCATATAAAGGAAAAGGGATACGATACGAAGGTGAACATATCAAATTGAAGCCTGGTAAAAAAGCAAAAACAGCATAACCATCTATTTAAATATACACATGACAAACAAAAAATTACAAAGACAGCTCCGCAGAAAGAAACGAGTCAGTGCAAATATGCATGGGACAATCGAGCGTCCACGAGTCAATATATTTCGATCAAATAAATATATTTATGCACAAGCTGTAGATGATGACGCAAGAGTGACAGTAGCATCTGCAAATAGTGCTGTTTTGAAAACAAAAGGATTGAAAATAGATCAGGCTTCTCAAGTTGGAAAAAATCTGGCAGATGCTTTAAAAAAGAAAAAGATTACAACAGTTATTTTTGATAGAAGTCGATTTGCATATACAGGTCGTGTCAAAGCGGTCGCAGAGGGGCTTCGAGCAAATGGAATAGTAGTCTAATTAATTATTTTGTAGCAAAAGAATTCATGATAAAACGAAGACAAAAATCAAAAGAGGAAAGCGAATACGATGAACGAGTGCTTACGATTCGACGCGTATCAAAAAAAACAACAGGAGGAAATTATGTGACATTTTCTGCACTTGTTGCTGTCGGAGATGGAAAAGGAAACGTGGGAGTTGGTCTTGGACGTGGCCGAGAAGTCCCGCCAGCTATCAACAAAGGTATCACTCAAGCGAAAAGACGGATGGTTCATTTGCCAATTTTTAATGATACGATCCCCCATGAAATCAGAATAAAATACAAATCATCGCGATTGCTCCTTAAGCCAGCTCCTCCGGGAAGTGGACTCAAACTTGGGGGTGTGGTCCGATCCATCATGGATATCGCTGGTATACAGAATGCATCAGGGAAAATCATTGGATCGCGAAATCAAATTACCAATGCATATGCAGTCATCGAAGCCATAAAGCAATTAAAACCACGTATAGTCAAAGGGAAAACAATCTCGGCAGAAAAACCTCAAGAAGTTTCTGAAGTGAAAGCGGATGTCGTTGAAAAACCAGAAGTCATAGAAAAACCAAAAGAAGTAAAGGAACCCAAAAAAGAAATAAAAAAAGAAGTAAAAAAAGTAACAAAGCCAACAAAAAAAGTAGCAAAAAAGAAACCTACAAAAGAAAAAAGTGCATAAAAATGTTATTATAATATCAAACCATGAATACACTCAGCAGTCTCACAACTACAGTTCAAAAAAGAAAAAAACGACTTGGAAGAGGTGCAGGATCTGGAAAAGGAGCAAAATCTGGACGAGGTACGACTCGTCATCAGAAAGCGCGAACCGATATTCCCCTGCATTTTGAAGGTGGTCAAAATCGCATGGTCAAAAGATTTCCACTGCTTCGAGGAAAAGGACGAAATAAAGCAGTAGCTGCGAAGCCTGTTTTGATATCCTTGACCCAACTTGATACCTTTGAAAAAGGTGAAGTTGTGAATCTTGAATCCTTGCTGAATAAAGGAATGGTCGTCAAAAACGAGGCTCTTCGAGGGGCAAAAGTTGTAGCAAATGGAGAACTAAAAACGGCACTAACTGTTGAGTTATTAGTTTCTCAATCTGCGCAAAAACATATAGAGAATGCCGGAGGAACGGTTTCGTCATGAAAGAAGTTTCAAATAAATTTAGTCTCCTTCTCAAAGATCCAACTCTCCGTCTCAAGACGCTGGTCACGTTTGGCATTATCCTAGTATTTCGAATTTTTGCATATCTACCTGTTCCCGCAATTGACCTGAGTAAACTTCGCGCTCTATTTGCAGGAAGTCAATTTTTGTCACTTCTAGATATTTTTTCTGGGGGAACTTTAGTGAATTTTTCCGTTATGGCACTTGGACTGTCTCCATATATCAATGCGTCTATCATCATGCAGCTTGTCACAATGGTCATTCCCAAACTTGAAGAATTATCTAAAGAAGGAGAGTATGGTCGATTTAAAATAAATCAATATACGCGGATTCTCACCATTCCACTTACGTTGATCCAAGCGGTCGGCATTTATATGCTTCTCAGAAATCAGAATATTATCGATACGCTCGGACCCATTGAGTTCTTTTCATTTGTGTTGACGCTTCTTGCAGGAACGTTTATTTTAGTCTGGTTTGGAGAGTTGATCAGTGAATTTGGAATTGGAAATGGTATTTCAATTTTGATTTTTGCAGGAATCGTTGGTCGAATTCCAGTCATTCTTGGACGAACGCTCACGACATTCAATCAGGAAGTGGCTCTCAACATCATCATATTTGTGGCAATATCCATTTTGGTAATCGCATCGGTAGTATTTATCAATGAAGCAGTCCGAAGAATTCCAGTATATTATGCACGAAGAATAAAGGGAAATCGAATGTATCAGGCAGCAAACAATTACCTACCACTGAAGCTGAATCAGGCTGGAGTAATTCCAATCATCTTTGCAGTATCTTTTGTACTATTTCCCCAAATCATTGGAAATTTTTTACAAAATGTTCCCAACGTGACTCTTGCAGGGATTGGAAGATTTTTGGCTGTGTCGTTTCAACCTTCTGGGTTTTTGTATAACTTTATTTATTTTATGCTCGTTGTTGCATTTACCTTTTTCTATACCGTGATTGTATTCAATCCGCAAAAAATATCAGAAGACATCCAAAAACATGGAGGATTTGTCCCAGGGATACGTCCAGGATCAGCAACAAAAAAATACCTTCAAACTGTTGTATATAAAATTACGACGTTTGGAGCTATCTTTTTGGGATCGGTAGCAATACTCCCAGCACTTGTTTCTGGCTTTACTGGGCTAGACAATTTGGTGATCGGAGGAACAGGAATTCTTATCGTTGTGTCGGTTGTTCTTGAGACATTTAAGACAATCGATTCTCAACTCGTGATGAAGAACTATGATCGCTTCACCATGTCATAATGTATGTATATTCATGGTGTATAATTGGTATTCTAAAAATTGTTAGTAATTGAGTTATATATATGGCAAAATCAAGTAGGATATTGTTGGCTTTGAGTTGCAAAGTGTGTAAGAAGCAAAATTACATTACTGTGAAAAGTAAGATAAACTCACAGGAAGCACTCGCACTTTTAAAGTTTTGCAATAAATGTAAAAAAGTAACAGATCACAAAGAAAAAAAGAAGCTAGATTAATTCGTCAGATGTATCGCTATATTTCATATGAAACTTGTACTAATTGGTATACAGGGATCAGGAAAATCAACCCAAGGAAACATGCTCTCAAAGCATTTTAAAATACCGTACCTTTCCACAGGGCATATTTTTAGAAGCATAGCAAAAGAGAAAACAACTCTCGGAAAACGGGTAAAGGTACTCATGTCGTCGGGATTGTTGATACCAGATGCACTTACGATTGAGATCGTGAATGGATACTTGTCTCGACCAGAATACAAAAATGGATATATCTTGGATGGATTTCCTCGCACCTTAACACAAACGAAAAAATTTAAAAACAACGTTGACAAAGTTATCTATATCGAGATTCCCGATAAGGAAGCACTTTGGAGACTTGCATACCGAACAGATGAAAGGAATGACAATACAGTCAAAGCGGTACTCAAGCGAATCGAGCTTTTTCACAAGCATACAGAGCAGGTGATCGGCTATTATCGTGATGAAAAGAAACTCGTTTCAGTGGACGGAACAAAATCAATTGAAGAAGTGAATGAGGCGATTCTCAAAAGTTTGGGAAAAAAACTCGTTCTAGAACGTATCGCAACATCAAAAATACATCGAAAATCAATCATAGCAATTGTGGGAATGTCTGGGTCAGGCAAGTCTGTTGCGGCTACGTATTTCAAGGAGAAAGGTATACCTATTGTTTCATTTAGTGCGGTAATCAATTCGTATATTGATGAGCACAAGCTCAAGCATACAGAAAGCTTGCATCACAAACTTCGAACCGAGTATCGAAAAAAACACGGTATGGAGGCAATGGCAGTCCTCAATAAAGAAAACATTGAGGAAGCACTTGAAAAAAAATCAATTGTTGTTATTGAGGGGTTGTACTCTTGGGAAGAGTATACATATTTACAAAAAGAGTTTCCAGAAGTGAAAATTCATCTACTTGCTTTGTTTACTGATAAAGCAATTCGATACCAACGAGTCTCAAAGCGGAAATATAGATCTGGGCTTTCTGTAGGAGCAGAGCGAGATATCCATGAACTTACTGACTTGAACAAAGGACAAACTATCGCTTTTGCCGATTTTCTGATCAAGAATAATTTTTCTAAGGAAGATCTTTATAGCAAGCTTGATGATGTATATCGACAGATTTATTTTGCCTAATTTATGATACATCTTAAGACTCAACAAGAAATAGATTGGATGAAAGAGGGGGGAAAAATTCTAAGTGAGGTGGTCGATGAGCTTTTGCCCAGCATTGAACCAGGAATGACCACAAACGAGATTGATATAAGGGCAGAAAAAATGATTCAGGCAAGAGGTGCCCAGTCATCATTCAAACGAGTAAAAGGGTATAGATGGACAACTTGTTTGCCAGTAAACGAACAAACAGTTCATACGCCCCCATCAGAACGGAAATTAAAAAAGGGTGACGTGTTGACAGTAGATATTGGAGTATACCATCATGCATTGCATACGGATTATGCGACTACGTTTGTAGTTGGCGAAGAAGGAGATGCAAAGACACAAGCATTTTTAAAAAAAGGAAAAAATACACTTGAAGCGGCTCTCAAAAAAGTCAAAACAGGGGAAAGACTTGGGACCATTTCAGGATATATTGAACAAGAAATGACTGGAGCAGGTTATTTCATTTTGAAGGAACTGACTGGGCATGGAATCGGAAAAGAGTTACATGAAGATCCATATGTTCCCAATTATCTCGACGAACCAGTTGAAAAGACATATAAGATACAACCTGGACTCACAATCGCTGTAGAAATAATTTATTCTATGGGAACTGGCCAAATCAAGTATGAACCAAATGTAGAATGGTCAATTATCACAAAAGATAGAAGTTTATCAGCATGCTTTGAACATAGTATTGCTGTAGAAGAAGAAAAAACCTTCATTTTAGCTTAGTTTTGTGATAGAATATACCTTTCTATGAAAAATAATATTTCGACGTTTGAAGGTGAGGTTATTGAGAACCTCCCAAACACTTTGTTTAAGATTCAGCTCGATGATCCTGAAAAGATGATCATCGGATATCTTTCAGGAAAAATGAGAAAGTATTATATTAAGATATTGCCTGGGGATCGAGTAAAGGTTGAAATGACGCCATATGATCTTGATCGAGGACGTATCGTATATAGAAAATCATCATAATATGCATATTAAATCATCAGTTAAACCAATGTGTCCAGGATGTAGGTTGGTGGTACGCAAAGGCGTGCTGTTTGTCACATGCAAGAGAAATCCAAAACACAAGCAACGACAAGGATAACTATTTATATTTTCATTTATTAAAACATGCATCGATTAAAAGGAGTGGTTCTACCAGACAACAAACGAATTGACTATGCATTGACCTTGATTCATGGGATCGGTTGGGCGCGGTCTGTTACCATAACTCAAGAAACCAAAATTGACCCAAGTACTCGTGTAAAAGATATTTCAGAAGATCAAATAAAAACACTTATTTCGTTTATTGATGGAAAATTCAAAGTTGAAGGTCCGCTTCGGGAAGAAGTAAGCGAAAATATCAAGCGGCTCCGTGAAATAGGATCATATCGGGGGATGAGGCATACTCATGGACTCCCTTCACGAGGACAAAGAACTCGCTCAAACGCGCGAACAAAACGTGGAAAGAGACGTACAGTTGGAGCACTCTCGAAAGAGGCATGGTCAAAATTAGGAGAGACAAAAGAAACAAAATAAATTAATTTTCTATATCTATGGCACAAAATACCCATTCACGAACGAAAAAGAAAGTAGCGCGAATTGTCGAATCAGGCCGAATTTATGTGAGCGCAACATTCAATAACACGTTGGTAACCGTCACGGATGAACAAGGTAATACAATCGTCTTGAGTTCGTGTGGTATGCATGGCTTCACTGGAACAAGAAAATCCACACCATATGCAGGTACAGTCACAACACAAGCGGCACTTACCAAGGCAATAGAAGAAAACAGACTTCGCAAGGTAGATATCTATATTAAAGGAATTGGACCTGGTAGAGAAGCAGCTCTCCGTGCTATTCGTGCAGCAAATTTAGATGTTGGGAAGATCGTTGATAAAACACCTATCCCCCACAACGGAGTTCGTCCACCAAAAGTTAGAAGAGTTTAATTATTTGATTAACGCAAAAATACATGAGATATACAGGACCAAAAAATAAAATTGCTCGTAGACAAGGTATTGATCTTGGATTGAAAACAACCGGAAGCAAAGCGCACGCCACACTATTGAAAAAGGTTAATATAAAGCCTGGACAGCATGGCGCTCGTTATAGACGAAAAGTATCTGAACATGCGGGTCAGCTTCTTGAAAAGCAAAAGCTTCGACATATATTTGGTATTACAGAAACACAACTCAAGAAATATTTTGATGTCTCTTCCCGAAAGGAAGGAAACACCGCGATCCATTTGTGTGAGGTACTTGAAAGACGGCTTGACAATGTCCTGTATAGGCTTGGATTCACACCAACTCGTGCAGCAGCACGCCAGCTCGTCTCACATGGACATATACAGATAAATGGGAAAAGAATGGATATTCCATCATATCTTTTGAGAAAGGGTGACAGATTGACATTCAAATCACCAAAAACGAAAGAAATACCGTATATTCAAGGATTTCGTGAAACAAACGAAGTTATCATTCCAGAATGGCTTGAGGTAAAAAAAGACTCAGGATCTCTTCTCAAAGCACCAGATAATTCGCTTATTGAACAACAAGTAAATTTGCGTTTAGTTATTGAATTTTATTCTCGCTAATTATTTAACAATTTTTTTTATTCTATGATAGAACCAATGTTTACCGTCAAAAGTGAAAACCAAACAAAAACCTTTGGTAAATTTTCATACGAGCCTTTGAATACAAGTTTTGGACACAGCTTAGGAAATGCTTTGCGCAGAACACTTTTGTCTTCACTCCCAGGCTTTGCAGTTGCATATGTAAAATTTACTGACGCTGCACATCTTTTTACCACAATTTCAGGAGTAAAAGAGTCAGTTCTTGATATTGTATTGAATCTCAAGCAGATTCGTTTCAAAGGAACTGATGAAGGACCGTTTCAGATGAAACTTTCGGTCAAAGGACCAACCAAAGTATATGCAAAAGATCTCGAAGGAGAAATAGAAGTAGTGAACGGAGATTTATATTTAGGTGAAATCACAGATAGTAAGGGAAAACTTGATGTTGATATCGTAGTCGATAAAGGCTATGGTTATCAATCTGCAGACGATAAAGAAGAAATGGTCGGCTTTATCGCAGTCGATTCGTCTTATTCACCTGTAAACAAAGTCAGTTTTGCCGTCCAAACTGCACGAGTTGGACGAAAAAGTGATTTTGAGCGCCTGGTACTTGAAGTATCAACTGATGGAAGCGTCTCACCAGAGGACACAATAAAAACTGCATCAAAAATACTTGCCAAGCACTATGAAGTGATTGTAGAAGGCAAAGAAGAAGTAGAATCAACCGGAGAAGAACTTGCAACAGAAGGACAAGTCAATCCAAAGGTGTACGAAACTATTATCGATGAACTGAATCTCCCATCTCGAGTAATCAATGCACTGCTTCGTGAAAACATCGAGACAGTCGCAAATTTACTAGAGAGAGGACGTGAAGAGTTGACCAATCTCAAAGGAGTTGGGAAAAAATCTCTTGATCTTATAGATGATGAGCTCAAAAAGATGGACATTGAATTGCAGTAATAGATTTTATTATGAACCATAGAACACATAAATACACATCTGGTCAAGGCATAGATGCAAACTCGATGATGATGCGAAAATTGATGAAAAATTTCATCAAGTCGTCCCACATAGAGACAACCATAACGAGAGCAAAAGCTCTCAAGGTATATATGGATCGAATTGTCAGCAAAACAAGGGTTTACTCTGAGCCAAACAAAAATTTTTTGCTTCGATATTTTCCTGAAAAAGACTTTCAACGAGTTCTTTTCACTCAAATAGGTCCGGCTGTTGCAAAAATTAATGGCGGATATGTACGAATTGTGCGACTGGCCCATAGAGACAATGATGGTGCGATGATGGCTCGACTAGAATGGGCGCATCCAGTTGTCGTCGATTGGGAGAGTAAAAAGTCACCAAAAAAGTCTGAAGTGAAGACGCCAAAAGAAGAAACACAACCAAAAACAGAACCGAAAAAAAAGAAAAAAGTAGAAGTAAAAAAGCCAAAAAAAGTTACAAAAAGTACCTAATTTATCAAAGTCATGACAAATTTAACTCATACAACTCGATCGATAAAAGTGTCTGAAATCGATCGAAAATGGCATATCATCGATGCAAAAAATGCAGTTCTCGGCAGAGCTGTATCAGAAATCACTTCACTTTTGCAAGGAAAATACAAGAGGTCATATGTACCATATCTTGATTGTGGGGATAATGTAGTTGTAATAAATGCAGCTAATATCGCAGTAACCGGAAACAAGGGAGCACAAAAAGAATATAATGCATACTCTGGATTTCCAGGAGGCCGGAAAGTACGCACATTTGACGAGCTTATGAAAATAAGTCCAGAAAAAGTGATCAGAAATGCAGTGTCAGGAATGCTTCCAAAAAATAAGCATAGAGATGAGCGACTAGGACGATTGTTTATTTTTGATGATGCAAAACATCCATATGCCGATAAAGTTTAAGGAAGTTGGACAAAAGTCATAACCCTATTACTATACATTTATATATATGCCGAAAAAAACGAAAGATATAACATATTATGAAGCAGTCGGACGACGACGAGAATCTAGTGCTCGAGTTCGATTTTATATCGTGTCAAAAAAAGATAAAACCGTTTCAGTGAATGGAGCTATATTGAAACAAGGTTCTATCACAATCAACGAAAAATCTTCTGAAAGCTACTTTCCTGCAGAATTTGAAAAAAATATACTCATGAAACCACTTGTTTTGACTGACAGTGCAGACCGTTTTGTGATAAGTGTTCATGTAATGGGTGGTGGAAAAAATGGACAACTTGAGGCTATTGTGCACGGAATCTCACGCGCTTTGTGTATCGTAGATGTAGGAAATCGAGCTATCCTTAAAAAGGAAGGACTTCTCACTCGAGATTCACGAATTCGGGAAAGACGAAAAGTAGGAAAAGGCGGAAAAGCACGACGCAAAAAGCAGTCTCCAAAGCGTTAAACTCATCATATTCACTGCTCTTGTTTCTGGTATACGATTACAGATTCATTTGTTACCATATGATTAGGTTTTATGAAAAAACTATCGGTCATCATCTTATCGTATAACACAAAAGACATCACTAAAGATTGTCTTGATAAGCTATCACATTCTCTTGCTGGCGCTTCTTTTCAAACAGAGATCATTATTGTGGACAATGCTTCAGAAGATGGATCCAAAGATATGATCATCAGCATGAAAAAAGCAATATCTTCAAAGAAAATTGATGTAATCACAATCTTCAATCAACAAAATGAAGGCTTTCCAAAGGGAAACAACCAAGGACTTCACAACGCTTCTGGAAAATATATTCTTTTTCTCAACTCCGATGTGATGATCGACTCTCTCCGTTGGGATACGCTTCTGGACTATATGGATACAAATAAGAACATAGGAGCCTTGACAGTACGAGTTGAACTTCCTTCAAAAAAAATTGATCCTGCTTCACATCGTGGATTTCCAACTGTCTGGAACTCATTTTGCTATTTTTCGAAACTTGAAAAAATAACTCAACTCATATCACCTTTTCAGAAATATTTTGGAGGATACCATCTCACGCATCTCGATCTGAAATCTATTCATGAGATCGATTCTCCAAGTGGTGCATTTTATCTGTGCCAGAAGACTGTACTTGATAAACTTCAAGGGTTTGATGAAATATTTTTCATGTATGGGGAAGATTTAGATCTTTCGTATCGGATAAAAGAACTTGGACATTCGATCGTGTATTATCCGAATGAAAAAGTGAAACATCTCAAATATCAAAGTGGGCTGAAGAACAAAACTGCACAAAAACGGACACTGCGATATTTTTACGATTCGATGTGGATTTTTTACAAAAAACATTATGAAAGCAAAAATCTATGGCTTGTGAATCAGCTTGTGTATTTTTTTATTAAGCTCAAATCGAACCTATGAAAAAAATTGGTATTGATGCACGGTTATATTTTCAAACTGGAGTTGGAACATATCTTCGAAATTTACTTCATTACCTCCGAGAAACACCTCTAGAAGGCATACAGATTTTTGTATATGTATTGCCTGGAGATGTAGGGCGCATAAAATTGGCAAACCAAAATTTTGTGATTCGAAGCGTTGACGCGCCATGGCATACGGTACGTGAACAGACAGTCTTTTATCAGACTCTTATGCACGATCAGCTTGATCTGATGCATTTCACCTACTTCAGCTACCCGGTGTTCTACAAACGCCCATTTATTGCTACTGTGCATGATGTGACGCCACTCCTTTTTAAAACCGGAAAAGCATCTACCTTGAATCCAGTATTATTTGAAATAAAACATGTAGCTTTTAAATATGTGCTTTCGCAGCAGATTAATCAGGCAAAATTAATAATTACTCCAACGCGTGCCGTCAAACACCAGTTAATGGAGATGTATGGTCATACTATTGAGAATAAAATCTTCCCTATATATGAGGGAGTGAGCATTGATCTTATGAAAGCAGTTGAGAAAGCTGAATTGAAAAAATCATTGGCAGAACCCTATTTTTTATATGTCGGCAATTTTTATCCGCATAAAAATGTTGACAAACTCCTTGAAGCATTTCAATTATCATCTCAGTCCAAGAGGTCTCAAAAAATAGATGATCCAATTCATCTCATTCTTGTCGGACCAGACAATATGTTTGCCCAAAAATTGAAACAAAAGATTAAGCGAGAAAAAATTGAAAATGTGCAATTTGATCATAATGCAGGTTGTGAAGAGCTCATATATTACTATAACCATGCAAAAGCTTTGATAAATCCATCGCTTTCAGAAGGTTTTGGTCTTCCACTTATTGAGGCGACATATTTTGGTTGCCCAGTAATCGCATCGGACATTCCTGTGTTCAAAGAGGTTTTGGGCAAAAACTACTCATCCTTTGATCCAGAAAATACTCAAGATATTGCAAGGGTGCTAAGTAATTTTCCTTCTGGAATAGGACTTCAATCAAAGAATTCGTTGATGAATACATTTTCGTTTGAAAAAATGACTTCAGAAACAATGAGACTTTATATGTCATTGATTTGAAACGAATTGTAATCGTATGAAGAATTTCCTCTCTAGTGCTTTGGAATTTATTCTAGATGATCAGAACAAATATTATGAATCATTTTTAAAAATATGCTAATATAAATTATTATCAATATAATTACTTATATGGCAAAAGGAAATAATGCTCAACGAAAAGAAGTAAAAAAACCAAAGCAAAATAAAAAGAAAAAATAACCCCCTGAAATAGTTCTTTTAATCCTTCTTAGGGTTTGACTCCCTGCTGATTGCGACGTTGTCATCCTGAGGCGATTAGCCGAAGGATCCATGGATTCTTCGCTACGCTCGAGATGACAGATACCTCGACGCTTGCTGCGGAGTAGTTTGTTGTATGAAAAAAACCCACCTTTTGACAGATGGTTTTAACTCCATACAATGGGGAAGCATGATAGGAGGGAAAGGGGCACTAGCAACTAATTTCTCATGCAACATTACTTAATTCGGTTATAAACTCAGAAAAAATATTCTTAATTTGATTCTTCGAAAGTGAAGTGAATAACTTATATCCTCCTATAGCATTAGCCCTTCGCATAATTAACCTTACTTTTGTTTCTTTTTTATCCTTAAATAAATCTTTGTTCTCAATAATAAATTCTAATATTGCATGGGTAAATTCTTTGTTTCTTCCTTGAACTCCGCCAATAAGAGTTCTATAAAAATCCAACATTGATAAAAGTTGTTCAGTCAACTCATATGGATCTTCTTTGCTTTCATCGTATGTTAAATAACTACCCCACCATAAGGAAGAAATTCCGTTCCTGGCCAAAT
>Ga0210019_1001604_pt1 | contig 23660 bp, 19 predicted proteins | sample CryGeyCG2114_020_2_FD_183969 | JGI IMG/M metagenome (GOLD analysis project Ga0210019, IMG submission 183969) | Groundwater microbial communities from aquifer - Crystal Geyser CG11_big_fil_rev_8/21/14_0.20 (SPAdes) (version 2) | ecosystem: Environmental > Aquatic > Deep subsurface > Groundwater ...
TGGCGTAATTTGAAACCGCATTGCCATTATAATCCTTGGCAGTAACTGTAGTAACAATCTCTTCGCCGGCGTAATAAAAGTCTCTGCCGCCTGAAGGACTGGCTTGAGTAACCTCTAACTCCAAAGGTAAAAATGTAAGCTGGCTTGATGTGCCGTCTTGGGTTGTATCCGTGGGATCGGTACAGGTTATGGTAATGATGCCGAATTTATTGTAGGTGAAGCTTGAAAGCGCGGCTATGCCGCTGGACCAATTGGAAGCGGCAAGGGCGCTTGTAGACAGGTTTCCTGACTGATTAGTTGACGGAGTAATGTAATTTATGGATAGTGCCGCGTTACCCTGATAGTTGGCAGTGGTATCTCCGACTGTATTCTTAGCGGTAATAGTTAAGGTAAACGGCTCGTTTACGGCAATGGTTGACTTTGAAGCCGAGAGCGTAAAGCTGTCCGGTACAAAGGTGATGTTATTGCTTATTCCGGTAATCGCGGTGTCGCTTGCGTCGGTAGCGGTGATAGTGATTACTCCGGCATCGTTGTAAGTATCAGTGATGGCGGCAATGCCGTTGGTAAAGCTGGAGGTAGATACGGTAGAAAGCGTCTTTGTGCCGCTGGAAGGAGTTACGTAAGCAAACGTGATATTGGCTGTTCCATTGTAATCCGTATCCGTGGTCCCGTCTGCCTCGCGGGCGGTAATAGTATAAGTAAATGCTGTACCGGCCACCTGCGGGCTGTCTACCGAGACTAAAAAATTGGCAATGGCTAAGGCGGCGGTGGCAGTATCGGTGGCGGCGTTATCGGTTCCGTCCTCGTTATCGGTATAGGTAACGGTAATGGCCTCATTGGCGGAGAGCTCTAAAGTGCCGTCATTGGCTTGGCTTGAGCCGTCATAGCCGGCTGTGGCAATACGTGAACTCATGAATATCTCGGTGGTGTTGCCGGTCTCAATAAGGGTAAGGGTTTCGCTGTCGCCGTTGGTGCCGCCGGTTACGGTTACGCCGGTTAAGGTATCGGCGGCAGTTGCGTCCAAATTCTCATCTTCATCCACCACCCTTACATAAATATCGTCCGTGCCGATGACAAAGGAAGCCTTTTCATTGCCGCTTGAGTCGGTAAGCAAGGCGCTTGTTGCCGGATATATAAGATTACCCGTTGCTTCGCTGATTATCCCGCCAGAATTGTCTATTCCCCCGTTAGAATCTACTTGCGCGTCATTGGTTGATATGGAAAGCGTGCCCGCGCCTGAATGGTTTAAATTATAAAACTTTTTGCCTGTGCCGGTGCCGCCGCTCGTTAATGTCTGCGTGCCGCTGGAGGCGTCAAAATCAATGGTGGAGGTATCACAGGTAAAAGTATCGTTGTTTGTCCAGTCACCCGCAACTGTCCAACTGGATGTATCGGCGTCTATTTCATTGGTGCCGGAGGCATTTGAGGCAAGAATAGCAACATTGCCGTTTATGTCTATTGTGGATGAGCCGCAGATTAATTTGCCATATAATGTGCTAAACTTGCCAATTTGTAAAGCGCCGGCAGTGATAGGGATATTATTTGTGTCGAATGTCCCATAAGACGCGAAATTCTGGCTATAATCGCCAACATATAAGGTTTTACTACCTAAATTAAGGCTGGTTCCACCCCCTAAAAGTCCGATAGCAGCCTCATCTTTACTCGCTACAACCACATTACAGCCATAGACGCGCGCGGTAACGGGTGCTGCTGTGCTTCCGGTATCAACAACATATTCAAAATATCCTGTGCCGGTAATGGTGCCGCCAGTGGAGATATGATTACTGCTATCTGTAACATACCGTATAAAGGAGATATCATCATTCATAGTGAGTGTGGCATCGCTGGCCAGGACGAGATCTCCACCGCTAGTCCAGGGAGGGACCCTGTTGCCCAGTACCAAGAAGGACTTATCAAGAGTGAAACTCGCGCCGGAATTAAGAGTAAGGTTATTGACCACACTCCCAAAAGATCCATTCGTAAGTGTAATATTGGCGTTGGTGTCAATAGTCAAATTATAAAAGGCATTATCCCACATCCCATTAGGATAAGCAAGGGTATTACTCGTTCCAATCATCTTCAGCGTGCTTGTGCCGTAATTAAACGTCCCGGCTGATGAATCCCAGTCGCCGCCGCAGGTGATGGTGGAGCCATTGGCGGTAAAACTTCCGTTAGTATTAATCGTCAAGTTTCCATCCACAGTTACAGCATAGTTTGAAGTAGTAGTGTCTAAGTCTCCGTCGGTAATCGTAACGGCGCCATTTACATCTAAGGCATCGGCTAAGAGAATATCGTCATTTCCACTTGCTCCGGCATTATTCAGTGTAAGATTATAAAATGACTGGCTATTACTGGTAATCGTCTGGTCAGAGATACCGTCAAAGGTAATGGTAGAGGTATCCTCGGTAAACACATCGCTATTCGCCCAGTTGCCGGAGACATTCCAGGTTGATGAGCCGGCGTCTAACTCATTGGTATTGGAAGCATCGGAGGCATTTATCGTTACGTCTCCGTTTACATCCCATGCCTCAGAGCCGCAGGTTAATTTAGCCGCGTAATCTGCCCATCCGGGCCTGCCCACAACTACAGCGCCCGCGGTAACCGGAATATTATTTACCGAATTATCCAGCGCGCCAAACCAGCTAAAATTCTGGTTCTCCTCACGGATATATAATGTGTGCGCGCCTATGTCTAAACTACTGCCTCCGCCTAATACTCCGGCACCTGTGAGCTCGAGACTTCCCACAGCCAAATCACAGTCATACACGCGCGCGGTAACCGGCGCTGCCGTGCTTCCGGTATCAACTAAATACTCAAAATGTCCCGTGCCGCTGATTGTGCCGGCAGTTGAAATATGCGGGCTCGCGTCATTAACAACGCGTAAAAAGGTCACGCCGGCAATATTTAGCGTAGCTCCACTGCCTAATGTTAAGTCGCCCATGGTAGCGCTCCCGTCTGCAGCCTGCCAAAAAAGTAAACCTATTGGTGAAAAAGTAGCATTATCCTGAATGATTATATCATTAATAATAACCATGGGGAAAGCACCAGCGCCCTTAACGCAGGTAACGCTCGCGCCGGTGCCGATAGTAAGATTATAAATTTGCGCCGTGTTCCAACTGCCTTGATAAGTAAGAGTTTTGCCTGAGCCTGTCATCTTAAGCGTGCCGGTACCATAACTAATCGTGCCGCCGGTCGCGTTCCAGTTTCCTGAAACCGTTATAGTATAAGAGGACTCGGTAAATGTCCCGCCTGATGAAATGGTAATATCATCGCATGCCGCGTCCGCGGCTAAGGTAACGGTATGCGAATCAATGGTAACGTCATCGCCGGCACCGGGATAATCTGTTCCTTCAACCCCCGGCGAAGCATTGCCCCAAGTAGCGCCGTCGTTCCAGTTGCCGCTGGCCGCGTCATTAAATGTCGCCGCCTCAAGCCCAGGCGCCAGCACTGCCAAAAAGAAGCAACCCGCCGCCAAAATCAAAAATAAATGGAGGCACTCCTTATAACTCTTTATTTTACACATAGATAAGAATATATCTTTCATCATGCGCCTCTTGGTTAAGTTGTTAGGTTAGAATCAAGCCTGTTCTGTTCCAAACCAGGTTTGGAACAGGTTACTCATCCTGCCTCAGCTCCCTCCACCAGAGAATACCCCGCGGACGGACTGGTTGAGAGGCTTGCCCGGCTTCTTTTTCCGGTTCATTCCGCTCAGGCACAAGCTCATGATAGGGAGCCTTCGGCGCTACAGCCGGCTTTTCAAACCTGCCAACTACAGCTACGGAAACACCGCTCAATATTAACACCGCGCCAACGCTCAAGATAAAATTACGCGCGAAAGGGTCGCTAAAAATGCCGAATTCGCGCTTCGGCAGGCAGTTAAGCACATTTTGTGATATATCTACCGGCCCTGGATGCGGCATATCGCTAAAAGCACCTTTTAAATATCTGTCTACCTTATTCATTTCTTGCCCCCGTTAGTTTAGATACAGCTCAAGCTAAATTTATTCCATATTTTTCCAGAATTTTTTCCAGCTGCGCGCGGCCACGCGACAGGCGCGACATTACCGTGCCTATTGAGCAATGCTGAATCCTGGCTATCTCCTGGTATGAAAACCCCTCTAATACAAACAATACCAGGGCCTGATAAAATTTCGGCTTTAAACTAACCAGCGCCTTTTGAATTAACGCCACATTTTCCCGCGATAAAACCTCCTGATAAGGCCCGGGAGACTGAGAAGCAAAATCTTTTAAATAATTCCCGCCTTCCGTCTGAATCGGCGCGTCCATAGAAAAAGTCCTAAATCTATTCCTATAAGTCGCGCTCTTGAGACGGCGGTAACATAAATTAAGCGCGATACGCCAAATCCAGGTATAAAACGTCGCGCGCAGGCGGAAACCTTTAATCGCCCGATAGGCGCAAATAAAAGCATCCTGAGTTACCTCTTTGGCATCTTCGGTATTTCGCATCAGGCGCAAAGCGGTAAAAAATATTCTCTCCTGGTATGTTTTTACTAATTCAGAGAAAGCATCCTTATCCCCAGCCCTGGCCTTCAAAATCAATTCTCTCTCGCCTGCCATAAAACCTTCTAACCTGTTCCAAACCTGGTTTGGAACAAATAATTAAGTAAAACCAAATCGGCTGTATTATCAACATCAAAACCACGGCCTAATAAGGCATATTTAACGCCTTTACGCTTTAATAAATCTTCTGTCGCTTTAGCTACTGTATCGCTACCCCAAGCAATATTTTTAAAAATATGCGGCATAAACCGGCTCGTCCCAAGTAAATAATACCCTCCGTCTAAAGACGGTCCGATAACACATTGGCTGGAATTCAGTTTATCAAACGCATTAATAATAAGCTCATTATCTATAAACGGGCTGTCCGTACCTATTGCGATAACTTTCTTTGCCCCCTTTTTAAAAGTGTCTTTAAAGGCATTAAACATCCTCTGCCCGAGGCTATTGCCGCATTGAGCGGCAAACTTTATGTCTGCGCCCAGCCAATTAATGAATTGCTCTTTTCTATTCTGAGGCATAAAATATACTATCCGAGCGTATTTATCATCTTCAGTTAAAGCAATAATCGCCTCAACAAATAATTTATACAATGAAGCTGCGTTCTTCCTGCCTATTGATTTAGCAAGGCGCGTTTTAACAAATCCCGGCATGGGATATTTAGCAAAAATCATTAAAACATTATCTTTTGATGCATGGTTAGCAAGCATATATATTTAACAACAAGAACCGGCTGTTGAATCAAGCGGCGAATCTGAAGGGACACAAGTGAATTGGCCATAATGTATCCGCCTGTCCCCCGTTACCTTAAAATGCTTGTTATGGCGGGTATTGGAAAGCATGGAAGCGGTATTGCCGCAGACAAGCATTGGTTTTCCTGTAACAAAAATATGCCGGCTGTCTAATTCAAATTTATGCGGGTATCCGTCAATGGTGCCCAGATACACAGCTGTCTGCCCGTAATCCTCGCAAATATCTTCTAAATCTTGCAGCTTGAAAGCGCGAATAGTGACAGAATAAAAATCTATTATGCCTGTTCTTGATTTAATTTCTTCATTATTAATATCGAGCTTTCGCTTGCTGACAACGCGGTAATCCGGACAGCCTACCTTGCTAAGGAGGCGCCTAAAATCCTCTATATATAAAGCTCCCCCCAGGCATTCGCCATAAATAACAGAGTCATTTTTTAATTCTTCCCTCAGTCGCGCGCTTGAAAACACATCGGAAAAATAAAGCTCTCCTCCGGGTTTTAGCACCCTGAATATCTCACTAAATACCTTTTCTTTATCCGGAGAGAGATTTATTACACAATTGGATATCACCACATCCATAGAATTATCTCTTATATCAATAGCCGCTAAATTCTCAATATATCCCTTCTTAAATTCGGTATTTACTTTCTTAAACCCGAATTTATCAGCCTGCTTCTTTTGGTATTTTTTCGCGGTATCAATCTGCTCGTCAGTCATATCCACGCCTATTACTTTTCCTTCTTCGCCTGCTAGAAATGAAGCTAAATATACATCGCGCCCGGAACCACAGCCTAAATCCAAAATAGTTTTTCCTTCTAATAACGGAGGAATAGGAGAGCCGCAGCCATAAAATTTGGAAACTATCTCAGGATCGATCATAGAAATTATTTCTTTATGCTGTTTAGGCAGAGAATCGCCTAAACAACAAGCGCTGGTTTTCAAATCTTTCGTGCTTTTTAAGAGTTGGCCGTAGTATTTCTTTATTTTAGAATAAACTCCCTCTTCTGATTTTTCTATCGCTCCCTGACAGCTTGAGCCGCTCCCTGCGGCACAGGACAGGCAATGCTCATCAATTATAATCTCTTTACCTTCTAAGCTGGCCGGATCAAGCCTATCGATAGTCAACTGTTTCCCGGTATCATCCTTTAAAGTAAGGCCGAGGGCCTGGTTAAAATCACAATCATAAATCTTGCCGTCAAAACCTACGCTTAAAAAAGAACGGCACATAATATTATCCAAAACTTTGGGATTAAAACTTTCTTTCAGTAATTTAAAATAGTTTTCATATTCTCCGTTTAAATTAAGATAATCTTTGAACCGGTTTATGGGCACATTGGTAATGGTAATAAGCCGGCTAAATTCTATGCCGTATTTTCCTCTTAACATATGTTTATAATCTTTTTCCAATTTTTCCTGCTCAGGCGGCAGATACGCCCCTTTAGGGTTATATACCAAGTCCAGGCTAAGCCCCTTTTCCAAGGCAAACCCCGCCTTATTTAAAACCTGCAACGCGGCTATGCTCTTATCAAATACCCCCTCGCCTCTTTGATAATCAATATTTTCTTTTAAATAACAAGGAAGGGAACAAATAAGATGAACCCGGTATTTCTTAAAAAAGTCCGGCAGGTGCTTTTTGCCTTCCTCAAATAGAACCGTCAAGTTCGAGCGCACTATAACCTCATCGGCCAATGGACGGGCCGAGGCAACAAAATAATCAAAATTTGGGTTGAGCTCGGGAGCGCCTCCGGTGATATCCAGCGTTTTTATTTTGTGCCGTGAAAGAAAAGACAGGACATCATCCACGATTTTTCTTGGCATTATCTTCGCCCCGCCCGGAGAAGCCCCGACATGGCAATGCAGGCAGCTCTGGTTACAAAGATTGCCCATATTTACCTGCAAGGTAGCAAGCTTGTCTCTTCTTAATAATGAGCTATAATCCAAATCGTATTTTTCCATAGTTGATAAGAAGGCATTCATTTATTCCTCCTGCGTATTTATCAAATTTTATTCTTCAATTTCTTCTTTTGAAGATATTTTTGAAGATAAAACACGCCCGCGAACAATAAAATCGCAACACCTATCACCCAGAAATTTTTCGGGTTAAATAAAACCTTTATAAGAGATGAGCCAAAAAAGACGAATGCAAAAGATACCGGCATTATGCCGAGCAATGTGGCAAAAAAATAATCGCGGAACTTAACACGGGTCAGGCCCAAGCTTAAATTCTGTATATCCCAAGCAACATTAGGGATGAGCCTGATTAAAAAAACAGTTAAAAACCCGTGTTTTTCTATTTTTTCATCAAGGCGGGCAATTCTTCCTTTAAAATACTTGCGGAGTAGTTCCCTGGCAAAATATCTGGCTAAGAAAAACTCAACCGTGGAAGAAATATTGGCGGCAATTTGAACGTATAAAAACCCTAAAGCCGCCCCCCAGACTACTCCAGCGGCAGCCGATAAAACCCCGGCAGGAAAAAATATCAATGGGCGCAATAAATATACCGCTATATAAACAACCGGACCCCATGCCCCCAGCGATTCTACGTGGCGCCTGAATTCTTCTTCGGAAATATTGGAAAAATCTATATTAAGAAAACGGAGTAAAAAAAATACGCAAAACAAAACTGATAAAATAAGCGCAAATCTAAACCAAAGACTTTTTATTGGCTTCATGCGCTTTCTCCTTATCTTTTCTTTATTATATTAAGGACGAATTTTATCAACGGATTATCAGCCATAGCTATTAACGGCTTAGCCGCGGTTTTCTTGACAATCTCAGAAAGCGTCGGGTATATAAAAAGTACTTCTGCTATCTTGGATAGCTTTATGTTGAAGGATTTGGCAATAAGCAGGCCTTGCATAATCTCAGAAGCAGAACTGCCTGTAATATGGGCGCCTAATATGTATCCTTTTTTATCGGTTATAATTTTAATCAAGCCGTTTTTTTCCGAGTCCGTAACCGCGCGGTCCGATACGCCGTATTCAGATTTATATATTTTGATACCGCGGTATTTTTTTTGCGCCTCTTCTTGTATCAAGCCTAAATGCGCAACCTCAGGATCTGTAAATGTTGCCCATACAATATTATCATAGCTTACTCTCTGCCAGGCGATGCGCCTAAAAAGCGCGTTACGCACGCATATACCCGCCTGATAAGCCGCCACATGGCTGAATTGATAAGGGCCTGCTATATCGCCGCAGGCAAAAATATTTTTATTGGTTGTCTGAAGGTATTTATTTACAATCAGGCCTTTTTTGTCATGCTTAACATTGGCCTTGTCTAAAGATAATCCTTCTAAATTAGGGGCCCGGCCCACGGCTACTAAAATATTTTCCGCAGATATTTCCTCTCTCCTCCCATCACCACTCTCAATAATAACCGTGACTAAGTTATCCTTTTTATATACTTTTACCGCCTTTTTACCTGCCAATATTTCTACACCTTCTTGCTTCAAAGAATTTTCTAAAACTGACGCTATCTCTTTATCTTCGCGGAATAATATCCTCTCCAGCATTTCGACAACATGTACTTTAACCCCTAACCTGTTTAAGGCCTGAGATAGCTCGATACCAATCGGCCCACCTCCCAAAACTATCAGGCTTTTCGGCAAAACATCCAAATCAAAGATATTCTCGTTGGTAAGATATCCTGCCTTATCCAGCCCTTCTATCGGCGGTATAGCAGGATGGGAACCAGTGCAGATTATAAATTTTTTAGCGCTAAATTTTTGATTATTAACTTCAACGGTATTTTGATTTATGAATTTCACAGGCCCAATAACTACCTTAATCCCTCTTTTCTCAAAGAGCTCATTAGGGTGATGTGTGGACACCTCATGGACTATATCCCGTACGTGCGGCATAACCCCTGCCGTATCCAATTTTATACCCTTAGATAAATTCAGCCCGAATAATTCAAACCTATTGATTAAATTAGCCACATGCGCTGACTTAAGGAGTGCCTTGGAGGGTACACAGCCAAACCAGGTGCAGTCTCCGCCAAGCCTGGTTTTTTCAATAAGGCAGGCTTTGGCTCCGAGGGCGCTGGCAACGCTTACGGCGAATAAACCTCCTGCCCCGCCGCCGATAACTATAATATCAAAATTTTCATGGCGCATTATTGATTCTTATTAGTTTGCTATTACGCACAGCCGCTCTTTCTTCGCCTCAATCGCGCTTAAGAGCGCGTCAAAGGATTTTTCAAATGCGGCCAGGCCGCCTCTAAGCAAATCAGCGCACACATCATTTATTCCGATACCTGCCTTCTCCAGAGCGCTGATTATATTATCGGCACAGAAAACATCAGAAGTCAATGCTTCTTTAACACTGCCGTGCCCTAAAAACGCTTCCAGTGTATTCTGCGGCAGAGTATTTACCGTATTTTTGGCAATAAGCTCTATTACGTATTTGATGTCGCGATAAGCAGGGTTTTTGGTACTGGTAGAGGCCCATAAAACTCTTTGCGGGTTAGCGCCCTTGAGAGAGATATTTTTAAATTGCGCGGAAGAGAATATTTCAGAATAATTTTTATAAATAAACGCGCAATTTGAAACCGCTGCCTTACCCTTAAGCTTTAGTAAATTATCCTTATCACTCCCGGCAGGCTTATCTCTTGCTAATTCGTCTAACCTGTCATCAATAACTGTATCAATACGGCTGACAAAACAGGAAGCAACAGAGCGTATCTTGTTTGCGTCTGAATTGCTCTTTAAGTATCTATTTATGCCCCTGATATAAGCGTTGGCAGTATTCACATATTGCTTAAGTGAAAATATAAGCGTTGCGTTAACATTCATTCCGCAGGCAGTCAATTCTTCAATTGCGCTAAAACCTTCTTCGGTAGCAGGAACCTTTAACATTAAATTTGGCCGGGCGACTTCTCTCTGCAGTCTTTTCCCCTCTTCTATGGTCTGGCCTTTATCATATGCCAATTTAGGATTGATTTCCAAGCTGACATACCCGTCAAGGCCTCCTGTATCTTTAAAAACAGGCATAAAGATATCCGCCGCATCCCGGATATCTTGAATAGTTAAACAATCATAAATCTCAAAAGCCGACTTGCCTGACCTGCAAAGATTATAGATCGCCTGATCATAGTCGCTTCCTGAATTTATGGCTTTTTCAAAGATCGCCGGGTTGGAAGTTAATCCCCTTAGCCCTAAGCCGATTAATTCCTCTAATTTCTTAGTCTCAATTAAAGAGCGGCTTATATAATCAAGCCAGGCGCTTTGGCCAAAATTTGCCAGTTGCGTAATTTTTGTATTATCCATTTCATCCTTCCTTTCAGATTTTTTGTTTTTCTATCTTAAATCATAATAAAATTTCTTTAAGGCAACAGTAGAAAAACCTAAGATAAAACCCAGGCCTAACAGCCAGTTTATAAAGGTGGTTTTTAATATGCCCTGGCGTTCCCAGCGCCTGGGCGAAGAAAAAACCCTTTTATTCAAAAGGCATAACCTCCCCTGCCTTTTGAGTTTTCTCGAAAATAAAACATCCTCAAATAAATCCACCTTGTCAAAACCGCCGAGTTTTAAAAAAATATCCTTGCGCACAAAAACAGCCTGATCGCCATAAAATATTTTAAAAATCCCTGCCCGTAGGTTACCGGAAGACTCTATTAACCGGTAAATAAGCTTACCAGAATTTATGCGCTGGGAAAAAGCCCCGCCGATAAAACCTTTAGCAATAGCCCGTTCGGCCGCCTCCAGTGCGCCAGCTTCCAATGCACAATCAGCATGTAGGAATAATAATATCTCGCCTTGAGCAGACTCTCCACCTTTATTCATCTGCCCGGCCCTGTTCTTTTCTGATTTTATTATTGCAACGGGATAGGCGCCGGCAATTTTAATAGTATTATCGGGGCTTCCTCCATCTACCACAATAACTTCTATGTTCTTGTTTAATGAAATATTTTCGAGAACTGCTTTTGTGGCTGCTTCTTCATTGTATGTGGGAATAATAATGGAAATCATTATTATTAAAGGCCTAATTTAGGATGATACGGCACAACTATTTATTACCTGTCTTTTTTAATATAATTACTATAGTTAGTGCTCAACTCTTTAAGGCTGTCCGAGCCGAATTTCTCCAAGAAAGCATTGGCTAATTCAAAGGCAATTACCGCCTCGGCAACTACAGAACATGCTTCTACCGCGCATGTATCATAACGCTCAACAGCTGCTTTGGAGGCTTTTTTATTTAGCATATTTACGGAAGGAAGCGCGTTGCCTACCGTTGATATTGGTTTCATGCAGGCACGGATTACGAGCGGCTGGCCGTTAGTCACGCCGCCTTCTAACCCGCCCGCATTATTAGTTTTGCGGTAAAAATTATGTTTTTTATCATAATATATGGCATCATGGACGCCTGATCCAAACTGACCGGCATAGCCAAAGCCCAATCCGATCTCAACCGCTTTAACTGCCGGTATTGACATTACTGCCGCAGAAAGCCGCCCATCAAGACGCCTGTCACAATGAACATAAGAGCCTAGCCCTATAGGCAGATTGAATGCCCTAACTTCAAATACTCCGCCTAAAGTATCTTTGTTTTTTTTCGCTTCATTAATTTTACGCTTTATGTCCGAATAATTATAAACACCGCCGATCTGGCAAATACTGCTATTTATTTTTATTTTAAACTCCGCAAGCAACATTTTGCATATTGCCCCTACCGCCGTGCGCGCGGCAGTTTCACGGGCGGACGCACGCTCCAAAACACACCTTATATCATCAAAACCATACTTAAGAACACCTGCCAAATCAGCATGCCCCGGCCGGGGAGAATAAACAGCCGGTAGTTTTTCTATTTTATAATCCTTATTTTTTATTAAAACCGCGATGGGGCTGCCTATAGTTTTATTCCCTTTTACGCCGGAGAGAATCTCCGCCCTATCCCTTTCTATTTTCATTCTGCCGCCGCGCCCTGCGCCGCCCTGCCTGCGAATAAGCTCTAAATCTATTTTTTTGACATCAAGGTTTAATCCGGAAACCATCCCTTCTAAAATAGCTACTAAACCTTTACCGTGAGATTCGCCCGCGGTTAAAAATCTTAACATAGCAACCCCTTTTTTAATATCCGTAAAATAACAATTTAATTATCGCGTTTCCATAAAAAAGCGATAATACGGCTCCCAAAGACAAAAATGGACCATAGGGAATCAAATGGCCTTTCTTTTGAATTAAAACTATAATCCCGAATATGGCTCCGAAAAACGGCGCAATAAAAAAAGCGACTATTGCCAATTTCCACCCTAAAAAGGCGCCAATTGCCGCCATCAGCTTAACGTCGCCGAAACCCATAGCATCTTTTCTAAACAACAGCGTCCCTATTAATCCAATAAGGTAAGTAAGCAGGCTGGCGGATAACGCCCCAATAAAAGAATAGAATATGCCTTCTATCCGCGAAACAACCCCATCCTGCATTTCGGGAAAAATAAAACTCAAAATTAAGCCTAAGGCCAACCCGCCGAGAGAGACCTCATCGGGAATAATACGGTATTTAATATCAACGAAGCTGGCTATCAAAAGCAGGCTGAAGAATAGCGCGTATATAAAAAAATCTGCCGTTAACCCGTAGTATCTAAACAGACCCAAAAAAACTGAGGCTGTTATCAATTCCACGATAAAATACCTGGCAGGAATACTCATATTGCAATATCTGCATCTGGCGCGCAGTAAAATATAACTTACCAAAGGGATATTATCATACCACTGAATTTTATTATTGCAGCATGGGCACCTCGAGCCGGGCATTACAATTGATTCCGCCTTGGGCATACGGTATATGCAAACATTCAGGAAACTACCCACGATAGAACCAAAAATAAATATAAAAATACTCATGAATTAGAAGAAGAATTTACATATTGAGCGATTTTCTGCCTGTCCAGCTCTTCAATTTTTAAGAATTCAAATCCTATATCAAACCTTTTTCTAGTTTCCGATTCAACCTTAAACTCATTTTTCCAGAGCGTCTTCGCCCAAGCTAAAATCGGCAAAGAGCTGCCGGGCAGATAAATTTTTAATTCCACCTGCGAGCCGATTTCTATATCCTCATAAACTATAAGGCAGATACCTCCGGCGCTGATGTTTTTAACCTGGCTTGCTTTCACCGCTTCGCTGTTTGCCAGCTTATAATCAGCAACAACCGCGTAATGGCGCGGAAATTTTCTGCGCTCTCTTTTAGAAGCATCATCAAGCATCCTTATCCTCCCCGAATTAACTTTTTATCCGCTCTGAGTAAATCAGGCGGAAAGATTGTTTCGCGCGCCGAATACGTAATTGGCTATTACCTGGCGGTCTCTTTCATCAATCTTTATAAACTCAATACCTACTTCAAATCTAATGCGATTGTCATCCCCAACGATAAAATCATCCTTCCAGACAACCCGGCCTTCAGCAAGCAAAGGAAAATCCTGCTCAGGCAAATAAATATTCAGTTTTAATTGCGAGCCGATTTCTATATCCTCATAAACTATAAGGCAGATACCTCCGGCGCTGATGTTTTTAGTATTGCCTGATTCGGACGAATCTTTATGCACAATCTTATAATCTACGAGCACTGACAAATTGAGGCGGGAAAATTTCCGCTTTTCTTTAAAATCATCAGCTGGCATATTTTCAACCTCCTTATTGACTTTTACTTTACCAATAGCATTAAGGTAGTCAATATTTCGCTTATGTTTTGCGGAATTTTTACCATTACCATTAGTTGTACAAAGCTCAGCAAGATTATCTTTGGCTTCGGCAAAACTTGGCACCATAACTATTTTTTATTCAACGCCGTATTTAATGCCCCGCGCATTATATCAATTGTGTCAACGGACAGGCTCTTGCCTAGCCACAATGCAAAAGCATCCACCCCCTGATATAACAGCATACCATCCCCAGCCTTAGCAGGCAACCCTAAAGATTGGGCATCTTTAATTAATTGCGTCTTTCTATTATAGACCACATCATAGACATATAATTCTTTATGCAGCAAACTCTTATCTATCGGCGATGGATCAGCGTCTTTCATCCCGGTAGGCGTAGCGTTAACCAATAGCTGGCAAGATGTTATCTTTTCGGATATCCGGCTATTATCTCTGATGAATTCCAACTTTCCTTTTAGGTAAAAAAATTGCGAAAAATGTTTTTCCGCCGCTTCTATCGCCGCTTGATTAATATCATTTACATATATTTTTTTAATTCCTCTCTGCTTCCAAGTTAATGCTGCGATAATCGCCCGGCCTGCTCCTCCGCAGCCGATAAGCATTACGCTCCTGCCGCTTGTCTTAAACTTCAAATCCCTATCCAGAGATTTTAGGAATCCCGGGGCATCCGTGTTCCAATAACGCAACATATGCTTATCTCTTCTGATGGTATTAACTGCTCCGGATAATCTAACATAGTGCAAATCTTCCTTTTTGGTCAGCTTATCTACGGAGAATTTTTCTTCCAAAATCTCCCTAGCTCTTACTTTATACGGAATAGTAATATTAAAACCCGAGATGTCTCCTGCGCGAATGCTTCTACCCTCAACATCCTCAAATTCTTTATCCGGCTCCATCAGGAAACTAATTAATTCTTCCGGCTTTACTTCAAACAAACGGTATTCTGCATTGATGCCTAAATGCGCGAATGCCGCGTTATGCATTAGTGCCGATAAGCTGTGCTTCACCGGGTATCCGATTAATCCGTATATTTTATTCCTGGCCATCTTTATCTAATGGTTTAGCTTAATTTATTTCTTTTTAATTCTTAATATCTTAAAAAACTGCTTCCAATGCCCGTCATCAAAATAGGTAAAAGGATAAGGAAAACGCATGCCGAGCGCTTCTTTGATTTCATCTATGGTAAGCTGGGTACTATACGGAGGGATTCTTTCTCCCTGGCTGAAAAGCTCAGGATATATTTTATAAATAATCTGCCAAAAATCCTGCCACTCATCAACAGTAAAATTATCAAAAACCGGAGCCAGCTTTACTTTTAACTCAATCTTTTTATTTTCAATTCCGTAAAATGCTGTCCGGTCGGGAAAAGCACTGTAGATAAGATTATCTCTTCTGACTTTTAAGTTTGTTGTGAGGTCAATATAGTCCTGCTTAAGATTTGCCCTGAAGAAAAAAATAAGGCAGGTGGCGAGAAAACCCAATAACAGCCATAGTCTAACAACTAATCTTTGGTTCACCCCGCTCTTCCTTTCTTATGCTGCCCCATCCCTTAGGAAGGGCGGGGTTCATTGCGGAACTCTTTCGAAGAAAACTTGTTTATCGCGTTTATATAAGCTTTTGCTGAAGCTTCTATTATATCGGTAGAAGCAGCCCTGGCGCTGATAATATCATTCTTTATGCGGATTTTAATAGCCACTTCCCCTTGCGCGTCTTTGCCTGCGGTAACGGAATGTATGGAATAATCAACCAGCCTGCCTTTAAGGCCGGTAATCTTATCTATCGCCTTATAACAGGCATCAACAGGGCCATCACCGGAAGATTCCGCCTGAAAATTTTTTCCTTTTCTTTTTAATCTTACCCAGGCTTCAGGCACTGCTCTAAAGCCGCTGTTTATCCTGAAATCATCCAGCTGCCAAATAGGGCTACTGACCCTAATTTCATCTTCAACTATGGCAATCAGGTCTTCATCAAAAATCTGCTTTTTCTTGTCGGCCAAGCTTTTAAAAAGCTCAAAAGCGCGCGCGAGCTGCACCTCGCTTAACTTTATCCCTATTGCCTTGAGCCTCTCTTTTAACGCGTGCCTGCCGGAATGCTTTCCTAAAACAAGCCCTGTTTCATAAAACCCTACATCCTGCGGGCTGATAATCTCGTAAGTACTCCTCTTCTTCAAAACTCCATCCTGATGGATACCTGATTCATGCCTAAAAGCGTTTGCCCCCACGATTGCCTTGTTGGGAGCAACGGTAAAACCGGTAAGCTTACTTACCAGGCGCGAGGTTTTATAAATCCTGGCACTCTTTATAGCGGTAGAAAGCCCGCCAAACAAATCCGGCCTGGTTTTTAAAGCCATCACTATTTCTTCCAGGGAGGCATTACCTGCTCTCTCGCCTATGCCGTTTATGGTACATTCAATTTGGCGGGCGCCATTTTTTACGGCAGAGAGCGAATTGGCTACAGCAAGCCCCAAGTCATCATGGCAATGCACCGATATAACCGCCTTATTTATATTAGGCACATTATTTTTTATTGCGGCTATTAAGGAACCGTACTCCTGCGGTTCTGAATATCCCACAGTATCGGGGATATTAACGGTTTTAGCGCCCGCCTTAATTACTGTCTCTACCACGCGGAATAAAAATTCTGGATCGGTACGAGAAGCATCCTCAGGAGAAAACTCGACATCGCCTACCAGCTTAGAGGCATATTTAACGCTATCGCAAGAAAGACGGACAATCTCATCTTTGGCTTTTTTTAATTTATATTTCATATGTATCTTAGATGTGGCAAGAAATACATGTATCCGCGGACGATGCGCCTTCTTTAATGCCTCATAAGCCGCGTCTATATCTTTTTTTAATGCGCGCGCCAGGCCGCATATGGAAGATTTTTTAACGGCGGCAGCCACGCTTTTAACCGACTGAAAATCCCCTTTTGAAGAAACAGGAAAACCTGCCTCAATTACATCTACGCCTAATTCACTCAGGGCGCCTGCAATCTGAATTTTCTCTTCCTTATTAAGGCTTGCCCCGGGCGCCTGCTCACCGTCTCTTAATGTTGTGTCAAAAATTATCACTTTATCCATAATATTTTCAGCAATTACACAAAACAAGCATTGCTTGTTTTGTGTAATTTTGATTATAACCCTTCAACCGGGGTAAAAAAATCAAATTCGAAAAAACCATCCTCATACATGGAACTGGCGCCCATAACATTAACATCTTTTAAAACATTTAACACATCAACAGCATTCCGCATGTTTTTCCTGATTTCTTTTTCTTTTAAATTATTCGCAAGAGAATTATTCATTGAACTAAATATTGCTATCATCGGCTCAATGTATTGCTTGGGATTAATATAAAAAAGCCCGTTAAACTCAGGATGCAATTTTGTTCTAATCTGGGAAAATTTTACGCTATCTACCAGGCTTAATAATTTCTTATTATACACGTTTATTATTTTTCTCAGAAGCGGTTGATTAGTACCTACTATCAAATAGTTGCCCAGGAAACAGTATGAGGGAGATAAAACATCATCGCTAAACATAGCCGGTAAAGTACCGGTATTCTGCATTTTTAACCCATGTATGCTAATGCCAGAATAGTCATCAACCGTATAAATAAGCATATCCGGAACTTTTTGTTCTTCTGTATCCGGCCCCGCCCCCTCCTGCACGGCCGGTAATTTTTGTTCCCTTGGCTTTGCCTGGCCACCCGCCTGAAGTTTCGCCTGGGCATTGGCTAAATCAGCTATTCTTTGCCAAAGTCCAGACAATAAAACATCTATCTTATCTTTGTCTTTTGTATCCGCATAAACAAATAATTCCGGAAAATTTAAATTAATCGGCCCGGCCCTGCCTTGCTCTAGCGCAAGCGGTATACTTATGGCTTTAAACCCGGCTAAAGTAAAACCGTAATCTTTCCCTAAAAAAGGCAAGAAATCATTTTCCAAATCAAAACCCAGGAATGAATTCAATTGCTCAATAATCTTATCCGGGCTATACTCCTGCGCATTAATTTTTTCATTACTTGCGGCCTTATTAAGCACCGCCCCATTAATGACGCCTGACATACTCTTTTTAAAATAGGCAAACAATGATTTCGCCTGGCCGTAATTTCCTCCGGAAAATAAAGCAACATCTAAAGGGATAAATTTTAACGCCTCCAGATTAGCATCGTTTATGCCTTCCCAAATAGTTTTTATCTCCGGGTCCTCTATGCTCTCGAGATCTAGATAAGCCCAGCCTTTTAAATAAATACCCTCATTAAAATCAACCGTTAAAAAATAATTCTTAAACGGCGTGAGTTTCTCCTGAGCTTTATATATGGCTTTCATGTCCTGGCTTAAGTTTTTTGCCAGCTGATAAAATTTACTCACATCATAATATAGCCATGCGCGCCAGCTGCCGGAAAACCTGCTTTTAACTCTTAAAAATCCTGGATCGCTGGAAATACTACCCTCAGAATCTGCGCCTATTAAATCTATGGCTTTTTCCAGCCTGCCCCTGGCATTACTTATTATAAGCACATCGCCTATGATGGAATAGGCAAACTCATGCCGTAAACCTTCATGCTTAACAATAGAAACATCGAAACCTTTATATTTATTCCTTGTAATTAGTTTATCCTTCTGAATTTTGGAATTAATCTTTGCCAGCGACTCTTTAAGCGCAACCGAATTATCTATCCTGCTTAAGAGAACGATATCAACATCCGGCCTTTCAAACTTGGTATCTTCAGAATATACAGATAAAAAAACCTCCTTGCCTAAAACATCCATCAGGTCTTTTTCGCTAAGCCAATTTGCCTGCTCCTTTATTTTCCCAAAAGTATCATTATCCTTAAACATAAGAAGCTGCGCCAGGCCGGAGTAAACATCCGTGCCTTTTATCTTATCCCAGGAGCTTTTTAAATCATCCGCGGCAACATATATCAATCCTCCCGAAGGAGCTAAATCGGCAAGATTTTCCACCTGAACCGGCGGCTTGGATAAACGCAGATAATAAAAAGCGGCTGTTAAAATTATAATAACGCCGCCGAGCAAAATGATAAGCTTTTTATTATTTCTCATAGCCGTTCTCCTTATTCAGGCGAGGGAATCTAACGTTTCATCCAAGGCATCCAATTCGGCCGTAAAGGCCGAATTGTCCCGCAGCCTATCAGGGTAAATTTCAAAGAAATTTACCCTGATGTTTAGGCAAGGGAATTTAGTGATTTATCCAAGGCATCATCTCCCTCAGCCTCTTACCTACCTCCTCTATCGGGTGTTTATCGCCCTCTTCCATCAATTTATTAAACAATGGCCTGCCCTGTTCGTTCTCATTAATCCACTCGCGGGCAAATTTACCGTTTTTAATTTCGCGAAGCATCTTCTGCATTTCTTTTCTCGTCTTTTGAGTTATTATTCTCGGTCCTCTGGTTAAATCCCCATAACATGCAGTGTTTGAAACACGCCTACGCATGCCTGATATGCCGGTTTCCTGAATTAAATCAGTAATTAATTTTAATTCATGCAAAACTTCAAAATAGGCGATTTCCGGCTGATATCCCGCCTCTATCAAAGTATCAAAACCTGCTTTGATAAGCTCGGTTACGCCGCCGCATAAAACCGCCTGTTCGCCGAAAAGATCCGTTTCTGTTTCTTCGTCAAATGTTGTTTCTATTACCCCCGCCTTTGTACCTTTTATTGCCTTGGCGTAAGCAAGCGCAACCGCTTTGGCATTACCGCTTGCATCCTGATGAATAGCCAAAAGGCATGGCACGCCCTTGTCTTCCTCATACATCCGCCTGACCAATGCACCCGGGCCTTTAGGCGCCACCATAATCACATCTACTTTTTTAGGCGGTTTAATCTGCTTAAAACGAATATTGAAACCGTGGGAAAAAACCAAAACTTTTCCTTTTTTAAGATAAGGCTTGATGGATTCGTTATAAACTTTTGCCTGGAGATGATCTTGAGTCAAAACCTGTATAATATCCGCTTTTATTGCCGCCTCTTGAGCAGATACCGGGCTAAACCCGTCTTCTTCTGCCTGTTTAAAATTTTGCGTACCGGAAAGTTCAGAAACCACCACATTAATACCGCTGTCGCGAAGGCACAGGCTCTGGCCCCTGCCCTGAATTCCGTAGCCGATAATCGCCACTGTCTTATCTTTTAATAAATTTAAATCCGCATCATTATCGTAGTAGATTTTTAAAGCCATTGCTTTTCTCCTCCCGGTTGAAAAGTTTACAGTTAACTATGAACTATTTTATAATCGCTATCCTGCCCGTCCTAACCAATTCCTTTATGCCGAAAGGCTTTATTTCTTTCAGGAAATTCAGGGCCGTATGCTGATCGCTGCATATTTCAATAACCGCGTAAGAATCCTTAGTTTCCAAAATTTTAGCGCCGAATTCCTTTGCTAATTTATCAATGTCTTTTTTATTTTCTTTTGTAAAATTAACTTTAAAAAGCATGAGTTCGCGGTCAAAGAAATCCTTGCCCGTTAAATCAACGACAGTAATAACATCTATTAATTTATTAAGCTGTTTCTTTATCTGGTCAAGAATTCTTTCGTCTTTTGCGTCAACCAGCAAAGTCATGCGCGAAACAGAAGGGTCTTCTGTTTCTCCAACGGCCAAAGATATAATATTAAAGCCGCGCGCGCTGAATAACCCGGAAATACGCGCCAAAACTCCAAACCTGTTTTCCACCAACGCCTGTATTGTATGCTTCATGCCATTCCACCCATCATTCTGTTTATTGCCTCCCCGGCAGGCACCATCGGAAAAACATTTTCTTCCGGCTCGACAATAAAATCAATCAAAACAGTGTTATCTATCGATATCGCCTTCTTTATCGCTGCAGCCACTTCTTCCTTTTTACTAACACGGATACCAACCGCTCCATAGCTTTCAGCGAGCTTTACAAAATCAGGATTAATAAGTTTTGTTTGAGAATATCTGCGGTGATAAAATAACTGCTGCCATTGTCTAACCATGCCCAGATATCCGTTATTCAATATTGCTATCTTAACCGGCAGCCTATTATTTACGGCTGTAGCCAACTCCTGGATATTCATTTGAATAGAACCGTCCCCGGCTATATCAAACACCAATTTATCGGGCCTGCCGATTTGCGCTCCAATCGCGGCCGGAAAACCGTAACCCATAGTCCCCAAGCCTCCGCTTGAAATAAAAGTACGCGGTAAGCTGTATTTATACCACTGCGCCGCCCACATTTGGTTTTGGCCGACTTCCGTGGTAATTATAGCATCTCCTTTGGTTAATTCATAAATCTTCTCCAATACAAATTGCGGCCGTATTTTATCGTCATTTTTATAACTTAACGGGTGTTTTTCTTTCCAATCAAAAACCTGCTTTAACCAATCCTTACTCTCGCACGGATTAACCAGCTTATTTAGCTCGCTTAAAATATTTTTAGCATCCCCGACTATGGGAACATCAACTTTTACGTTTTTACTAATAGAAGAGGGGTCTATATCTATATGTATTATTTTCGCATGAGGCGCGAAAGCGTCAATACGCCCGGTCACCCTGTCGTCAAACCTTGCTCCTACGGCAATTATCAAATCTGATTCCATTATGGCATAGTTGGCATAAGCCGTACCATGCATGCCGAGCATGCCTAAAGATAGATTATTTCTTTGATCAAAACCTCCCAAACCCATAAGGGTCGTCGTCACGGGAGCGTTTATTTTCTCAGACAGCTCTTTTAATTCATTATTCGCTCCGGAAATAATTATGCCTCCGCCTGCGTAAATTATAGGGCGCTTCGATTTGGCGATTAGCTTTACGGCTTTTTTAATCTGCCCGGGGTGCCCAAAATAAGTAGGATTGTAACTTCTGATGCGGCAAGTTTCAGGATAGACGAAATCATGTTCAGCATTCTGTACATCAACAGGCAAGTCTATCAATACCGGCCCGGGCCTGCCGGTTGATGCGATATGAAAAGCCTCTTTTATGATACAAGCCAAATGCTTTACATCCTTTACCAAATAATTATGCTTGGTAATCGGCCGTGTTATGCCTGTAACATCCGCTTCCTGAAAAGCATCATTGCCTATTAACGTAGTCTTAACTTGCCCGGTAAAAGCAACCATGGGGATAGAATCCATGTATGCCGTCGCAATCCCCGTAATAAGATTGGTCGCTCCCGGGCCGCTTGTAGCAAGGCAAACGCCGGTTTTTCCGGTTACGCGGGCATAACCGTCTGCGGCATGGGCTGCCGCCTGTTCATGTCTGGTTAAAATAAACCTTATCTTCGCGTCATAAAGCTTATCGAATATAGGAAGGACAACCCCTCCCGGATAACCAAACATTACCTCAACATTTTCTTTAATTAAAGATTGTACGAATATCTCTGCGCCAGTCATTTTAATGAGCCCACAACTTACGGAGGCGAAGCCGACGTAAGTTGTATGGGCGAATTAATCCCGCAGCCTATCGGGTAAATATCGAAGAGATTTACCCGATGCTTAGGCAAGGGATATTTTATTCCACAATCGCTCCCGTACTCGCCGAAGTCACCATTTTAGCATAACGGGCGAGATAACCGCCGGTTATCTTAGGAGGAATTATTTTAAAGGTTTTTCTGCGCTTCTTTATTTCTTCCTCGCTTAATAACAGGTTAAGTTTCCTATTGGGTATATCGATTTCTATTTCATCGCCTTCTTTTACCAAAGCAATAATTCCGCCGGCTGCAGCCTCCGGAGAAATATGCCCGATGCACGGGCCTTTTGTCCCGCCGGAAAATCTACCGTCCGTAATTAAGGCGACGTCCTCTGCTAATCCCAAACCCACAATCGCGGATGTGGGTGCCAGCATCTCACGCATCCCAGGCCCGCCCTTTGGCCCCTCGTAGCGGATAACCACACAATCGCCTTTCTTGATATTTTCGCCCAGTATATCCTTCATCGCCTCTTCTTCCGAATCGTAAACGCGGGCGCGCCCCTTGAATTTCATCATTTTAGCGGATACGGCGGATTGTTTTACTACTGCGCCATCAGGCGCAAGATTACCGAATAATACCGCTATGCCCCCTTCTTTACGGTAAGCATTCTCTTGCCTACGTATGACATTATCATCAACAATAACAGCTTCATCGGCAATCTCTTTTATAGTCTTGCCGCTTAATGTCATGGCATTATGTAGCTTATTTTCTAATCTTTTTAATACCGCGGGTATTCCCCCGGCATACTCCAAATCTTCCATCATATGTTCTCCGGCGGGCTCTATACAGCAGATATTCGGAACTTTCTTGCTTAACTTATCAAATGTTTCAAGCGGTAAATCTATGCCTGCTTCATGAGCTATCGCCTTAATATGCAAAACTGTATTGGTTGAACCCCCTAAAGCCATATCAACCATTATGGCATTTTCAAAAGCCGCTTTTGTCATTATATCGCGCGGCTTTATGTTATTATGTACAAGCTCCACTATCTTTTCGCCTGATTCCTCGGCTATTCTTTTTTTCTTGGCAAGCACAGCTAATGAGGTAGCGCAGCCGGGCAAAGACATTCCCAGGCTTTCGGTAACGCATGCCATGGTATTTGCCGTATATAACCCTTGACATGAACCGGCGCCGGGACAGGCTTCCTGTTCAAGGCAGCTGAGTTCTTTCTCAGAAATTTCGCCTTTTTTTGCGCGCGCCAAAGCTTCAAATGTATCATGCACAAAAGCAAGTTTTTTCTGCATCAGGCGGCCGGAAAGCATAGGGCCGGCGGTCACGACTATC
>Ga0210019_1001608_pt1 | contig 23651 bp, 20 predicted proteins | sample CryGeyCG2114_020_2_FD_183969 | JGI IMG/M metagenome (GOLD analysis project Ga0210019, IMG submission 183969) | Groundwater microbial communities from aquifer - Crystal Geyser CG11_big_fil_rev_8/21/14_0.20 (SPAdes) (version 2) | ecosystem: Environmental > Aquatic > Deep subsurface > Groundwater ...
AGTTGCCCCGCCAGCCCTCTGCAGGAAACGGTGATTGTCAGCCTGGCACAGGTCGAGAAACGATTGGGCGACGTTTATTTCAAGATGGCCAATTATCATGCGGCGTGGCAGTTTTACCGTCGGGCCCTGATGCGGGAATTTCCCAACAACGCCGTGCACCGGGCAGAGACCAATTTGTCCCTGGCCCGGACCTATCTGGCAGGAGGAGACCTGGAAAATGCATCCGATCTCTTCGTCCACCTGTTGCAGAATTTTTCCTGGGAACCGCTTCGGAGGGAGATCGAAGATTTTTCCCGGTCCCTGGAATCCGGTTTGAAAGCCAGGGGAAAGGATACCGCGTTTCTTGAACCCCTGAGAAAAGATTATCTCGTTCCTCGGGAAACGGCCCGGAAGAACGGGAAGGAAGGTTCGCCCTCCAAACCCGCTTATTCCAATGAAACGGTGCGGGCGTTTTACAATTCCCTTTTGGGGGAAGATTTGGATAAAATTGCCGAAACGGGCTATCAGGTTCTATTGCATTATCCCGGGATTCTGGAGGCGCGTGGGGTGGTGCAGGCCCTCGACGAAGTTCTTTTGAAAACCCCCGAGGGACAACCCTGGATTTCAGCCTATGATCTGGTCCTCGACCTTTATCCCGCGGAGGAACTCTCGAATCTCGGTTTGCAGTTCTGGCGCAAACGGCAATCGGCGAAAGCCGCGATTCTGTATGACAAGATCCTTTCCCGGTATCCCTTGGAAACCCAGACCTGTCACAAGGCCGCCTATTTTCTGGGACGTATCTGGGAGGACAAGAAAGAATTCGACCGCGCCTTGAAATACTATAACATCTTGCTGGACCGGTACGATTTGGGCCCCTATACTCCGGCGGCCTATTTCAAGACCGCCTGGATCGAGCGCGTCCGGGATAAGCCGGATGCCGCCCGGACCCAGTTCCAGCGGCTCCTGCAATTTTACGAGTCCCCCGCTTTCCAGTTTTTCAGATCCAACTTCACCGGAGCGGACGATTTCCAAACGGCAACGTTATATTGGCTTGTCGAAACCGAGTCGAAGCTGGGTCACGCGGCGGAAAGCGAAAGTTATCTTAAAAAACTGGTGGAGTTGGCGCCGTTCGATTTTTATTCCATCCTGGTTCGCTCACGCCTGGGTTCCGGACTCAAGGGATTTTTAACCCAGGGATCGGAACCGGCGATCGCCTATCGAAGACCGGGTCTGGGGGAGGTGTCCCGAAAACGGGTGAGCCGGGCGGAAAAATTGATCTCAGTCGGATTTTTCGGGTTTGCCCGGCACGAACTGGAAAAGGTGACGGAGTGGAGGGATGATCCGGCTTTCCAGTTTTATCTCGCGCATTTGTTCAACGAGGCCGGGGGATTTCAGGATAGTATGCGTATCACCTGGGCGATTACGCAGGAAAGTGAATATCAAAGTCTGTCCCGCACCCTGTCCGAGCGGCTTTTTCCCATGGCGTTTTTCAAGAAAGTGAAGGAGCAATCCGAAAAAAACGGAATGGATGCCTTTCTCGTTCTGGCCCTCATGCGTCAGGAGAGCGCTTTTAATGAGAAAATCACCTCCACGGCCAATGCCGTGGGTTTGATGCAGTTACTGCCTTCCACCGCCGATCGGGTGTCGGTTTCCTTGAATCGGGGAGCGGTGGATCCCGAGGCGCTGACCCGGCCCGAAATCAATATTCCCCTGGGCGTGCAATATCTGAAACGTCTTTTGTCCCGGTTTCATGGAAACGTGATTTATGCCCTGGCCGCTTACAACGCCGGGCCCACCAAGGTCGGGGAGTGGATTGAGGTCCGGGGCGGCGAACCGCCCCTTGAATTCATCGAGAGTATCCCCTATAACGAAACGCGCGGCTATGTGAAGAAAGTTCTGCGGAACTACGCCATTTATCTGATGCTGTATAAAAACCGGGACATTCGCGGGATTAATGATTTATTGACTGCTGGGGAATAAATCCCGAATAATTTTTGATGATTTGTCCAAAGGGCACAATCTAATGACTCCCTTCGATACGTTTGTTGTCATCGTTCTCAGCCTCAGTTTTCTTTATTCCGTTTTCAAGGGAATGATCCGCGAAATTTTTTCCCTGGTGGCCTACATGGGGGGGTACCTCATGGCGGTTCGATATCAGGATGATCTCGCGGAGGTGCTTCAACAGTCCATTTCCCACCCGGCTTTTGCCCGCATCATCAGCTTTATTGGAATCTACATCATCACCGCGTTGATCATCTCCCTGATCGGCCGGGCGGTGCGCAAGCTCCTGGCCGATTCCGCCGGCCTTTCCGGCACCGACCGGGTGGTGGGTGGGTTGATCGGGATTTGCAAGGGGGTCGTGATCATTGTCATGGTGATGTTCCCCTTGAGTATTTTCCCCGACATGTATTCAAAAGTCACTCAGGGGTCCATGTTTATAACGCATCTGGAGGAGGTCTCCGATCTGCTGAGCCGGGGTGTGGGGGGAAAGGGTCTGATCGATAAGATGCCGTCCATGCAGGGGGTCAAGGACCGGCTGGAGCAATTGAAGAAACTCAAGGACCTTGGAGACCACTTGAAAGATTCCCAGAACCTGATGAACAAACCCCTGGATCAATACTCCGATGAAGATCGGAAAAAGCTGGAAGATATCCTGAACTCCGTCTCGAAGGAATAGAGAAAAACCGTCGAGTTTTAACCCCATTCATCCCGGTCCCATTTCCCATCATGAACGTAAAAGTCAATTTTAACGGTACTCTGGTCGAGGATGCCCGCCTCTCGGTATTCGACCACGGATTTTTGTTCGGCGACAGCGTGTACGAGGTGGTCAGCACCCATCGAGGCCGCCCGTGTTTTTTGCCGGAACATCTGCGCCGGTTGCGGCAGTCGGCGGAGGGGATTCATCTGGATTTGCCTTTCGAGGATTCCTGGTTGAAGAACGAATTGGGCCGGACGCTTGAGGCGGGGGGATTTCCGGAATCTTATATCCGGATTGTGGTGACCCGGGGGGAGGGGGAGATCGATATCGATCCTTCGTCCTGTGGCAGGCCGAACGTTCTGATCTACGTCACCGCCCCCAAAGGTTACCCGCTTGAATATTACGAAAAGGGGATCAATGTGGCGATGGTCTCGGTCAAGCGCAATTGGCGGGAATCGCTCAACCCGGGAATCAAGACGGGGAACTATCTGAACAACGTTCTCGCGAAGATGGAAGCCAATCGGATGGGAGCTCAGGATGCGATGATGTTGAACGTTTCCGGTTGCCTGACCGAGTGTACCACCAGCAACCTGTTCTGGGTGCGGGAGGGATCGGTGTTCACCCCCTCGCTTTCCTGCGGGATTCTTGCGGGGATCACACGCGATGCGGTCATCAAGCTCGCCGGGGAGAACGGATTCCCCATGGAAGAGGGGGAATGGCCTGCCGAGATTCTGGATAAAGCCCAGGAAGTATTTTTAACCGGGACCATCAAGAAGATCATGCCGGTCACCCGGCTGGATGGGAAACCCGTGGGGGATGGCAGAACCGGCCCGGTCACGCGCCGGTTGATGCGGCTTTATGATGACCTGCTCAACCGTTTCTATGGGTCTGAGCCGTCTTGAATGAAAGGAAGTCTTATGGGTATCCCGGGATTTCGTGAATTTGCACGCGGCCCATCGGCTGGCCTGTTATTCATTGAGCCCTGCCGGGGCTGACGGTAATTTTCAGGGGTTCTTTTGTGTCATTGCTCGTAGGATTGACCGGCGGCATGGGCTCCGGAAAAACGCTTGCCGCTTCCATGTTCAGGGAATTGGGGGTTCGTACGATCGACGCCGACGCCATCTGCCGCGATTTGGTCGCGCCGGGCGAACCGGCGTGGAAGGAAATCGTGGATCAGTTCGGGGAGGGAGTTCTGGCCGGCGATCGAACCCTGGACCGCCAGCGGATGGCCGGGATTGTCTTCAGCGATCCCACGCAGAAGAAAAAGCTCGAGTCCATTCTCCACCCCAGGGTGTTTGAAGAAGAGGCGCGGATTTACGATCGGCTCCGGAAAGAGGATCCCAGGGTCATAGTCATCGTGAATGCGGCACTCCTGATCGAATCGGGCAATTTCAGGAATATGGACCGCGTGGTGGTCGTCCGTGCGGAGGAGAAAACCCAGGTCGATCGGGTGGTGAAACGGGGTGGAATGAGCCGGGACGACGTTCTCCGCCGCATTCGCAATCAGATGAGCCTTGAGGAAAAAATCAAATTTGCCGATCATGTTATAGATAACACCTCGTCCGTGGACCATCTTCACGCCCAGGTGGATCAATTGTTCGATCTGTTCAAGGCTCTTGCCTGACCGGCCGTCGCCGATCGGGTAGGGCGGGAAAGCCACCCTGCAGGAGGTTGGATGGCCGAAGACACCGATACCAAGAACACGACGGCTGATGAGGCGGCGGAATTAGAACGTCTCCTTGCCGAAGCGGAACAGACGGGGGTGAAGGCGCCTGCCGGGGGGCTCAAAGCCCTGATGGCCAACAAGAAGCTCCTGGTGATGGTCGGCCTGGGAGCTCTGCTGTTGATCGGCGGCATTGGCGCCGGGGTCTATTTCCTGCTCAAGGAACCCCCGCCCGAGGTTTCTCCGGAAGCCCAGAAGGCCGCCGCTCCGCCTGCCGAAAAAAAAGAAGAAGTCCTCAAAAAGGTGTATGTTTTCCCCCTGGACACCTTTTTTCTTCCCCTCAAGGAAAATGAACATGAGGTGGGGCGGTTTGTCTCCATCACACCCAACCTGATGCTGAGTAACCCCACGCTCTACAAGGAAGTCACCAAGGTCAAACCGCTGATACGCAAAAATATTTATAACATTCTCCGCAGAAAGTCGCCGGACGAATACATCAATCGTAAAACAGACACCGAAGAAAGGATCAAAAAAGAGATCCTGACCACCTCCAACGCCCTTTTGTTAAGCGGGACGGGAACCATTGAGGACGTATTTTTTACGAAATTTCTGGTGAAGTGAATATTCCCTTTGACCGAGAAGGCCGGTCCTCAGGTTCGCCTTGACAAAAACCGGCAAGGGGAGTTATTCTGAATAGAATAAATAATTAGTTTTCAAAGGGTTCAGGCCATGCCGACGACCGTTCCCGTCAACACACAACAGGTGCTTCAAATGGGGATGCTGGCGGAAAAACTTCAGCAGACCCTTCAGCAACTTCCTGGCACCACGGGTCAACAGTTGGATCAGGAGCGGGTGGTGGATGACGAAATGAAACGCTCCGAAATCCAGGATATGGAACAGGCCAATCAGTCTCTGCAGACCGACCCGGAAGCCTCCCGCCGCGGACGTGTCCGGGTCCGCAAGAAAAAGTCTCCCGAGACAGCCGCATTACCGGAAACTCCCCCGGAAATGACGATTTCCGACGACGATCACGGTCATAACATCAATGTTAGAGTTTGAGATAATTCGCTCATGGTCTTGACCCCTTCGTTTTTCCTGCTCCTCTCATGCAATGCGGTCCTGATGGCCGTGTTGGTATTCGGGTTTTTCCGTCTCAAAAAGATGGAACGGCGCTTCGCGGAAAACCGCAATTACCTGGAAACCCTTGCCGACATGAAAGAGGCCATCGACCTCAGCATCCGCCAAGGGATGAGAGTGGTGGAAGAAATAACCCTTAACCTTGAACCTCCGGAGATGGAGCGGTCATCCCGTTCCAAATCGGAACGCGATTCCAGCACCCCGCTTCCCCCCCCCAGCAAAAAAAAATTCAGCCTCTTCAGCCAATCCTCCGATAAATATGAAGAAGTATTGAGGCTGGCCTCCAATGGGCTCAGCTCCCGCGAAATAGCCAAACAAATCAATTTGCCCCTCGGGGAAATCGAATTGGCATTAACTCTCAGAAAGTAATCCCCCAAATTAGTCCTGGATTCCCTCAGGGGAGGAGAGGTGGATTTGTTTATCGAGCAATTTGCACCCAATCTGCTGACGGTTCTTACCGGAGAAAACTCCCCCCCGTTGCCCCAGAATTTCGTCCGGACCCTGTATCTGGGCCAGTTTTTAACCGGTGAGGTGATCGACCTGCCGTCCCCCGGCAGGGCGGTGTTGCAGTTCGAGGGGCAGAAGTTGATCGTCGAGCCCCGTTATCCGGTGGCTCTTGGCCAGATCCTGACTGCCAGGGTCGAGCAATTATCTCCCATTCCCACTTTAAAGTTGATTTCCCCAGACTCCCCCGGGTCTCCCGAAAGGACCGTCTCGTTGCCTGCGACCGCCGCTAAGGATGTTGCCATCGAGACGCCTGTGACGGATGTGGTCCGCAGTTCGCTCATTCCCAGCCAGCGGCCGCAGGTTCGGACTTTGTCCGCCGCACTTATGGACACTTTGAAATTGGTTCCGGGTCAGGAATTCAGCGCCAAAGTGATCGGAACGTCAAGTGACGGAAATGTGCGGGTTCTTTACCAGGGGTTCGATGTATCGGTATCCGTTCCCGAATCGGTGGGGGACGCCACGCAATTACGCGCCGGGAGCCAGGTTTTTCTTCGGGCGGAGCCCCAGGCCCCAGGCGCATTTGCCCTGGTACTGTCGCGGCAGGATACCGCGTCCCCCAAAGTGAATGCCGACTGGGTTAAACCCTATCTTGCCTCGCGTCAGTCTTTGGGTGAAATGTTGTCCCACCTGGAGCGGGTTTTATCGAAGGCCAATGGAATCAAGGGAACTTCGGTTCTGGATGGCGCCGTCCTGGACCGTCTCAAATGGACTCTGGAATTGCTTTCGGCGCAAAAAGGCAAGGCTCCGGACGCACCCACTCTTCAAAAGCAGGTCGATTATTCCGGTTCCGGTTACGAGTCCAAAGTGCGGGACTTCCTGTTTTCAGGAAAGGAGGGATCGCAGACCTCCTTGCCCCGTGAAATTTCGTTCGACCTCAAGGGATTGTTATTGAAACTGGGGGAGGATATACAGAAACATCTCAAGTTGGAAGCTCCGCAGGCGTCTTCTTCCCATCCCGTTCGCGACCTGTTGGCGGGATTGCAAAAGGCGGTTGACAACATTGAGCTCAACCAATTGACGCACGCTTTGGCCCGGAACGAAAACGCCCCTCTGGTCGTTCAAATTCCCAATCCATTCGCGGGGACGGAAAAGTCCGTCAAGCTCCTGGTGCGTCCGATGGAAGACGAGGATGGGACGAATTCCCCCCGGGATCGGAAAAATTTCAACCTGGTTTTCCTCCTGAACCTGTCGATTCTTGGGAATGTCCGGGTGGACGCGCAGGTGAAGGGACAGACCGCCTCGGTTCGTTTCACGGTCGAAAATAATGCCATCGCCCGATTCATCGATTCCCAGGCGGGGTTTCTCCAGGATCGCTTGCGCGGATTGAACTACAACGTTCAGATGACCTCCTCCGTTTCCGAAGAAGTGAGAATGGATGAGGATGAATTGGGACTTCTTCTGGTGGAGGCGGAATCCCGCCTGGTGGATCTGCGGACATGAAATCCAACAATAAGCATCCCAAAATTCGATCGGCGGTTTCTCTCAAATACCGAGCTTCGCAGGACAAGGCTCCCAAGGTGACCGCGAAGGGAAAAGGCGCCATGGCGGATCGCATCATCGCCCTGGCCCGGGAAAAACAGATCCCCATCAAGGAAGATCCCGATCTGGTGGAAGTGTTGTCCCAGGTGGATGTGGGGAAGGAGATTCCCCCTTCGGTCTACAAAGTCGTGGCAGAGATTTTGGCTTTTATATATCACCTGAACCAGAAATACCCGGAAAGAGTGGGAAGTTCCTTTTGAATGAACGATTTTCACGCACTAATAGGGTATAAATTCAGGGGATTGGAGTCATGGGCCCAATTTATCTTGACTCCCCGGCTCGGCTTTGCTATCTTTCTAAAAATTAAGGGATTATGACTCTCTTGACTTTACCGGAGGAGCGTCGTTCCTGCCGGACTTCTTGCCTAAAAAATCCTGCTATGTTTTCAAACACCCTCAGGAATTCAATCCGCCCTTTTTATTGTCAATTTCAAGAGGTTAAAGGAGTTTTTCCCGGTTTTCCGTTGCCCGGCCTGGTGCTGATTCTGGTGTTGCTCCTGTTTCCCGCAACCCCGGTTGCGGCTGGCACCTCCGATGGCTCGACGACCTCGGTCGAATACGATTTTCCCATTCCTCCCGGCCTTGAAGGCCGGGTTGATTTCTGGAAGAAGGTGTACACCGAGTACACCACCGATCACGCGGTCATTCACGACATGGACGATCTCGGGATAATTTATGAAGCGGTTTATCTCGGCGATTCCAAACTGTCTCGAAGGGCGAAAGAGAGGCGGACCGAAAGTATCAAAAACCATTACCGGTCCATTTTAAGGCGCCTGGCCCGCATAAAAGAATTCTCCGATCTCACCGAGGACGAGAAACGGGTTTACCGAATGGTCAAAGGGGATTATTACCGGGCTTCCCGAAACATCCGGGTGCAGATCGGGCAGAAGGATCGATTCCGTGAAGGATTGGAACGATCGGGAATGTACATGGATCGGATCCGGAAGATTTTGCGCGAATACGGGGTCCCCGTGGATTTGGCGGTGCTTCCGCATGTAGAATCGTCCTTTCAAATCGGGGCCTATTCCAGCGCCGGAGCGGCGGGGATTTGGCAGTTCACCCGCGGAACCGGCAATCTCTTTCTGCGAATCGGGTACGACGTGGATGAGCGGCGGGACCCTTATCTGGCGACCGAAGCGGCGGCGAAACTGCTCAAACTCAATTATGATAACCTGCAAAGTTGGCCCTTGGCCATCACGGCCTATAACCACGGTCAGCAGGGGATGAAGCGGGCCAAAGCCCTGCATGGGGACGATATTGTAAAGATCATCGACAATTACCGGAGCCGAACCTTTGGTTTCGCTTCCAAAAATTTTTACGCTGAGTTTCTGGCGGCTCTGCACGTTGATCAGAACCGGGACCGCTATTTCCCCAATCTGGAAGTTTCCAATCCCCTCAAGCTTGTGTCGCATCGATTCGACGACTATGTTCATGTCGAGACGGTGATGGACCATTTTAAAATTTCACGGGAAGAGGTTGCGCGTTACAACCCCGCTCTTCGCCAGCCCGTCATCAGCGGGGAGAAACGGATTCCCCGCGGGTATGCCTTCCAGGCGCCGGCCGACCGGTATTCGGACCTCCAACCGATCTATGCGAGCATCCCCGAAACCGACCGATTCGGGGGACAGATCCGCTCCAAGTGGCATACTGTGGGCAGAGGAGACACGCTCTCGGGAATCGCGGTGAGGTACCGAACCACCGTGAACGACTTGAAACGCATCAATAATCTCGGGCCCAGCAACCGCATTTACGCGAACCAGGTATTACAGCTTCCCGGCGGGGTGAGTGAAAAGCCCGCGTTCATACGGGCCAAAGCGGAACCGCGCTCTTATTTCAAGACCGGCGAGACCATCGACTACCGGGTTCAGGCGCGGGACAATTTGACCAAGATCGCCCGGAAGTTCAGCTCGGATCCCGGGGAACTGGCCCGAATCAACAGTATCAGCAATCCCGACGCCCTTCATCCCGGCCAATGGCTTAAAATTCCCCAGCGGGAAGTGGTGGCCCAGGCCATCAAAGAGGTCATCACTCAGCCGGAAACGGAAACCAACCCGAAGAATTTTTACCTGAAGGTCGATAAACCCGACTCGGAGGAAAAAGAAAAAGGTCCAAATGTAAAGGTGGATTATGCCCAGGAACCTTCGCAGATGGATCGGTTGAATCAGCGCCGACCCGCCTTCCTCCCTGTGGCCTTTGCCTCGGATGAACATCGCAGTCTGGGAATCGGCGAGATCACGGTGGATTTTGACGAGACGATCAGCCACTACGCGGAGTGGTCCAACCAGAGCGTGAGTCAGTTGAAGCGCGTAAACGAGCTTCGGGGGAATGCGCCCATTACGGTCAACGACCAGATCAAGGTTCCCTTTACCCGGGTGACTCCCGAAAAATTCGAGGAAAGGCGGCAGGAATATCACAAAGCCATTCAGGAAGACTTCTTCAGCAATTACAAGATCAGCAAGCTTGTGGTTCGTAGCGTAAAGAAAGGGGAAACCCTGTGGGAAATCTGCAACGAATCGACCTTCATTCCGTTCTGGCTTCTCAGCAGTTATAACGCGGACAAAAACATCAATTCCCTCCATGTCGGGGAGCCCATCGTTATCCCCCTCATCCTCCCTTCAAAATCCGAGGATTCTTAATCCTTGATTCCCGTTCCATCAGGATCGGGAAATGCTCCAGCGCTCCCGAGATAGCCGCCAGGTGCGCCTTCACCCGTGTTGCCATAGGAAACCGGGGTGAGCTTTCCAAGGTGAGGCAAGCCTGAGTGCCCTGGGCAAGGGCGTACAAGGCCATCGGCCAGAAATCCATCTCCCCGGGATTTTTCAGGCGATGGATCACTCCGCCTTCGGCTTCCATCTCTTCGATCATTTCATTCCGGTTGATTGCCATATGCGGTTCGACTCGTTCGACGATCCGGAATCCCAGGCCCTCCTGCCGCGCGGTGGCGGTTTTCTGGTAGAGGTAATACCCCGGACTGTCCACGTCCTCATGAAGCTCCAGCGTTAAATGAAATGGAAACGGGGTTCCATCCCGGACCAATGAAACTTCCCGGGGGGGATCGGAATTTTTAAATTCCCGATTGAGATCCTTGCCCTCGTAATTATTCCGGGTGCCATGTTCGTAGCCAAACGGATTGATGCAGGGAAGAACAGAGATTTCCCAGGGTCCCTTTGCGAGGAGATTTCCCCCTTGTTCGAGGAAGGTGCACACCGTTTCCACTCCGGCGGGCTCGTCCCCGTGGATCCCCGCCGAGATCAGAACCCGGTATGGGTTTCCTTGTCCCAGGACGATCCGAATCAGGGGGTAGCCGTCTGAGGGAGTGCGAATCGTTCCCAGGTCGTGGCGGGAAGCGCTCCCGTCCAGGGCGGACTGGAGACGCGCAAGGATATCATAATAATTCCGGATCTTTTTCACGGCCGGCGTCCGAATTTATATCGTCTTTTTATTATACTCACATTCCTTGACGATGACGCATTTCGAGCAGTCAAATCGTTTGGCGGTGCAAATGTAACGCCCATGCAGAATCAGGTAACGATGCGCCATTTTCAACCATCGGGCGGGCGTAACGTTGAGAAGTTTTTGCTCGGTTTCCGCCACGTTCTTACCCGGTGCGAGACCCGTGCGGTTGGCGACGCGAAAAACATGGGTGTCCACGGCGATCGTGGGGATCCCGAATCCCTCGTTGAGCACCACATTCGCGGTTTTTCGTCCCACTCCAGGCAGGTTTTCCAGGGCCTCCCGGTCACCGGGGACGTTTCCCTTATGGAAATCGATTAGAATACGGCAGGTTCGGATAATATTGCGGGCTTTGGTGGGGGCGAGGCCGATGGATTTGATTTTCTCCCGCAGGGGGTCTTCACCCAGACGGAACAGGGCGGCGGGGGAGGAGTATTTCGGGAACAGTTTCGGGGTGACGGCGTTGACGGATTTGTCGGTGGCCTGGGCGCTCAGGATCACCGCGACCAGCAACTCGAAGTTGTTGGCGTATTCCAACTCCGAGCGGGGGTTGGGAAGGCTTTGGCTCAGACGTCGATAGAGCCGATTGATGGTTTTCGGATCCAAGGTTCGACCCGTAAGCAAGCCAGCTAGTTTTTGGTTTTCGGAGCGTTTTGGGCGCAACGGGCGCCGACCCAGAAGTCCTCGGTGGGATCGGCCAGGCCACGCATCCGGATGGTGATCCGGATATCGATTTCTTCTTCCACCCAGGAAGCACCGCGTATCACTCTCCAGCTCTGGCGTTTCTCGGGTCCCCTGGGATTATTGACCGGGCTCTTTTTATAATAATCTTCCTCATACCAGTCCTTCACCCATTCCCAGACGTTTCCCGTCATGTCGTAGAGGCCCCAGGGATTGGGTTTCCGGGTGGCCACGGGATGCGGGGTTCGGGCGGAGTTCCCCACCCACCACAGGTAGTCATCATCGATGCCTTCACCCCAGAAATTGGTCCCCTGGGTTCCCGCCCGCGCCGCATATTCCCATTCCGCCTCCGTGGGCAGTCGTTTCCCCTGCTTGAGGCAGAAATCCCGGGCCGCCTCCCAGCTCACCTCCTGTACGGGGAGGTCGGGGCCGCGGTAGATACTGTTATGATGCCCCATGACCTTTTCCCATTGCTTCTGCGTCGCCTCGGTCCGATCCATTAAAAAGGGATCCAGACAAACTTTGTGAGCCGGACGTTCTCTTACATTGTCCCATTCATCGGGTTTGTACCAGAAGATTTTGTCGGTTCCCATCATGAAGCATCCACCCGGGATGGCCGCCATTCCCTCGGGTGCCGGGGAAGTTACAGGATCGGCTGGAACGGGAAGGGATGACGCCAGGAGGAAAATCGAAATCAGGAAGATCGTTTGTGCAAATTTCATAGGAGCCTATTTTACTTGTGCCCCGCTTGAGGGTCAAGCGACAGTATGGGTAAAAACTTATATTTAAAGCCAATATCGGTGTAAATTGCAATTAATCTTGTGAAGATTTTTCCGATTAAGCCGATAGTGGATATAGGGTTCGTTTGCCTGGGAGATCTTTTACGATATGTTCATTCGCTCGATACTGATCTGGGGATTTTTGGGAATTCTGATTCCCGGGCCGATTTTTGCCGGTGAAACGGTCTTCCGGAAAAATATTGAGGTGGAACCGTTTCAAAATTCCGAAGAGGTGAAGGGCGGTGTGGACATCGGAGCACGGGTGGCCCAGTCCGTTAAAATGGCTCTTCGGAATTCCGGAAAAATCTACCTCGTCATGCCCACGTCCGGTTCGGGAAATATGAATATGACGGCGGGTGAACCTTCCGAATCCATGCCTCCGGCGTCTCCTGATGCCGATCCCTCCAAATCGATGTCCCCCATGATGGGCGAAAACTCTCCGGAAATGCCAGAAAAAGACACTATGGGATCGGAGTCCATGTTGGAGGGTGACAAGGAAATGATGAAGAAACCCGGGGATCCGGAAAAATCCTCGATGCTACCGCGCCATCCCGCGCAGATTGTGGTGCGCGGGACGGTCCTGGAATTCCAACCCAAGGTTCCGAAGGGAAACGGGGAATCGCCTCTGGACATGGGGGCATTCCAGCGAGAGCGTGCCCGGTTGCGGGTGGAACTGGAGTTGTATAATCCGCACTTGAACCGTACCCTGATCCGCCGGAAGTTCGAGGCGGAGTCGGACTTGGGAACCCGGGCCTTCAATTACCGGGATACCTCGGACGACCTGGACGAGGCTCACCGGTCACAAAGCTCCATGGAAATTTCGCTGTCCCGGTTCAATGATGAGGCGGTGGATTTTATCGAAGGTTTCCTGAGCGGGGTACCCCTGGAAGGATTCCTGATCGGGTTTGATGCGGAGAACCGGCAGGCCTGGATCAACCTGGGTCGAAGGAATGGCCTGCATGTTCAGGATCAGTTCGTCGTGTACAAAGTGGATCCTCGATATCGTGATCCCATGAGTCATGCCGACCTCGGGGACCGGTTCGATCATCTCGGGGTATTGGTGGTGAGGGAGGTTCAGGAAGGCTTCAGCCGCGCGGTGGTGGGGGCGGGAAACCATTTCCCCAAGGGGGCTCTGGTGCGGTCCAGAATGCCCGGGATGCCCCCTTCAAATCGGAAGCTCCCGCCGGAAGATGAGTCCGCGTGGTGGTTGTTTTACGGGATGAACGCACAGGTACAGTAGTTCCCTCCTCTTGGTGTCCGATGCGGGTAAAACTCTTCGGTGGATTTATGCCCGTTGCCAGTAAAAATCCTCGGTTTATTTCCGGAAGTAATCTTGTAAAGCCGTAATGGTCAGGTCCCTTTCCTTGACCGCCTGGAGAGCGCCGATCAGGGCATTGGCTCCATTAATCGTGGTGCAGTAGCACAGGTTCTGGTTCAGAGAGGCCCGGCGCAGGGAGAAGGAGTCCCGCGTGGGTTGCTCCCCGAACACCGTATTGATCACCACCGACACCCGGTTATTGAGAATGGCCTCGACGATATGAGGGGGCCCCTCCATAACCTTGTTGATGGGAGTCACTCGAATGTCATGATTGCGCAGAAATTCGGACGTGCCGCGGGTGGCCAGGAGATCGAACCCGAGCGAAAGGAGTTTCTGGGCGATTTTGATGCATGCCGGTTTGTCCGTATCCTTGACGCTGATAAACGCCGTGCCGCCCGGCGGAAGCCGCACTCCCGTGGCGATTTGGGACTTGGCAAACGCCCGGCCGAAGGTGGTGTCGATTCCCATGACCTCCCCGGTCGATTTCATTTCCGGTCCCAGCAGAATATCGACATCCGCGAATTTGTTGAAGGGGAAGACGGCTTCCTTCACCGAAATATGGCCGATATGCTTCTCCTCGGTGAAGCCCAGTTCCGTGAGGGTTTTTCCCGCCATGACGCGCGCCGCCAGTTTCGCCAGGGGTACCCCGATGGCTTTGCTCACGAAGGGTATGGTGCGGGAAGCGCGGGGGTTGACCTCCAGGACATAAACCATTTGGTCCTTCACCGCAAACTGAATATTGATCAGGCCGATGACATCCAGTTCCCGCGCCAGCGCCCAGGTCGCTTCGCGGATTTCGTTCAGGATGGGTGCGGGAATCGATGTGGGGGGAAGGGAACACGCGCTGTCGCCGGAGTGGATTCCCGCTTCCTCAATGTGCTCCATGATGCCGCCGATGACAATGTCGGTGGTGTCGGCGATCGCGTCCACATCCAGCTCGATCGCTTCTTCCAGAAAATCGTCGACCAGGACGGGATGTTCGGGAGACGCCTGGACCGCGTGGGCCATGTAATGCCGCAGACTTTCCTCTGTATAAACGATCTCCATCGCGCGCCCCCCCAGCACATACGAAGGGCGCACCACAACGGGATAGCCGATGGTTTCGGCGATGCGCACCGCTTCCTCGACAGAGGTGGCGGTTCCGTTTTGGGGTTGCCGGAGGTTCAATTTCCTCAGCACCTGGTTGAACCGTTCCCGGTCCTCCGCCCGGTCGATGTTATCGGGGCTGGTGCCGATGATGGGAACTCCCGCCTGTTGCAGGGATAGAGCCAGTCTCAGCGGGGTTTGACCTCCGAACTGAACGATAACCCCGTGGGGCTTTTCCGTTTCGACGATATGCAGAACGTCTTCCAGGGTGAGCGGTTCGAAATATAATCGGTCCGAGGTGTCATAGTCGGTGCTCACCGTTTCGGGATTACAGTTGACCATGAGCGTTTCGAATCCATCCTCCTTCAATGCGAATGAGGCGTGGACACAACAGTAATCGAATTCGATTCCCTGGCCGATGCGGTTGGGTCCGCCTCCAAGGATCATGATTTTCTTCCGGTTTGTCGGTTGGGCCTCGCATTCGTCTTCATACGTGGAATAGAGATAGGGAGTGTGCGCCTCAAATTCCGCCCCACAGGTATCGACACGCTTGTACACCGGACGGACCTTGATTCGTTTACGGCGGCGGGCCACATCGGCTTCCTTGCATTCCAGCAGGCGGGCGATGGCGATGTCGGAAAAGCCGTATTGCTTGGCTTTTTTCAAAGTGGAGTCGGAGAGGCGGTCCAGGCACTCCGCATCCCGGATCTGATCTTCCATGATCAGGATTTCCTTCAGGTTATGCAGAAACCACGGATCGATGCTGGTAATGGCGTGGATCTCCTCGATCGACATACCCCGGCGCAGGGCCGCGCCGACGTACCACAGGCGGTCCCAATAGAAATGCTTTAACGTCTCCCTCAAGGAGTCGAGGGTTATTTCCCGGTTCTGAAGCTTGGTCTTGAAAATTTCCTCCAGACCGGAGGCCCCGATTTCCAGGGAGCGAATGGCCTTCTGAAGCGCTTCCTTGAAGGTTCGGCCGATTGCCATGGCCTCTCCCACCGATTTCATCTGTGTGGTCAGCACCGGTTCCGTTTTGAAAAACTTTTCAAATGTGAACCGGGGAATCTTCACCACGCAGTAATCGAGCGTGGGCTCGAACGAGGCGGGAGTCACACGGGTGATGTCGTTTGTAATCTCGTCCAGCGTGTATCCGACCGCCAGCTTGGCGGCGATTTTTGCGATCGGGAAGCCCGTGGCTTTGGACGCCAGGGCGGAACTTCGCGAAACCCGGGGGTTCATCTCGATCACGATCATCTCGCCGGTTTGCGGATGGGTCGCGAACTGGATATTCGATCCGCCGGTCTCCACGCCGATTTCACGGATGATGTCGATCGCCGCATTCCGCATGATCTGGTATTCCTTGTCCGTCAGCGTCTGGGCGGGGGCCACCGTGATGCTGTCGCCGGTGTGGATTCCCATGGGGTCGAAATTTTCAATGGAGCACACGATCACCACGTTGTCCCTGATGTCCCGCATGACTTCCAACTCGAACTCCTTCCAGCCCAACAGCGATTTTTCTATCAGCACCTCCTGGGCCGGGCTGATTCGGAGTCCGTTCAGGACCATCTCCTCGAACTCTTTTTCAGAATAGGCGATTCCGCCCCCGCTTCCCCCCAGGGTGAACGAGGGGCGGATGATGGCGGGGAATCCGGTCTCCTGCACGATGTCCCAGGCTTCTTTTAAATTATGCGCGTGACCGCTGGGAGGCACCACCTGGCCGATTTTCTGCATGGCCTGCTTGAACAGATTGCGGTCCTCGGCTTTGCGGATGCTCTCGACGCTGGCGCCGATCAGGCGCACACCATACTGATCCAGGACCCCGCTTTCCGCCACCGCCATGGCGGTATTGAGTCCCGTTTGGCCCCCCATGGTCGGGAGGAGGGCATCCGGCCGTTCGCGCTCGATGATCATCTCCACCACCTGGGGGTTGACGGGTTCCAGGTAGGTCCGGTCCGCAAATTCCGGATCCGTCATGATCGTGGCCGGGTTGCTGTTGACGAGCACGACCTCGTAACCTTCCTCCTTGAGAGCCTTGCAGGCCTGGGTTCCCGAGTAATCGAATTCGCAGGCCTGGCCGATCACGATCGGGCCCGAGCCAATCAGGAGAATTTTTTTAATATCGGTTCGACGGGGCATTAATTTCGATAGATGTCATGAAGAGCGATCTGGCGCGACCGTTCCCATTTGAGTTGCATGTAGGAGATGCGTTGAATGAGATGATGGAAGGTGGTTTTCACTTCGATTTTCAGCTTGGCGATCTGAATGCGGTGAATCTCCCGCCGGATGTTTTCGATGCTTTTGTTGATATCCCGGATTTTCTCCTCCAGATGATTTTTTTCCGGATCCAGCTTTACAAGTTTGGCTTCATCCTGTGTCTTCTCAATTTTCGCTTTGAGCTTGCCGATCGACTTTTGGGTTTTGTCCAGGGATTTCAGAGTCGAAGCCAGTTCGCCCTCAAGACGTTTCAGTTCTTTTTTGTGAATTTCCTGAATCAGGACCACTTTCCGGACTTCGTCCTTAATGAACTTGTGGGCCTCAACCGGATGGAAACAGAAATTCCCCGTGAAGTAGAATTCTCCTTTGTGCGGCATGATCCTTCCTTCAAAAAGATCGCTTTTGCGGAAGATGATCTTGCCCTGAGTTTCAAGAACCTTGTATTTCACGTCATCGAACAGGTTCACGACCACCACGCAGGTGTCCGTGATTTTACGGACCATGAAAAGCCCGTGGATGTTTTGGCTGAATCCCTGGCAGGTCTCCCGCAAACCGTACGTTTCCAGGGAGGTGGGATCCAGCAGGATACGTTCCAGGTGGGTCAGTTCGGTTCCAGCCAGAATGCGGTCGAACGTGAACCACTCCAGGAAAAGGCCCATGCGGGTCTCGTAGCTTTTATCATCCTCGTAAATGGTCCCGGCGACCGACTGGAATTCCTTTTTGGCCTCGACCAGTTCTTCGGCGTACTTGTGGTTGGTGGCGTGCTCAATCAACTTTTCAAGATCGTCTCGAAACATCATTTCCCTTTCATCATTTTTACAAAATCTTCGAACAGATGACCGGGATCGTGCGGGCCGGGCGAAGCTTCCGGATGGTATTGGACGGAAAGGACCGGGAGTTGCCGATGGCGGATGCCCTCCACCGTCCTGTCGTTCAGGTTGAGGGAAGTTATTTCCACGTTTTCTCCAGCCGAGTTTTCCGTTACCGCAAATCCGTGATTCTGGGAGGTGATTTCCACCTTGCGGGAATTGAGATTCATGACGGGCTGGTTACCGCCGTGATGGCCGAACCGCATTTTAAAGGTTTTCCCGCCCAGGGCCAGATTGAGGATCTGGTGGCCCAGGCAAATGGCGAACAGGGGAACCTGGCCGATCAGGTTCCGCGTCGTTTCGATGGCATATCCGACCGCCGCCGGATCGCCGGGGCCATTGGAGAGGAAAACCCCGTCCGGCTTCATTTTGAGAACCTCTTTGGCCGGGGTGGTGGCGGGAACGACGCGCACCCGGCAACCCGCCTGTACCAGTTTTCTTAAAATGTTTCGCTTCACCCCGAAATCGTAGGCGACCACGAACCGGGGCGAATTACCTCTCCCGGTTTTTTCGGAGGGGAAAGGGGTTTTCAGGGCGGCCACTCCTCCCGCCAGAGTGTATTCTCCTTCCACCCAGTCATAAGGCTCCCGGCAGGTCACTTCCTGCACCAGGTCCCGGCCTTCCAGTCCGGGAGACTTTCGGGCCCGCTCCTGCAGGCGCTCGATTTCGTTTGCGTGAGTGGAAATGACGGCCTGCTGGGCGCCCTGATCGCGGATATGACGGGTGAGCGCGCGCGTGTCGATTCCCTGGATGCCCAGGACACCGAATCGCTTCAAAAACTGGTCCAGCGTTTCCCGGGAACGCCAGTTGCTGGGAATCCCGCTCAACTCCTTGATGATGAATCCGGAGAGGTGAGGGCGGTCCGATTCGAAATCTTCCGGGTTGATCCCATAGTTTCCGATCAGAGGGTAAGTCATAACCACCATTTGGCCCCGGTAGGAAGGGTCGGTGATGACTTCCTGATAGCCGGACATGCTGGTGTTGAAGACGACCTCTCCCTCCACTTCGCCTGTGGCTCCAAATGAGGCGCCCGCAAAGACCCTGCCGTCTGCAAGTACGAGAACCGCTTTCATGAATGGCGTGTCAATTCGAGTAGGAGTAAACGAGCTTTCCGGAGACGAGGGTGTGTGTCACTCTGCCGCGGACCTTCCACCCATTATAAGGGGAGTTTTTGCTCTTGGATTTGAAATTGGAAACATCAATGACATATTCCGTATCGGGGTTGAATATTACCACATCTGCGTCCTGCCCGACCCCCAGAGATCCTTTTTTCAAATCAAAAATTTCGGCAGGCCGGGATGTCAGCATTTCAACCGCTTTCGAGAGCGGGATCACCCCTTCCCGGACGAGGCCGAGGGTCAGGGGGAGGGCGGTTTCCAGTCCCACGATCCCGAAGCACGCCGCGCCGAACTCCACCTGTTTGTCCGCCACATCGTGGGGCGCGTGATCGGTGGCGATAATATCGATCGTGCCGTCCCTCAAGCCTTCGAGGATGTGTTCGACGTCCCTCTGGGTCCGCAATGGGGGGCTCATTTTCGTGTTGGAGTCAAACCCGCGCACCGCATCCTCGGTGAGGGTAAAATGGTGCGGCGTCACCTCGCAGGTGACGGGGAGACCGTGCGCCTTTGCCTGGCGAACCAGATCGACCGATCCGGCGCTACTGATGTGGGCGACGTGAAGCCGTCCGCGGGTTTTTTTCAACAGGGCGATATCCCGATAAACCATGATGTCTTCGGCTTCGGTGGGCATTCCCTTGAGGCCCAGTTCGGTGGCCACCCGGCCTTCGTTCATACAACCCCCGCAAGTCAGGTCCAGAACCTCGCTGTGCTGGATCAGAGGGAGGCCGAGCATGCGGCTGTATTCCAGCGCCCGCCGCATGATCTGGTTGCTCATCACCGGACGCCCATCGTCGGAATAGGCGATCACTCCGGCTTCTTTCAAATCCGCCATGTCCGACAACCGTTCACCCTTGAGCCCCTGGGTGATGGCCCCGATGACATAGACGTTCACGATCCCTTTCTCCCGGGCCCGGGTATGGATGAAGTCGGTGATCGAACGGTTATCGTTGACGGGATCGGTGTTGGGCATGACGGCCACCGAGGTGAATCCACCCGCGGCGGCGGACTGGCATCCGCTTTCGATCGTCTCCTTATACTCGAACCCCGGTTCCCGGAAATGCACGTGCATGTCGAGAAAACCCGGCGCCACAACGCATCCGGCGGCATCGATGATTTGGGGGCGTGAACCGCCCCGGTTGTCGAGGCTTCCCGGTTTGTCGACTGCGGCAATCTTCCCCTTGTCGATTAACACATCGTGGGGCCCGTCGATTCCGTTGGCGGGGTCCACCAGCCGGCCGTTTTTAATTAGAATTGTCATCGCTTGCCCCCAGAATGAGATACATCAACGCCATCCGCACCGCCACGCCGTTGGTCACCTGGTCCAGAATGAGGGACCGGGGACCATTCATGACATCCAGGGCAATCTCGATCCCGCGGTTGACGGGACCGGGATGGATGATGATTAGATCCTTCTTGGAATTCTTTAATTTTTCATTAGTTAGACAGAATAAATTCGAGTATTCCCTCAGGTTGGGAAAATAACATTGGTCCTGCCGCTCCATCTGAATGCGGAGCATCATGACCACGTCTACGTCCCGGATCCCTTTTTCCAGATCGTGGCAGACCTCAACCCCCAATTCCTCGATCTCCAGCGGAATCAGGGTGGGGGGCGCGACGACCCGGATCTTCATCCCCATGGTCTTCATGGCGTGAATGTTGGACCGCGCCACCCGGCTGTGCGCGATGTCGCCGACGATGGCCACGCTCAACCCTTCCAGTTTCCCCTTTTGCTCGCGAATGGTCAGCAGGTCCAGAAGCGCCTGGGTGGGGTGTTCGTGCGCCCCGTCCCCGGCGTTGATGATACTGCTTTTGACAAACCGGGAAATGAGCCACGGTGCGCCGGATGCGGAGTGCCGGATGACGATGATGTCCGGGCACATGGCTTCCAGGTTGCGCGCGGTGTCGATCAGGTTTTCACCTTTCACGGTACTGCTGGTCGAGCCGGAAATGTTGATGACATCGGCGCTGAGCCGTTTCCCCGCGATTTCGAATGAAGTGCGGGTGCGCGTGCTGGGCTCGAAGAACAGATTGATGATGGTCCGGCCACGCAGGGTAGGGACCTTCTTGATCTGGCGGGTGGAGATTTCCTTGAAACTGTCCGCCGTGTCGAGGATGGTCTCGATATCCTTGCGGGTCAGCTCCCGGGTACCCAGAATATGTCGGCAACTCAATGGCATAAGGGTAATTTTAAATTTAGCCCATGGGTGCTAGCCGCACGGGCGGAATGCAAAGCTCGAAATGCTATTGTTTCCCGTTAACCGCAATCGAACCGATCCGGTCGTTCCCCTACGGCGAGTGGGTGACGATCTCCACTTTATCTTCCCCGTCATTTTCCATCAGGCTCACCTTCACGCGCATTGTTTTGGAAGTGGGGATGTTTTTTCCGACATAGTCGGGCCGGATCGGCAATTCGCGGTGGCCCCGGTCGATGATCACCGCCAACTGGACGGAGGCGGGGCGTCCGAAGTCCATCAGCGCGTCGATCGCGGCCCGAATGGTCCGCCCCGTGAACAGCACGTCGTCGCACAGGACGATGTGCTTCCCATCAACCGAAAATGGGACCTCGGTTTTTTTCACCTGCGGATTTTGCTTGCCCGTCCCCAGGTCGTCCCGGTACAGCGTAATGTCGAGGATGCCGTGGTCCACCTCGACGCCCTCGATTTCATGGATTCTCTGTTGCAGACGTTGAGAAAACGCCACGCCGCGAGTGCGGATCCCCACCAGGGCCAGATTTTGGGGCCCCTTGTTTTTTTCAAGAATTTCATGGGCGATGCGCATGATGGCCCGGGACATATCTTTGGCGTTGAAGGCGAGGGAAGGCATGGCGTTAAGGGCAAAAAAATACCCCCAGGGGCGCAACAGCCCAAGGAGGCGAATTGAAACACAGATCGGTTGTCATGTTGAACTTTCCCTTTTCAGTCTCACGGGACTGGTTTAAAGAAAAACAGGTGCGCTCGAACTGTTGTGATCATAATTTAGATCCCGCCTGCAAGTCAAGACGGATTTCCAGTTTGTCACGTTCGCAAATCCGAATTTCCTGTTTCCTTTTACCCGGGTGTGGACTAAAATTTATTGGGATCTCCAGGTTTATCTCAGCCCGTGCGCTTTTTTAATGTTGGCCGGAGCCTTCATTCCCCACCCCCTGGCGGTGGATATGGGGTTAACCGCAAAGACGCAAAGGGGGCAAAGGGAGCAAAACCCCTCCCCTTGGCAAGGGGAGGTTGGGAGGGGTGGGAGGGGGCGGTTGGTCGGGGCAAGATTCCTCGCCGCCCACTGAGCGTGGGGGCCAGTCTGCCGGAACGTTCCCATTGCGCTCAAGCGGGTTGGATAGCCTTGGAACGCATGGCCCGCGCCCCTACGGCGAGTAGCCTCAGAATGACACGTTGGCGTTTTTTTAAATGTCATCCTGAGCCTGCTGGCTGATGGGGCGGGGATCGATGGCAAAACTGTCCGCGAGACCGTAATGGGAACGTATCGGCCATCCGCCCCCCACGGCGAGTGGGCGAAGGATCTGGCTGGAACGATGTTGACGCATGTCGCAAAGAGGGTCGGGGCAAGATTCCTCGTCACGATGTGACTCGGAATGACACGTTGGCGCTTTTTAAATGTCATCCTGAGCCTTCGGCGAAGGATCTGGCTGGAACGATCAAGGGGTATGATCCATGCCCCCCTCCGCGTCTCTCCGCGTCCTCCGCGGTCAATTTTTTTTATCGGTGGTCCCGATTGGAAGGGGAGGGTGAGGGAGATGATTTTAACCTTGAACCGGAAACATCGAACGCTCTTTCCATGGTGAAATCATGAAAAAAACTATTCTTGTTATTCTGTTCCTTCTGCCCCTTGTCTGCGGGCTGGCCGAACTCGCCCTCGCGCAGGACGCGGGAATCGAGGCTCTCAGGGAGAAAGCGGAACAGGGCGACGCGACGGCGCAATTCAATCTCGGCCTGATGTATGCCAACGGACGGGGCGTGCCCCGGGATGACAAGACAGCGGTGGACTGGTACCGCAAGGCCGCGGAGCAGGGCGACGCCCAGGCGCAATACAATCTCGGCGTGATGTATGCCGACGGAGAAGGCGTGCCCCGGGATGACAAGACAGCGGTGGACTGGTTCCGCAAGGCCGCGGAGCAGGGCGACGCCCAGGCGCAATCCAATCTCGGCGTGATGTATCACAAGGGAGAGGGCGTGCCCCGGGATGACAAGACAGCGGCGGACTGGTTCCGCAAGGCCGCGGAGCAGGGCGACGCGGGGGCGCAATTCGCTCTCGGCCTGAGGTATGACAACGGAGAAGGCGTGCCCCAGGATGACAAGACAGCGGCGGACTGGTACCGCAAGGCCGCGGAGCAGGGATACGCCAAGGCGCAATTCGCTCTCGGCCTGAGGTATGCCAAGGGAGAAGGCGTGCCCCGGGATGACAAGACAGCGGTGGACTGGTTCCGCAAGGCCGCGGAGCAGGGATACGCCCAGGCGCAATCCGCTCTCGGCCTGATGTATGACAACGGACGGGGCGTGCCCCAGGATGACAAGACAGCGGTGGACTGGTACCGGAAGGCTGGAGAGCAGGGATTGGCCTCGGCGCAATACAATCTCGGCCTGATGTATGCCAACGGAC
>Ga0210019_1001613_pt1 | contig 23592 bp, 27 predicted proteins | sample CryGeyCG2114_020_2_FD_183969 | JGI IMG/M metagenome (GOLD analysis project Ga0210019, IMG submission 183969) | Groundwater microbial communities from aquifer - Crystal Geyser CG11_big_fil_rev_8/21/14_0.20 (SPAdes) (version 2) | ecosystem: Environmental > Aquatic > Deep subsurface > Groundwater ...
AATAGGCAACCCCAGTCGGGGCGGTTTATCGGCATTTCTCTGTTTTCTTCGCGCCCCCGTAGTTTAATGGATAGAATATAAGCTTGCGGAGTTTATGATCGAGGTTCGATTCCTCGCGGGGGCACAAAATCAAGGAGAGTAAAGAGAAAAGAAGTTTTTCAGAACTATGATTTTGGCTTTCGGCAGGAATCGAACGGAAGTCCGGGGGACTTCCGCGGGATTTTCCATTAGAAAATCGATTCCTCGCGGGGGCACAAAATCAAGGAGAGTAAAGAGAAAAGAAGTTTTTCAGAACTATGATTTTGGCTTTCGGCAGGAATCGAACGGAAGTCCGGGGGACTTCCGCGGGATTTTCCATTAGAAAATCGATTCCTCGCGGGGGCACAAAATCAAGGAGAGTAAAGAGAAAAGAAGTTTTTTAGGACTACACTACGGTATCGGTTGGCACGACCATATCGATATCACACGCGCCACCGACACATGCCAGCTCTCTTTTCTGCTCCGTTTCGTCGGAGTGTTCGTATGTTACAAGCTTTGAATAGTCAATAAGAGGGAAGCCGGCAACCAATTCATCGTACCGCTTCTTGTCAATCGTTTCATACGGCGCAAGACGATAGACGTGCTCAAAACGCGGCAAAAACGACAGCCCGCCGATAATGTCCCAGTTCCTCTGTATCCAATCAACAACACCGATCCATTCATCTTCGTCAACCGAGATTGTCGCCGACGGGTTGTGTTCCGTATAGTTGAGCTTAACCACTTTCCAATACTCAAGCTGTTCAAGAGCGGAGAGATCGTCCTTAAAAACCGAACCGCCGGGCGCCTCTACGGGAAATTCCAGAACATAAGTACTGGCATTTTCCAAAGATTGCCCGACTTCCGGATGATAGGGCACACCTTGGTCTTTCAGCATTTTGAAAAGCGAGTCGGTTGCGGATATCCGTACGCGCCGGATGTAATGCTTGGCATGGCGGGGATGAATGCCGGAAGAGCAATTAAATGTCTGTGATACCGTGCCGGACGGCTTGACCGCCGTCACAGCAAGCGACGCCTTGATTCCAAAACGCCTGGCATATGCCGCATTTGTTTTAACCGCCATATCGCGCATGGCCCGAAGAGTTTCCGGATTCCGCGCGGCGCCGGAGTCCCACTGGCCGGTTACCGAGACGCCAAGCAGGCGTTCCTCTTGGCAATGTTTTTGCCAATCTTTTGAAATGTATCTGAATTTTGTAAGTGTTGATTGATATGTTCCGAGAAGAGAAGCCAGGCGCGCTTTACGGACCAAACTTTCGTGGGTGTCGTTTGCCCGCGCAATGACCTCGGAAAGGTTGCAGAATTGTTTTGATTGCAGAATTATCTCACCGCACGGATTCGTGCCAATTGGGCCCTGCACGATCCCATCGTCGCCCAGAAAGCCCGCTTTCTTGAAGTATTTATTGCGGCGCTTAGGCAAAGTATTTAGAAGCGAGCCTCGGTTGAAAATTCCGCGCTCTCCCGAACCGCTTTTCATAAGAGCCATCCATTCTTCAACCAATTCCGTGTTTGATGGAGCCGTTTCATAGACGGCGGAATTGTTGGCGATTGAGCGATGCGGTTCCGTCAAGAAAAACTGCCCCTTTTTCGCGTCCCGCATTTCAACATCGTCAAGGTCGGACAAGCTTATCATGGCCGTGCGCCGCACGCCTCCCGAGACGACACACTCTCCGATTTTGCAGATGATATCGTGAACATCAATCGGCCTTAGGCGACGGCCCTGCCGCTTCAGTATTTTTTCTCGCGCAAAACTCAATAGTGAAGAGAGCGGCTCCGGACCAGACGCCTTTCCGCCCATGGTTTTCAAACGCGCTCCCGCCGGGCGGATATGTGAGTAATCAAATTGAATATCTTTTCCTCCGTACCATGTCTTCAGACCCAGAGTAAGCGCGTTACACCACCCTTCTTTTGAGTCCGCAATTCTATGCGTAGGCAATTTCCTCTTTGACTGTTTTTGTATCTGCGGCATCTGCTCCACATTCTGGCTTTCAACGGAAAATCCGACTCCGCATCCCTGCATGGAAAGATACATAATCTCCGCAAAATCTTGGAGCTTTGCCGGAGCAATAAATGTGCAATTGTACGCGCAGGTATTACAGCGGCGGGCGGGGTCCCCGGCAAATTGCATAAGACGCATAGACGGCATCACTTCTTGTTTCAGGATAGACTCGCGCGCCTCGGAATATTCTTCCTCGGAAAGTTTGTCGGCCAGGTTTTCTCTCATAAACGACATATAACGATCAACCGTCTCAATCCATGTTTCGCGTCGTCTTTCCGTCTCAATCCATCGCGCGTATGTCCGCAAATAGACAAATTCGCCCAGAGGATTATTTTTAAAGTATTTTTTACTTTCTTGCGAAAGCCTCCGGATGTGTTCCGGCACCTCTCCCCTTTCAAGACGCTTTTCCGCGTGTTCTACCCGGTAGAGGATGTATGATTTTGCGGACTCAAGAAATCCCAACAGCATGAGCTCTTTCTCCACCTCGTCCTGCACTCCCTCGACAGTTGGCACAAAGGAGGCATCTGATTTTTTATTTGCGATTAATTTCTTTTCCACCGCCCGGGCGACGCTTTCTGCCGCGCCGTCTCGAAATTCCCCCGCAGACCTCATTGCCTTATTGACGGCCAGAATGATTTTGTTTCTGTCAAAAACGGCGGACGAACCGTCTCGTTTTATGATGGTCTTTAGAAGTGGGGTTTTCGCTTGGGGCATAGTAGTGAAGATGTTATATTGATACATTACACCCTTTAACTTTTTTTTACATCCGTCTAAAATTCCAAAAACTGGGGAAAAGAAGCAAAAACACAAGAGATTTTTCTGAAAACCCCGTCCGCACCCATAAACTTAACCGGACGCCCACCGCTTTGAAGAGCGCCGTCTCGCTATTTCTTGCGCTACAGTTAACTGTAGTAATAATATATAAATATATCATCGCGCTACAGTTAACTGTAGCAATATGTATAAATACATCATAGCATTACTTGGTTTTTTGAGAGCTTGAATATCAAAACCCCAGATACTCCATAATTATGGTCGGCAAAGATTCATTTTGCTCTTCCTCGTCAACATAATCCAAGAGATAATCTCTTAGGAGATTTGTATCCACTTCCGGCGATATTGGCACGACTATCTGCGGCATTAATATTTTTTTTGAAGTCATAAAAAGTTTTGGATTCTCCGTATCGATTTCCACCCAAAAAGAATCCAGCGAACCATAAGGATGCAATCTGTCATTTATGACAAAACCTCTTTGATTTGCCTCGCAATAAATTATATCCGGTTTTCTTATGGCGAAAATGGCCAAAGCCGAAGCTCCCGAGAGTATCAGGACGGCAAAAAGCGAGTTGCTTACGATTACGGCCGTTACGGCGATGGATATTGAAATAATTCCCAACGCCCAAAACCAGTCGGCGTTTTTCTCCACATATTCGTACTCCTTTGTCTGCCAGGATATGTTGTAGTTTCTCATCCCTTTGTTTTTAAGGACTGATGGTATTTCCGCAACCTTGTGAATAATTGGGTATGCCGTCCGTTTCCAGACAGAAACCGATATCATAATCCGTACCCGCGGAGTTTGATTGGTAAGTATATGTATAGCCGGAGAGAGGGTCTGTCGGGACTTCGGGTATTACCCCGGCCGACTCAAGAACCAGAGAAAAAGAATCTTCCCCGGTAATTTCTATTGGGCTTGTTTGTACGGGGAAAAATCTGTTGTCAATCTGATACAGCCCCAGGGCTTTTTGAATTTGGGAGACATCGGAAAGTCTTTTGGAATCTCTGCCGCTGGCTTGAACGCTTGAAAATCTGACAATGGCAATAGAGGAAAGGACGGCTATAACAGCCAGAACCACCAGGAGTTCTATTATGGTAAAACCACGAACTTTTCTTTTCATACCGGAAATTCTAACATAAGAGACCGCCCTCTTCCTTTGCGGCACCTATCCTTGTGGATATTTTTTGGTATAATGGCCTCCAATGACAATGAAGCAAATTCTTCAATCCGAACAATGCTGATTCAACCAAGCATATTGCTCTATTTTTTTCTGATTATTCTTGTCGTAAGCGGCTTCATTTTTCCCGTTATTTCCCCGGAGGCCTCGGGATTCTACGCCTTTATTGCCGTTATGGCTCTCGGAGGCTTGGCTATTGCCTCTTATATTTACTATGTAAAAAGAAACGGAAGGGAACTTATTTGCCCTCTGGGTTCCGACTGCAATGCCGTTATTTCCAGCAGATATTCCAAGTTTCTCGGGATTCCTTTGGAATATGGAGGTCTAGCTTATTATGCTCTTATTTTTGTCATGTATCTTTGCCTCGTCATTGTGCCGGGTTTTTTGTCCGGCCGGGCGCTTCTCGGGCTTTCACTTCTTACATCCGCCGCTTTTCTTTTTTCTCTTTATCTTCTTTTTGTCCAAGCTTTTATTTTAAGGCAATGGTGCATCTGGTGTATTATGTCGGCCCTTCTTTCCATCATGATTTTTATTGTCTCTCTTTCCGGCGCCCCTTATGCCATCAGCCTTCTCTCCGGCGCGGATAAAGCCATAGACTTTGTCCACACGCTCGGTTTTGGTTTGGGGCTCGGAAGCGTTTCGGCCTCTCTCTTCTTGTTTCTCCGGTTTTTAAGAGACTCCAAACTGACCGATGAAGAGGCCCGGACTTTGAAGGGCACATCCGAGATAATCTGGCTTGGCTTGGTTCTTGTTCTTGTCAGCCAGTTTCTTTCTTTCGTCATAGACCCCGCCGCTCTCTCGGAATCTTCCGTCTTTCTCGTTCAAACAGCATCCCTTTTTATTTCGGGCATCAGCGGGGCCGCCCTCTTGATAATTTTTGGCCCTCTTTTGACAATCATTCCTTTTGGGGAAGACGAACCCTCTTTGGGGGGCTCTCCTTTTTCTGTTTTGGAAAAACCGTTTTTTGCCACAGCCTCAATAGCCCTTTCCTCCTGGTATTTTGCTTTTGCCGTGGAATATGCGCCAAACTTAAATCTGCCGACTCTTGTTTTTTCTTACGCGGTCGTCTTACTGCTGTCGGTCTCGCTTTCTCTGGTCTGGGAAAAAAGACTTGAAAAACAGTAGTAGGGGCAGAGATAATAAAACTCTAAAATCTGCAGGATAATTTATCCGAAATGCGGCCTTTTGTCTAAAACAAAACTTTCTACTCTATCATTAGCAATTAGCGCCAATGGTTAAATGGTAATTTAACGGGAAAAAGCAAAAGTTTCCTTCGCCGAAGCTTCGGCGAACCGAAGGCGGAGGGGGTGGGACTCGAACCCACAAAGCCTTGCGGCCCACTTGTTTTCAAGACAAGCTCCTCATCCAGCCGGGTCCCCTCCAAATTTTGGATTTCTTTTATACTCGCTTACTCATCCATTATCCCAGAAGTTAAAAAATCAAGCTCGGGGCCTAGAAATTCATGCCGCCAAAACTCTTTTTCTTGGCCGGCCTTGCCACAAAGAAAATATAAATAATATCCAAAATGGCAACGGTGTTGACCACCAAAAGAATGACGAACCACCACTTGTGCCTTAATCGCGCAGCGCTCCAAAGGGCATAACCCTTCCACGGCAAGACCCAGGCCATCAGAAGGGCCAGGAGCCACAAATTGTTTTGTAAAAATACTTCCATTTTTTATGAATTAAAAACTTTCTATCTGATAATGCTTAATACTAGCACGAGAAAACTCTTTGACCACAAATTGACCACAAATTTCGTCTATCAACAAAAAAGCAAACCTCCACGCCGCTTTTTGCGTCAAACCTTAGTAAAACGGGCTGATTTGATATAAACTAGGGCTATGGCTAAAAGCAAGCTCTTAGGTATTGACTTTGGTTCCAAGCGAGTCGGGGTCGCCATAAGCGACGACAGAAGAACAATGGCCTTTCCCAAATATGTTCTGCAAAATGATGGCTCTCTTCCGGAAAAAATTGAGAAAATCTGCAGAGACGAAGAAATCAAAGAAGTGGTGGTCGGGCAGTCCTTAAATTATAAAAAAGAACCCAACCTTATCATGAACAAAATCACCGACTTTGTTAAAAATCTGGAAACGCAGAAAAAACTTATCGTCCATCTTGAGGATGAATTTCTAACCTCCGCCGAAGCCAGAAGAATTCAAGGTGATACCGAACTTCTTGACGCTTCCGCCGCCGCTCTTATCTTGAAAAGTTTTCTGGAGAGAGATGATAAATAATGATTAACCTGGAAGATTTTTTAAAACTTGACATCAGAGTGGGAGAAATTCTGGAAGCCCGAAAAATTCAGGGGACCGATAGACTCTTAAAGTTGAGAGTGGATTTGGGAAAAGAAGAAAAGGAAATTGTTTCCGGAATTGCCGAATACTTCAATGCTCCGGAAGAGCTCGTTGGAAAACAGATACCGATTCTTGCCAATCTTTCGCCTCGGACAATCAAGGGCCATAAAAGCGACGGTATGATTCTTGCCGTTCTGGGCGATGGCAAGTTCTCTCTTCTTGCCGCCGAAAACAAAATACCGAACGGAAGTCCGGTCAGATAGCGCATGTCTAACAATCTCAAACGCGACAAAATCGAAGAAGAAACTCTCTGGCGAGAAGAAAATCCGGCTCCGGAGAAAAAGTCTTGGATTAAAAAATATTCCGAGAGCGACCGCGCCGACTGGTGGTTGGCCATTTTTTCTTTTGCCGAGGCCTCTTTTTTGCCCATCCCCTCAAGCGCTCTTCTGATTGCCACGATGACGGTCAAGGATAGGCACAAACAATGGTTTTACTACGGTTCCTTGGTTACCATTGCCTCCGTTTTGGGAGGATTGTTCGGTTATCTGATAGGCTTTCTGTTTTACGACACACTGGGTCGGGTCATTATTGAGGCCTACGGATTAAGAGAAAATATTCTTCAGACCGGCGAGCTTTTTCGAAAGAACGCTTTTCTGGCGATTTTTTTTGCTTCCGCCACCCCCTTGCCCTACAAAGTTTTTACTTTGGCTTCTGGTTTTTTTCGAATAGATCCGTTTATCTTCATCCTGACCTCTCTTCTCGGACGAGGCCTGATGTTCTACACCGTTGCGGCCCTTGTCAGTTTTCTTGGTCACTGGAAGGGGAAGAAAGTCATGAAGTACCTGAATTACCTGGCGCTCTCTTTGGCTTTTGTCGCTCTTGGATACTTTGTCTATAAAATTCTGGATTTTGCAGTTTTCTGATGCTCAATTAAAAAAGATTCTGATACAATTTAATTGCGCGTCTCCGGGTTGCTGACTCGCGGCTAATTTCGAGCCTCGGCTCTTGCGGCTTATTTCAATTCAAAAAGACGCCCAAATCAAATCATTTGCCATGCTCATCAATTCTCTTCTTAAAATGGAAAAAATCTTTCTGAAGTTTCTGCCACCGCCCAAGCTTTTAAGAATGTCTCACGCGGCTCTTAATTTTTCCGACCACTCCGTCAAAATTCTGGAGCTCTTCGGATATGAAAATGAATTTAGCATTAAAAAATTCGGAGCTGAAATAATACCGGACGGCGTTATCAAGTCGGGCAATATCAACAACAGAGATTCTCTCAAAGAGATTCTAAAGAAAGTCAAGGAAAAGTACGACCTTTCCCTTGTCGGGGCCACTCTTCCCGAAGAGAAAGCCTACGTCTTCAAACTTAGAGTGCCGAAATCAAATAGCGAGAAAGAAATAAGAAACAGTATTGAATTCCAGATGGAGGACAATGTTCCCATTTCCGTAAACGAAGCTCTTTTTGACTACAAGATTATTCCAAAAAGCGAGAGGGTAAATTCCATTGATGTCGGGGTCTCGGTTCTTCCGCAAAAAGTTGTCGCGAGCTACATCAGTCTTTTCAAAGACGTCGGAATGACGCCGGTTTTTCTGGAGATTGAAGCCGAGTCCATTGCCAGAGCGGTTATTGCCAAAGACGATATGGATACTTATATGATAGTTGACTATGGCAGAACCAGAACCGGTTTTTCCGTCGTCAGTCGCGGCGTAATCCGATATACTTCCACCGCCGAAATTGGAGGCGAGCCCATTGACAAGATTCTGGAAGAAAAATTTCATATAAAAAAGGAAGAGGTGGAAAAAATCAAAAATGAAAAGGGCTTGGTCAGAGACAAAGACAAACCGGAATTATATATGTCTTTGGCCAATGTGGTTTCCGTTCTGAAGGATGAAATCAACAAAAGATTCATTTTCTGGCACACCCATAAAGATATTGACGGGAAAATCGGAGACAACATCAAAAAAATAATTTTGGTCGGCGGAAATGCCAATCTTTTCGGGCTGAAGGACTATCTTCAGGCGGGCCTCAAGGTCAGGGTTGAATATGCCGATGTCTGGAAAAACGTTAAATTTCGTGATGATGCCGTGCCGGTGATAAATTTTCAGAACTCCTTAAGCTACTCGTCCTCCGTCGGCGTTTGCCTGAAAAAATTTAATGAAAAATAATGCCTAATCTTCTTCCGCAGAATAATAAAAAGAAAATCAGAGAAGAGTACCTGCTTCGTCTTTTAGCCTTAGTCCTCGTTTTCTCTTTCATTACTTTTCTCTTGGCCTCCGTCTTTTTTCTGCCCTCGTATTTTCTTTCAAAAAACAAAGCAGGCCTAGCCTCCGAGAAAATCTCTTTTCTGAAGTCTTATGTGGAAAAAACGCAAAAAAGCGGGCTCTCCGAGGATGTTATTTCCACCAATTTGAAAATAAAAACTCTTTCTTTTCCGGAAAAAATTAAATTTCATCTTTCAATTCGGAGTATTTTGGACAAGAAAGCGGCCCCCATTAGAATTACAAGCCTCGTCTTGCGCAGTATCAATGATGAGAAAAAAAGCCTGTTTGTCGGAGGAATCGCTTCGGACAGAGATAGTCTGATAGATTTCACCGAATCCTTGAAAACAATAAACGATTTTTCCGCGGTGAATTTACCGGTTTCCAATCTGGCTAAAAACAAAGACATTGATTTTAATATTGAGCTGAAATTCTCACAGGAGACAAAATGACCATGGGCGTTCTCAAAAAAACAAAAATATTGATAGTCATTCTCCTCATTCTAAACCTCCTTGTTGTCGGGGGTTATTGGTTTTTTACTTCGGCTATAAATAAAAATAATGAAATCGTATCGGATTTGTCCCAGGAGCTGGATCTTCAGATTGCCAAAGAACGCCAACTTCGGTCTTTCAAAAAAATTCTAGCGGAGACCAAAGAGAAAAGAGAAGCTCTGGATTCATATTTTATTCCCGCCGCCGACATCGTTTCTTTTATCCAGGAGGTTGAAGCTCTTTCCGCTCTGTCTGGGATTGAAATTGAAATAGGTTCCGTTGATGTCAGAGAATTTCTTGAAGACGAAACTTCTTCCGATAGGCTGGAATTTTTGGATATCAGCATGACAACCGAGGGAAGCTGGAGCGGAAGCTTCCGCTTTTTGGAGCTTCTGGAGAATATGCCCTATCTGATCGCTCTCAACAAATTTGCTCTGGACGCAAAGCAAAACACCGAAGGCGAAACTTTATATTGGGAAGGAGCTCTGGGATTGAGGGTTTTAAAACTTAAAAAATAAATATGTTTTTCTTGAAAGAATCGTTTCAAAAAATAAAAATTTTTCTTGGGAAATTAAACTTTCTCATTAGGCTAGATTCCGATATCAACTGGGTATCTCTAGTTATTTTATTTTTGATAATAAATATTTTTTTCCTGTCTTACGCGGTCGCAAGTTTTTATAATGTCAGTTCGGACGAGGCTGTTCTGGTTGAAAAAACTCCCCGGAGTCCTTCCAATACTCTGAATCGCGGCGCCCTTGAAGATGTTCTATCGCTTCTTCGTCTCCGAAAAGAAAATTATCGTTCTCTCCTCGAGTCTGACTTTCGCTTTGTTGACCCCTCTTTGTAATGCTGTTACCATCATTTGTGCCACGCCCCCGTAGTTAAATGGATATAACGGCTCCCCTCTAAGGAGCTATTGTGGGTTCGATTCCTGCCGGGGGCGCAAATGATCTGTACCCCAAAAAGTGGACACGCTGTCCGGTTTTCTTTTGTTATCATTAGCAATTAACAAAAGAATATGAGGACAACATTTTCAAGCGAGGAAATCGCCAATTTAAGACAGAATCCGTGTGTATTCAATTGCACTGAAAGGTCGATCAATTACACATACGAATTCAAGAAAAGAGCTCTGGCATTACATACAGAAGGAGTAAGCGCCAGAGAAATCTGGAAGCGGTCCGGATTTGATACCGACAAATGGCAAAAACACTACTTCAAAGGTACGCTCCGTGATTGGAAAAAGATCGTAGAGAAACATGGAATCGAAGGACTGTTAAAACCTGGAGGAATACAATACGACAGGGGTCCGAACAAGACTGATAAAGACATACTGAAACGTTTGGCGCTTCAGGTGAAATATCTTGAAGCTGAAAACGATTTTTTAGCACGACTCCGGGCCAAGCGAGCGGAGTCAAACTCAGGCCGCGTGAGAAATACGGAACCATCAGAGAATTAGGCGACGACATTAATATTCTCTGTGAATTAGCGGGCGTGTCCCGAAGCGGATACTACCAATGGCTACGCCACGCCGATGAGCCGGACAAAGACTACCTCGACTATCTAAAGATCAAGGAGGTCTTTGACAAAAGCAGAGGAAAATATGGCTGGAGAAGCATTAAAATGAGATTGGAAGCCATGAATCACAAGAAAATACAGCGGATTATGAGGAAGTATGACCTCGTAACCAAAGTGAGAAAAAGAAACCCGTACAAAGCCATCATGAAAAAGAGACTGGAGCATAGAACATTCCCCAACAAGCTCCAGAGAGTATTCGCGCAGACAATACCTCGCGCCGTATTCTGTACCGATATCACGTACATCCCTTTCCAGAGTGCCTTTGCATATCTCTCGGTCGTGAAAGACATCGCGAGCGGAGAGGTAGTGGCTTGGCGCCTATCATCAGGTCTTGAGATAACGCTGGTGACCGAAACAATTGAGCAGATGGATCCCCGTGATAACGCACTGATACACTCCGATCAAGGATTCCACTACACCAATCCATTGTTCATTGAGCATGTCAAAAAACTCAACATGATTCAATCTATGTCCTGCAAAGGAAACTGTATCGACAACGCGCCGATTGAATCCTTTTTCGGACACATGAAGGACGAGCTGGACTACCAATCCTGCAAATCTTTTAAGGAGCTGCATTCAAAAGTCGAAGAATACATGCAATACTATAATTACGAAAGAAAACAATGGACCAGAAACAAGATGTCTCCGATTGAGTATAGAAATCATCTTTTGACTCAATCAGGGGGGCAGGAAGTGTGTTTCTAAAGTGTCTACTAAATGGGGTACACATCACAATACAGAACTCAAAGGTTTTTTCAAAGATAAAAGGTGGGACGCGCGAAGCGCATCCCACTGATTTCCCCCCATTTTTCCAAACGAATTCGGAATTTTTGGCGCGCTTGCGCGCACCTGTTTTTCGCCGAGGAGGAGGTTCGAGCCAAAGATTTCTTTGGCGCAGACCTTTTTCGCAAAAAGGTCTGAATCAGAAGCAATTTTGTCTATATTCTGTGCGACTTCTAACCAGTTTTGGAAAGGTTCGAGCCAATCATTCTGCTTGTGTGAAAGATTGTAGATTTCTTCTTCGAGCGACTTCTTCTCGTATAACAGTTTTCCTTTTTGTAAACGATAATCTTCTCGGTCAATTACTTGGTCTAAATATCCATTGAGAAGTCGCTCTAACTTTTGCGACAAAGAAGAAATCTTGTTTTGTTTCTCTTTCACACAAGCAGTCAAAGACTGGGCGGATTTTCCGTGGTCTTGCAAAGCAAGACGATTGAGTTCCGCTGCCCAATCTTTGGGCAAAGAAACTTTTTGAATTAAGGATGATAACTGGCGATTTAATTCTTCTTGACGGATACAAGATTCTTCACACTTCACATTTTTGTTTTTCTTGGTGCAGTGATAGTAGATATATTCATGAACATTACCGTTCTGTTGTTTCTTAACCTTGTATTCGCCAGTTATCATCATTCCGCATGAGGCGCAGGAAAGCAGTCCGCAAAATGGTTGCGGTTCATTTTTCTGCTTGTGGTGCGGACGACCTCGTTGTTTCAGTATTTCCTGCGCCTTGTCAAAAATTTTCTTAGAGACAACTGGCTGGTGCTTGCCCTCATGGATTTCGCCACCATAGCGAAAATGTCCGTAGTAGAAGGGATTGGAAAGGATAAAAGTAATTCTGTCTCGTTTGATTCGCTTGCCGCCGGAAGAAAAAATATTGTGTTGCGCCAAAAAGTTTGAGATGTCTTCTAATCTGCTTCCATTTTGCGCGTACAGTTCAAACGCTTTGCAAATTATTGAGGCACGTTTTTTATCCACGATGATAGTTTTGGTGCGAACATCGTTGATATAGCCGATTGGTGCCAAACTTGGATATTCTCCGCGCCTCACTTTTTGGCGCAATCCGCGTTTCGTATTTTCGGCAAGCGAGTCCACATAGTATTTGCTTTGCCCAAAGGCGATACTCAACATAAATTTTCCTTGCGAGGTATTTTCCGCCCAAAATGTAGGAAATTTGAGTATCGCCAAATGCCCGCAGTCCAATAGATAAATTACCTTGCCGCCGTCCACGGAATTGCGCGCCAATCTGTCAGGTGCCATGCGAGGATGTTTCCGCCGAAATTTTCAATCTCCTTCATCATCTTGTTAAACAACGGACGACCTGGAACTTTGGCAGATTGTTTTTCCACAAACTCTTGGGCGATGTTCAGATTTTCTCTCTTGGCATAGTCTCGCAATTCGGTGAGTTGTGCCTCAATACTCAACATTTGCTTGTCCTCGACATCAGTGGACTTGCGAGCATACAAAAAGAATTTTTTATTTTCCATATTATTGTTCATAGTAATAAAAATTCTTTTTGTATTTTGGGCAAAGCAAATTCAGTCAAAATTGCTTCTGATTTCGAACCTCCTCCTCGGCGAAAAATCAGTGCGCGCCAGCGCGCCAAAAATTCTGAATTCGTTTGGAAAAATGGGGGGAAATCAGTGGGATGCGCTTCGCGCGTCCCACCTTTTGGCCTTGAAAAAACCTTTGAGTTCTGTATTGGTGTATTTATTGTACCAAGCTCGAACCTATTTTGAACAAGAACCGGACTGACTTCGCACGCTCCGCGTGTATGGTGGCTCTAAACCTAATCCTACGCTCCGATTCTGTGCTAACTCTAACAATTCCGCCACGCCTCGGATTACCTCGGCGTTCCGCCCTCGCCCCATCGCTTTTCCATTCTTTTTTGTTTTGCGCGGGATTTTTTTGAAAAGGTATGGGCGATGGCTACTTGTATTATATAACATTATTGTTACAAAAGACAATTAGAGTTATACTCTGAATGTGGATAATTCAGCAAAGAAACTCGGAAACAATATGAAAAAGCTACGCCTTGAAAAAGGTATGTCGCAAGGTGATATTTGCCGAAAACTAGGCGTTGACCGTTCATATATAAGTAATGTTGAGAGTGGAAAGAAAAATCCAACACTTTCAACCATTACCAAATTAGCGAAGGCTCTTGGGGTTTCGGTCGGTGAGTTGTTGAAATAAATCTTCTGACAAAAGAAATTACATATACGCCGGACATCCAGAAACAAATTGAACGAGCCATCGTTTTTATGGTTGATAAAATTGAAGAACATTGCTACAACGAAAAACCGCTCATCCTGCATAGTTTAAGAGTAGGATTTAAGTTAATGGAACTCAAGCAAGAAAAGGATGTGGTTATTGCTGGTTTTCTTCATGATTTGCTTGAGGACACCAATTGTAATCCAGAGGAAATTGAAAAAGAATTTGGAGAAAAGGTGGCAAGACTTGTTTTAGCCTGCACCTTTGACGAAAACATCAAAGACTACAAAGAACGTTGGCGGAAATTGGTTTTCAATATTAAACAAGCGGGTTACGATGCGATCATCATTAAATTAACAGACCAAATAGCTAATTTACCATATTACATGCTGATTTCAAATAAGCAGAAAAAACAAGAAGTAATGTGGAAACATAAATTCTTTATAGATGAATGCCAAAACGATTTAAAAGAACTGCAGATTTTTAAGGATTATAAAGAAATGGTAGATGAAAATTATGGAAAATAATATTTCACACGCAACACCAAGAGGTACTATTTTTATTCAGCCTCATAGCGATGATATGGTGATATCATCATGTTTTTTAATGAGGAAAGAAATTCTACCCCGACCTTATTATTTGCTTACCGTGTTTGGCCAATCAAATTGGATTGATCCAATTAAGAAAAAGGGTCGCCGATATAGACGAAATATAGATGAGACAACAATAACACACATACGGAAGACTGAAGATGAAAAATTTGCGAAATCGTTTGGTCTCACGTTACTGTTTTCTGATCTCAAGGATTGCTTATTGAGAAATGGAGAAGTGTATTTTCAACCTAATAAAAAATTGGAAACAAAATTAGTTAAACAAGTTAGGACAATAATCCATGACTCGATTAAGAGATATAAAGTAGAGAACATAGTGGCGCCATTTCCATCTGGTAGAAAACAGCACTACGATCACCGGATTGTTCGTGAGGCGGTTAAATCGTTGCCGGGGACATTATGTAGTCGGTTTTTTGTTGACGACATACCTTATAGCCGGATTACAAATCCTAACAAATTTAGATTACATCTTTTTGCTCAGACAAAAGTCGATGGCATCAACGAGAAGTTTTGTTCCATGAAAGTATATGATTCTCAGATGTGTAAGTTATTTTTTGATCAAGTGGAGAAAATAACAAAACAAAATCAAAGACACGAACGTTTGTTTGTGTTTAATAACCGATAAAATTTATGTTGCAACCAACCATAACAATAATCATTCCAATATTAAACGGCGAGAAGTACATTAAGACCTGCCTCGATTCTATCTATGCCCAGACCTGTAAAAACTTTGAGGTTGTTATTCTCGACAATGGTTCCAAAGACAGAACTATCGAAATAGCAAGGAATTATCCGGCTAAGATTATTGAAAACGAAACAAACATTGGGTGGGCTAAGGCAAACAATCTTTGTGTTAAACAAGCTAAGACTAAATATGTATTTTTGTTGAATATTGATACTATTCTCGATCCAGATTGCCTAAAGAGACTCTATAAATTTGCTGAATCAAAGAATGATTTAGGTTGTGTATCTCCAAGAATAGTCGAATATTCTGAGTTTTTAAGTGGAGGTAAGCTCGATGGTTACCCGCTCGCTTTTGATATAAAAGACGGTCTCATTAAAGCGTACAATATAGATAAAGAATATATAGAAGTAAGTTTCGTGCCTGGAACGGCCCTCTTCGCGAATTTAAAAAATCTACAGAGCAGTCTCTATTTCAGAGAAGATTTTTTCATATATCACGAAGATGTCGAATTGAGTTTGCGAATTATCACTCAGACCGATTTGAAATTATATTTCCTAAATACTGCGATTGTTGCTCACGACAGCAAACAATCATTCTCCCGAGTATCTACTTGCAGACGCGCTCTTAGAAATTTATTTACCTGTTTAATCACATACCAGGATCGTCAAGAATTTTTGAATAACTATGGCACATATGGAAGGAAGTTATTTAGGATATATAAAGATTTCTACTATCAATACTATCCCTTTGCTTATCCTGTTTTTAGTATTTTTTATCTCGTCATATCAGTCTTCAAATTAAAAAAACAAACGAATTTTAATTTAAATCGTCTGCATAATATCAATAAAAAGATGAGTGCTAATCAAAAACAATTTGAGTTTATTTTTTAAATCTATGCCAAACTTCAACAAAACTTTATTCGTCTGTACTGGTAACGTTTTCAGAAGTATTATTTCTGAAAAACTTTTTATTCAAAATATTCAGAGTGCGGGATTATCCTTCCAATCTCGATCACGTGGCATAGACCTATATTTTAAAACTCCCAATCCATTACTTAATAGTATTGTAGAGAGGAACTACTCGATAACACTAAAAGGCCACCGAGCCCAAAAGTTATCCTCGGAGGATGTTATGTGGGCCTCGTCTATTGTCTGCTTTACTCCAGCACATCAACAAGCGGTTATAGAAATGTGCCCATCCATAAGAAATAAAATCTTTTTAATCCATAGTATTGCGTCTCTTGATCCGGTTTTATTTAAAGACGTGGATTATCACGACGTTTCCGAAACTAACGAGCGTTTGTTGACGGGTTTGAAAGCCTTAAAATCAGCTATCGATAAGATAATAAAACCCGGTTCACTTTCAATAGTTATAGCCGTCTACAATGAGGAGAAAAACATCAAAAATATTTTGACGAAGCTAGTAACGCAATCTTCTTCTCAAGAAGTCAGAGAGATAGTTGTTATATCAAGCGGGAGTACCGATAAAACAAATAAGATTATTCAATCCATCCAGTCTCCTTTAATAACTTTAGTGCAAGAGAAAACAAGAAACGGCAAAGTGTCTGCTCTTAAAAAAGCGGTTCCATTCATCAATGGAGATTATGTATTGCTTATTGATGGAGATGTGGATGTTAAGGATGATTTTGTGAGAGAATGTTTTTCGTGTATTCAGACAAAAAGAGTACCGTGCACGGGAAAAGTCATCCCAATTCCAACAAAGAGAAAATTCTTTTACAGAATTTCCGCAGTTGGTTGCGAAGCATGGAATGCTTTACGCTATGGAAACGACCAAGTTGGCACCTTTCTCTATCCTTCAGGATATACAATGATACTTTCCCAAGACAATTTTGTTGATGGTATAAAAACGATCGACAAAACAACCATTAATGACGATGGTTTGCTGTCACTAGTCCTCTTTCAAAGAGGTATTTTGTTCCGTTATTGTGATAATTTGCAAGTTTACGTTACGTTTCCAAAATCATTCAGAGATTTCTTTAGGCAAAAGATACGAACCAGATTGGGAAGAAGACAGACGGCCACCTCCTTCTTTAAGAAAATTGAAAAACAATGGCGAGTCGAACTACTTAAAGCGACGAGTGCGCAAAATCTCATATTTGTCATTGCTCTATTTGTGATGGACGCGCTTGCACGGATTATAGCCAGTGTAAAAACTAGATTTAGTCGCAATCCTCATATTTGGAAACCAGTGGCAACAACGAAACAAAGTCAACCTGTTCCAGTGGTGATTCCACTGAAAGAATAAATTTATGAAAACATATTTTTCAACATTCATAACTGGCACACAAGAAATAGTAAAAGAATTTCTTGCAAAACGTGGAGTAAAAATCAAGTTACTGCTTGATGGTTTGGTTGTGTATGAATCAGACTATCCTGAACGTGAAATTAGAAATTTTCATATCTTTAACAATACATATCTTTTGTTGAGGTCTTTCAGTAATCTAGCCCCAGACGCTAAATCACTTGAAAAGATATTAGCTATGGTATCTCATGACAAGAACTTACAACACCAAATCGCGATCAATCTTCCTTCTCGCAAAAGAAATTTCAAAATTGTGAGTTCACTAGAGAATAGTATGGTGCCAGTAAGCCGTGAATTATTACAAAAACTTGAATCAATTATTTTGCGGACACCAGGCACAAGATTAAATATTCAAAAGCCGGACCTTGAATTTTGGGCGCTTCTAAGACGAGAAAGGTATGGATTTTTTGGCATAAGAGTTACCTATCCATTCAGGCATGAAAATTATCGCGAGAAAGGTGAGCTTCGAAAAGAGATTTCATATATCTTAAGTTTTCTTTCCAAACCAAACCCTAAAGATGTTGTTCTTGATCCGTTTGCCGGTTATGGATCCATACCGATAGAACGCGCGGCAAGTTTTCCCTATAAAGAAATAATTGCTGTGGAAAAAGAAGACGATCTAATCTCTAAGCTTAAACAAAAAGTTAAAGCTTCTGGGAAGAAAATAGAAGTTATTCGCGGTAATGCTTTAGCTCTGAGTGGGATACAAAATAAATCTATAGACAAAATTATTTCTGATCCACCTTGGGGAGAATATAAAGAGGTCCCAGATTTAGAAAAATTCTATGAGTCTCTGCTCTTAGAATTCGATCGCATTTTGAAGAAGGAAGGCGTTATCGTTCTCCTTATTGGGGCTAAGGATATTTTTGAAAATATCTTACAGAATAAATTCACCAATATCTTCCAACTACAGAAGAAATACGATATTCTCGTATCCGGTAAGAAAGCGGCTATTTATAAACTGGTTAGAAATTATGAGAACAAATAAACAGGCTCAAATAAGCGTTCTTATCGCCACTTGCAACAGGCCGGAGATGTTGAAGGTCTGCGTCGAAAGTTTGCTGATCCAAAAAACAGCGATACCATACGAAATTATCATTTTAGATCAATCAGACTTCGAGAAACTGATAGCTTTACCGTCTAACAAAGCGGCTGTAAGAGTTACTGCGTGTGATTTTAAAAACAAATCCCGCGCCTTAAATTTAGGAGTTGAACTTGCTTCAGCTGATCTTCTAGCTGTCATAGATGATGACTGTATTGCCGATAAATACTGGATTGATTCGCTATATAAGGCCCTACGCAAAGAGGGCCGTAACTTTATCGTTACCGGTCGAGTGATTGCTGGTGATAAAGAAAGTGATGCAATAAGTTCACGTCTGTATGACACTCTTAACGAACGGACCATCTTTAAGAAAAACAAAATTACCCCGATATTTAAATTATCAGGATGTAATTTTGGTTTTCATAAAAACACATACAAGGAAATCGGTCGATTTAATGAAAATCTTGGCCCTGGTTCAGCTTTCAAGAGTTCCGATGATAACGAATGGTCATATAGAGCTTTACAGCTTGGTTTCCAAATTGTTTATACCCCGGAAGCAGTGATTGCGCATCGTTCTTGGCGAAGTGCCAAAGAAGATATAAGTCTGATGAAGGATTATGGTTATGCCGCAGGAGCATTTTTCAAATTAATCTTCAAGACTTCAAAACTGGATTTTTTATATCACAGCACCCAACTTTGGTGGTGGCTTTTGAAAACCATCCTTTTCTCTTTTAAAGGTCACGAAATCAAAGGCTATATTTATTACGGCTTATTTTTCTTTAGGGGATTCTTATCGTATCACCATCATCCAAACAGATTTTACGATTATATTTTTGTTTTAAGTCCCGGTAAGTATATCGGTGGTGCCGAACGATATGTTCAAAATATAGTCAAAGCAATGCGTAAGCAGAACAAACTTAAAATTATTGTTGCGATATCACATAATTGGGAATTCTATCTTGAGTGCAAAAATACCGTTCCGAGCTTATATCTTGGAGATACACTCAATAAATCCTCGGCAAAATTCTCCCATTTTTTGAAGGACACTCGGGCAACAGTGGTAGTTTCAAACGGCTACCATTCTTCTTATTTGATATTTCTAACAAAACTGAAGAGTTTCTTTCAAAGGGGCGGTAGTAAATTTATTGACATAAAGCATGGTTGGATTACAACCAATTTTTCGGAACGTTTCGAAACTTTTTTAGATAGGCTCATCAGCATCTTCTACGATTTTGTTATTCTAGTGAATCCGTCCATGGAACGAAGTCTATGGTTGGTTAGCAAAAAGAAGCTCATCTTTATTCCATCTGCAATTTCAGTAGAAAAAGATATTATTCGTACACGGAGCAATAAATCGAATCCGCTCAAGGTATTACTAATCGGAAGATTGGCCGAAGAGAAACGCTTTAGGCTGGTTATTGAAGCTTTATCCTATATTCCTAAGGACATCTGGCAACTCACCGTAGTGGGAGATGGTCCAATGTCCGATAGTCTTCGCAATATCACTGTTCAAAAAAATATCCAAGACAGAGTTAATTTTACGGGGTACCAAGAAAGTGTCGCCCAATTTTATCAAGACGCAGAGTTATTGGTTATTTCTTCGATTAATGAGGGTTGCCCGCTCGTCGCTTTAGAAGCGATGGCGCATGGAGTATTAGTGCTTTCAACAGAAGTCGGTTATCTGTCCACACTTTTGGATTACAATCGGGGTTTTCTAATGGATGTGAATACCACGATATTAGAATTATCCAAAAAGATAAAAGAAGTTGCCGCATTGGATTGTAAGCAGAGAAATCAAATGATTAATGAGGCACAACTTTTTGTGTATGAGAATCATAATATTGAGCGAAACATTGAGATTTTCGAACGCCTTATCCATCCCAAATCAATAAATATATGATTTACAAACAACTAGGCACAACCGATCTTAATGTTTCTGTAATTGGGTTGGGCACATGGCAACTTTGCGGTGAATGGGGTAAGAAATTTACTACAGATGAAGTTAGTGAAATTTTAAAGACTGTCGAATCAGTCGGAATAAATCTTTTAGATACCGCGGAGTGCTACGGTAACCATTTATCCGAAAGCTTAATAGGTTCTTTTCTAAAAAGGAATCGTAGTAATTGGATTTTAGCTACTAAATTTGGTCACGCATACAAAGGTCTTCTTGATGTGGAAGACAGGTGGTCATCTACAGAAGTAAAACAGCAGTTAGAAGATTCTTTGAGTGTCTTAGGTACTGATTACGTTGATATCTACCAATTTCATTCCGGTGACGATAAGGTTTTTGACAATGATGAGCTTTGGGGGGCATTGGAGAAAGAAAAGCGGATAGGAAAAATCAGATATCTCGGTATATCAATTTCAGAGGATTTGGTTTTAAGGGGAGATTTGAATCAAATATACAAAGCGAAGGAACGCGGTGTAGATATAATTCAGGTTCGTTACAATTGGCTTCACAGAGAAGCTGAGAAAAAACTGATTCCGGAATGCGCGAAATTAGAGCTGGGCATCTTGGCGAGACAGCCACTTGCTTATGGATATCTAAGTGGTAAATACGATGATCGATCACAATTTCCGGAAAATGATGTCAGGCATTGGCTGAAAAAGGATAATTTTTCCAAAGAAATAAACTCAATCGAAGAATTAAGGAAACGATTGGGGCATAGTGTGGACATGGCAAAATGGTCCGTTGAGTGGTGCCTGAAAAACAAAAATGTTGACTCTGTCCTTGTTGGCTGCAAGACCGTTGAGCAAGTAGAGAACGTCACCAAATAAATTCATGCAACATCTAATTGAATCATATAGTTACAAAGACGCGGACAGAATAAGTAAGTTTCTTCTCAACTACCGAGATACTGTGGATTATCGTTATATTTTTGCCAGCAAAGAATGGATTTTATCTTTCCTTGAGATATATAAACCGCAGCAAAATTTTTTAATCCAATCAAAAAATGGTAGGAACTATTTTACTCTGAGCGCCTTAAATAGTGAAATTGTTTTCACTGGCGATCCATTTAATGACTTTAACGCTGTATTTACAAGAGATTCTGAAGATCAATACGATTTCAAAGATATTATTAAATACTTCTCTGATTTAGATTACAAGATTAATTGGACTAATCTTTTTGAATCCGGTTTGCTTAGAGGTCTTTCGGAAAGCAGTGAGTTGAAAGAAGGGGTAGTTGGTTTGAAAATCCCTAACAGCGGAATGACACAAAGCTATGATTACTTAGTAAGTGATAGGATTTGTCGGATGTATAACAGATATTCTGAAGGACTTGAGTTTTGCAGGATATTCGGCGGAGATATAAAAAGTAACCCCAACATTCTAAAGGATTTACTTTCTACTCGACACAATAAACTTTTAGAAAGGAAAAAAGACGAATACAATCTTTCGTTTGACAAAAAATTTGGTGATTTCATAACTCGGATAGTTGGTTTTAGCTCTATCTGGGAGAACGTCTTCATTGATTACTGCGCGGAAAGAAATGATGGTCTTGTTATGGCAGCTAGTCTTAATTTTATAAAAGATAAGAGTACTATTTGTTATCTTCGCGCTCATGCCGAGTCTGGTAGCAAAATATCATATGGTTTAATTCTGGATTACTGGAGTAACAGCAAGAATTTTAATGAAAGCGTTAAAATTATCGATCTAACGCGCGGAGAGGAATCTTACAAGTATCGACTGGGAGCGATCGAGTATAAACTCAATAATTTTGTTACAATTTGACCATGAATAAACAAAAAATCCTTATTACTGGTTCAGCCGGGTTTATGGGAAGCCATATTTATGACTATATTTTTAAGCACTACGGCGACAGGTATGAAGTTTATGGCGTTGACGATCTTTCAGGAGGATTTATACGAAATGTTTCGCAACCAAAATATTTTACAAAACTTGATTTGCGAAATCGTGAACAAATCTCCGATTATATAGACAAACTAAAGCCAGCGATTATTTTTCATTTTGCTGCCGATGCCACCGAAGGAAGAAGTCAATTTACTCCTTTCTCCGCTTTGGATCGAAACCTCGGTGCTTATATGAACATTCTTATTCCGGCCATAGAACATGGATTAAAAAAGATGGTTCTTATTAGTTCAATGAGTGTCTACGGAAAACAACAAACTCCTTTTCGAGAATCCATGACACCTACGCCGGAAGATATTTATGGTATTACGAAAGCAGCCATGGAGCAGGCAACAAAAGTTATGTCGTCTGTTTATGGCTTTAAATATCTTATTTTCAGACCACATAATGTTTATGGTCCAAAACAGAATCTTTCTGACCCCTATCGAAATGTAATCGGAATTTTCATTAACTGCTTGCTTCAGGGCAAAAGGTTCTACATTTATGGTAATGGCGAACAACAAAGAGCTTTTAGCTACATTGATGATGTTACTTCTGTAATAGCCAAAGTGATATTCGATAAAAAAGTTGAAAATGAGATTTTTAATATCGGCTCTGACGATGTTAGTACTTTAAATCAGCTGGCGGAGACTGTTCTAAAAGGATTCTTTGATTCTGCGGTACCAAAAAATTTAAGACCCCAATATCTATCCGATCGGCCGCAAGAGGTAAAAGATGCGTTTTGTGATCATAAAAAAGCTAAGAAGTTATTTGAATATAAAGCTGGGACAAGATTGCGAGATGGAATAAAAGAAACCATAAACTGGGCTAAATCTGTTGGTCCTCAAAAATTCGTATATCTTGATTCGCTTGAGTTAAAACACAAAGATATCCCTAAGACTTGGAGTAAAAAACTATACTAAAACAAGAGTACGTTATTCGTCTTCTAGTTAGCTTATCGATATTCAGATTAGGTGTCTTCGGCGGAATTCTAAAGCAACAGATTTTGGAAAAGGGAGCCTCCCGCTCGCACCCCTCTCCTCCTTGCGAGCAGGCTTACGCGCGCATGGGAGGGATGGGGCAAGTGCATTTCGGCAGCGCCTCGGGCATTTCCGCTAGGGCGTCAGGGCTACGGATGAGCGCCGCCGTTCTATTGCAATACAAAACTTCAGTAGCGGAAGCGACACCACGAAAGAACTATTGGAAACGTGGAGGGGGGTTGTGCGAGGGCGGACTCCGAAGGCACGTCCAACGAAGGCAAAGACACACGCAAACCACTATCCGCAATAAAGCACTGAATACTCACGCATACCACTGCGAGGAGGAGCCCGATGCTGGGGGGAGGATTCCTTTCTCCCCCCAAATGGAGCGGTGCCCGAGCAAGCGCCGAGCACGGCGCACTTGCGAGGAACAGCACCGCACCTAGGCATCTAGGCGCGAGTAGCCCTAGCGGAAATGCCCGAGGCGGATGCCGAGGGTGACACCCCGT
>Ga0210019_1001614_pt1 | contig 23589 bp, 26 predicted proteins | sample CryGeyCG2114_020_2_FD_183969 | JGI IMG/M metagenome (GOLD analysis project Ga0210019, IMG submission 183969) | Groundwater microbial communities from aquifer - Crystal Geyser CG11_big_fil_rev_8/21/14_0.20 (SPAdes) (version 2) | ecosystem: Environmental > Aquatic > Deep subsurface > Groundwater ...
TTGAGTGTGGCGTTGTTCGAAAAAGTGTCAATTTCGGAAGCTCTATCGGATGCAAACTATTTGGGAGGTCATGATTTAGGCTATGAGCAGATTTCGTTGTTTAAATAAACGTTGGGACAGCAGTGATCGTAATTGTTTAATAAAATTTCACTTATTTAGGGTTTTTGCTTTTAGTCAGGGATCTTACTATAATTAATATATGCTAGTCTCCGTCATCATCCCAACTTTTAAGCGCCCGGAGTTTACCCAAGAGGCAATTAAATCTGTCAGGGCTCAAACTTTTCAGGATTTTGAGCTAATTGTGGTAGAAGATGATGGGCGTGGTGTTTCTGCTACCAGAAATCGAGGGGTGGCAAAGGCTAAAGGCAAATACTTGGCTTTTCTAGATTCCGATGACTTATGGGACAAAAAAAAGCTAGAAAAACAGCTACAATATCTTCAAGAACACCCGGAATTTAAGATTTGTTACACCAATGAAAAGTGGATTAGGAATGGCGAGCATCTTAATCAAATGAAAAAGCATCAAAAGTACCAAGGCTGGATTTTTGATAAGTGTTTGCTGCTTTGCATCATCTCTGCCTCCTCTATAATAATGAAAAGGGAGGTCTTTGAGGATCTGGGCGGGTTTGATGAATCTTTTCCTGTTTGCGAAGACTATGACCTCTGGCTCCGGATGAGCTTAAAATACCCAATTGCTTTTCTTGATGAGCCATTAATTATTAAACGCGGCGGGCACGCTGATCAACTCTCAAAAAAGTACTGGGGCATGGATCGTTTTCGCATTAAGGCCCTGGAAAAACTGCGCCGGCAAAAGCTAAAGCCGGTGCAAAAAGAGTTAATTGCAGCAGAATTGCAAAAAAAATACAAAATCCTCCTAAATGGCTTTCTAGCCCGAAAGCGTCTCTATTCCTGGGTTTGCTGGAAATTAAAAAGCTTGTTTTAGCCCCTTTAAAAAATCAAGTGAAATTTTTCCCAGAAGGTGACGATATATAAGTAGGAAGCCATACCTTTCACAAATTATCGAACATTAACCGAGGAGCCTGTTCCTCGGTTTTTGTTTATCCAGGCCAGAAGGTGGTGCCGACGTTTTTACTGCCAGCGATTGCTCTTGCTATTAACCCTTTTTTGCGGCCGTTGATGAGGTGCATGGTAATCCCATTTTTGCTGCAAATTTTGTAAGCTTCAAGCTTAGTCTTCATCCCGCCGGTCCCAACCTTTGAGGCCGAAGTCCCGGCAGCTTTCGTTATAGTACCGGAAATTTCTTTTATCTCGTGGACCAACTTTTTGTCCAGGTAAAAACCATCAACATCGGATAAGATGATGAGTTTGTCGGCCTTGATCAGCTCTGCGGTTAAGGCCGCCAAGGTGTCATTGTCGCCAATCTTAATTTCATCGGTTGCCACTGTGTCATTTTCATTGACAATGGGGACTACTTTTTCTTTTAAGAGGGTGCTTATGGTATTGCGGGCGTTTAAGCGATGCTCGGGGCTGTCAATAATATCGCTGGTGATCAGGATCTGGGCAGTAATGAGGCCTAGCGATTCAAAGGCTTTTTCATATTGGCGCATCAGCCGTGATTGGCCAACCGCAGCAGCTGCCTGCTTTTCCGGGATACTTTTGGGTTTGCCAAGCCCCAGCTTTTCTGCGCCGCAGACAATGGCGCCGGAGGAGACAATAACTACTTTGTGGTTGCTTTTTTTAAGCTGCGCGATTTCCCTGACAATCCTTTTAAGGTTTTTGGTATCAAGTTGGCCTGTGGGGGTAGTGAGGGTAGAGCTGCCGATTTTTAGGATAAAGGTCTTGGGCATTTTTAAGCAGGCTGGATACTAACAAAGCGGTTTTTAAAAACAACCCGACCGCTGGTTTTGGCAAACAGGGTGAAATCCCGACCCTGGCCAACATTGTCGCCGGCAAAATAACTGCTGCCGTGCTGCCTGATGATGATTGAACCGGCTGGGACAACTTCGCCGCCAGAAGCTTTTAGGCCAAGCCGCTGACCCTTGGAATCACGGCCGTTTCTAGATGTGGCGCCGGCTTTTTTATGAGCCATGGGTTATCTCCGTTATTTCAAGTCTAGTAAATTGCTGCCTGTGTCCTTTGGTGCGATGGTAGTTGGTCTTATTCTTGTACTTAAAAGTGGTGACCTTGTCGTCTTTGCCGGTCCCTAAAACTTTAGCCGCGACCTTGGCTCCTTTAACATAAGGGGCGCCGACCTCTACTTTTTCACCGTCGGCTAAGAATAAGACATGATCAAAGGTGATCGAGTCTTTGGCGTCAAGCAGCTCAACCTCAATGACATTTCCTTTTTCAACTTTGTATTGTTTGCTTCCTGTTTCAATAATAGCGTACATAACTAGAAAATTATACCACAAAAGCCTCTAGGATGGCAACACCCCTGGGGAGGACCTTATTTAAGCGCTCTTTAACCTCATCTGGTTTGAGCCAGCCGTCAATTTGCAGGGTGGCTTCTTCTCTTGGCGAGCTTTGGCCGACTTTTAAGGCCTGGCCCCAGCTGATTTTCATATGCGGGTTAAAGCCTTGGGAAAAAGCAATCGGGAGCTCAGCCCGCCTTACAGCCCTGAAAAATAAGTTCATCAGGTTTCGGTGGGAGATAAACTTGACCTCTTCACCTTTGGTGTAGATGATTTTAACCTTTTGCATCGATATACTCCCATGGCAATGCTTCGTCTTTCTCTCTTGCCCGCAGATAGTTTTCTGGATTAATACAGCACTCTTTAAAAGCCTCAAGCCACCGGTCGATTTTTAAGTGTTCAGACCAGGCGTCGAGACGACAGCCAAGCTCCCAAGCCTTCACAATCACTTTTGATAACTGGCGATCACCGCGCGAGAAGACCCCCTCGAGAAAACTTGATTCAGCCTGGTGCCAACGGAGCTCTATTTTGCGGTTTTGGATATTTTGCTTGATCAAATTGTGCTTGGCAATGGTCTCTTCAATTGAGATCTGCTTTTCTCTCTCAAGCAAGGTGTGCGGCTTGGGAATAAAAGTGGAAAGGTTAACCGTTACCCGGGCACGGTTGGTGATTGAGCGTCCAAGCTGGAGTATTTTGTTGGCCAAAGTGCAGATGGCAATGATATCCTCATCTGTTTCTGTCGGCAGACCAACCATAAAGTAAAGCTTAATTGATTCAATCCCGCCGTCAAAGGCTGCTTTGACCCCGTCAAGAATATCCTCTTCGGTCATATTTTTGCCAATAACATCGCGCAAGCGTTGGGTTCCGGCTTCCGGGGCGATTGTAATCCCTGATGGCCGCACACGCGAGACCTCTTTAGCCAGGCCGATAGAAAATGAGTTGGTCCGCATAGAGGGGAGGGCGATATTGATCCGCTTTGGTGCATATTTTTTCGCCAGGGTTTTCGCCAGCTCGGCAATCTGCGGATGGTCGGAACTTGAAAGAGAAATGAGCGAAATCTCTTCATAGCCAGTATTTTTCAACAGTGCTTCTGCCTGTTCCAGCAAAACCTCGATTTTTTTTGAGCGCACAGGGTTCCCAGTTGCCCCTGCCTGGCAAAATTTACAGCCCCACTTACAACCACGCATGATCTCTAGTGTTGCACGATCGTGGACCGCTTCGAGGAAAGGGACAATTGGGGCAAGTGGATAGTGGACAGTGGATAGCTCTTTGATGTATCTTTTTTTAACGGTTTTTGATATGCCTGGTACGTAAACGCCTTCGATTGCGGCGAGCGTTTGGCGTTGGGCGAGGCGGGAATCGTTGTGCGTCTTGCGCAGGGCGTCAATGATTTCTAATAATACTTCTTCCGCTTCCCCAATGACAAAAAAGTCAACAAAGTCGGCAATTGGCTCTGGATTATATGAACAGGGACCGCCAGCCATGACCAAAGGATCTGCCTCTGTGCGGTCTTTTGTGTAGATGGGAACTCCTCCCAGATGCAAAATGTTGATTAAGTTGGTGTAAGTTAACTCGTGGCCAATGCCAAAACCGATTAGGTTAAAGTCAGCTAGTGGTTTTTGTGACTCGAGAGTAGTGAGTTGTAAGTTGTTAGTTGTAAGTTGCTCTTCATAATCTGGCCAGGGAGCAAAAACGCGTTCAGCTAAAACGTCTTCTTCCTTATTTAATATATAATATAGTATTTGGATAGCGAGGTTAGACATGCCGATCTCATAGGTGTCAGGGTAGGAGAGGGCGACTTTGATTGGGGTTTTTTCCCAATCTTTGTGGGTTGAGTTTAATTCATTGCCAATATAGCGCGCTGGCTGGCGGACGGTGGCTAAAATATCCTCGTAGTTCATTTTGATTATCGCTTGTGCTTGCGGATGATGGCAAACCCTTTCAATATTCCTTGAACCACAAATTCAATCAGGTGACTGGATGATTTTTTCTGGGCGAATTCCAGGGTTTCATAATATTTGGCTTTGCGGTTTTGTTCAACGAGGCATGGCGGATAACCAGCCTTAAGGAGCTGGACAGTCATTATCAATCTGCCAACCCGGCCATTGCCGTCTCCAAAGGGATGAATAGCTTCAAAAGAGGCGTGCATTTCGCTGATATGTTCAATAATTGATAGGCCTTTGCCTGGCTTATTGATCTGTCTAATAAAACGCCGCATTTCAAAGGGGATATCTTCTGGATGCGGCAAGGTTAAATCTACGCCACGAATAGCCCGTTGGTGTTTTGAATATTTACCGACATCATCCCTTATCCCTTGCATAAGGATGCTGTGCAGTTTTTTGATAGTTTTTTCGGATATTGGACGATTAATAAATTCACCATCAAAAATTCTTGTCAGGGCGCTGGCGTGGTTGGTTGCTTCCAGGTGCTCAATATATGATTTGTCCGAAATGTGGCCGTGGTCAAAAATAATTGTTTCTGTCTCTTTTTTAGTCAGGGTGCTCCCTTCGATCGCGTTGGAATTATACGTTAATTCCAAAAGCAAATCTTCACGCAAGCTTTTATTATCCTTTATAATCTCCTTAATGTTTTTATGTTTTTTCTTTTCTTGTTCCAGTTCTTTGGTCAGTTTTTCAATAAGTTCTCTGGAGAGCGGCTGGATTCCCACAAGCTCTTTATATAGCTGGTAAATGTCGGCCTTTGAAGAAGGGTGTGGAATCGCTCTTTTATTAAGCCAGCGGTTTAGCGCGGCAAAGGTGATTTTCAACTCTTTAGCCAGTTTAACCTGCGGCCAGCCGGTGGCGGTTAGAATGGCCTGCAATTGCTCTATATAGTTTTTATTCATATATGGCTAAAGTATATAGCAAACTATATAGAGGTGTCAAGGGCGGCTTGCGATTTTTCCTGCCAAATGTCCGGTTGATCAGCAAGCCTGCAAATTGTAGCCGCCGGTCGGTGGATGTTGTGGGGAATTTCATGGTGCAACTTCGTAAATTTTTTTAAATACCTAGTGTTTGAAATAGAAGCTCATCTTTATTGCTGTATGTTGTCTGCTCGATAAACCAGCGCTTAGAAGCTGATAAATATCTAATAGGGCGGAGGGCGTCTCCTTCTCTTACAACCACAAACTCAGACTCTCCCATATTTGGAGGAGCAGATATGTTATCCGACCAGTTATTAAATTCATCTTTAGAACCAAAGACAAATATTTCTCCCGGCTTATATAAGTTGGTTGTATGAGCATTCCATTGAAGGTGGATAGGTTGCGAAGAATTAATAATTATTTTTTTCGATGTGAATTTTTCTGCCTGCCAAAAAGGCTCTAAATGATCTATTAATAAACCCTGCATTTGAGTAGAAAGTTTGTGATAAAGACTGTGGAAAATTGTTTCCCCTAAATTCCTCAATACCCTTGCTGAAGTAGTTGTTAAAAACCCAACTGCATTTAGTGTTTCAGCTGCCTTGCCAACATTCCAAAACAAATATTGATTAATAACATCTTCAATTGAATAATCATTTGTCTGAAAACGAACATAAACAAGGCTAAGCACTAGTTCTGGCCTTTTTTCGGCTCTGTTCATAGCCTCTAGTACAGCTTTTTTGTATTCTAACAGTGTCTTTCCTGATGCGCAGGTATCATCAAAAATCAAAACATATTGCTTGTTAGTTATTATGTCAGGTTTAATTGATACATTCCTAGTGGTTTGGGCTATGCGTTCTTGCCCAGAAGAAAGTGCAGAGTATGGCGTCTCTCCAAAGCACCTAACGCTGTCAACTTGTTCATCTGGTAATTTATCAATGCCAAGAGATTGTGCTAGAAATTCTGCTAACATAATAACAGGCCTAGCTAAATTTCTTCTTGTGGGAGGGGCAAGCAAGATCGTTCTTTTATCTAATGGGATATCTTGTTGCCGAATAAGAGAAACCATCTTCGCTGAAATCTTTTCTCTCGATTGCTGTTCTCCCATTTTAAAAAGACTGAGAGTTCTTAAGACCTGTTGATTCCTGTGGCTATAGTCCGAAACCCCATGTCCTGCAATTATTTGTGTTTCCATATAGCTATATCGTTAGCTATCAATATAAATTTCATTTTTATAAGCCTGAAAAAGCTCGCCTACCTTGATTTCCTAGCTTCCCTTTCCTGCCAAATGTCCGGTTGACCAGCAAACCTGCAAATTGTAGCCGCCGGTAGGGCCGTCCAGGTCCAGGAGCTCGCCGGCAAAGTAGAGGTTTTCAACCAGTTTTGATTTCATGTTCTTGGGGTCAATCTCTTTTAAACTAACCCCGCCGGAGGTGATGACCGCCTTGTCAAAACCCTCAACCGCAGTCGCGTGCACAGTTAGTTCTTTTAATAAATGGAGCAGGCGGCCCCGCTCCTCCTTGGTAATGCTGTTGACCACTTTATAAGGGTCAATGCCGGAGAGTTTGATAACTACAGGGATTAAGCTTTGCGGCAAAAGCTCGGCCAGGCTGTTTTTAAACATTGATTTGTGACACTTTTTAAAATCACGCTGGATCCGCTCATCAAGCTTGGGGAAAGAGAGGGCTTGCTTTAAGTCGATACGCAGCTCAACTTCGCCGTTATCTAGCAGCTCGCCAATTTTTTTGCTTAAGTCGAGAATTATCGGCCCGCTCATCCCGTCTCCTGTAAATAAAGCTTCGCCAAAGCGCTCGTCTTGTTTCTTATTGTTCTGGTAAACAGTTATCCGCACATTACGCAGGGATAAGCCTTCTGTCTCTTTGATCCAATCTTCACGGCAGATAATTGGAGTAAGGGCAGGACGCGGCTTGATAATAGTGTGTCCCAGCTCTCGGGCCCAGGCTAGGCCGTCGCCAGAGCTGCCGGTTGCGCGATAAGAGAGCCCGCCGGTAGCCAAGATAAACTTGTCTGCCTCAATCTCCCCTTTGGTTGTGATTACTTTGGTTATTTTCTTTTTTCCTTCAATTTTTTTAACCGCGCAGTTGGTAATGAGCCTAACCTTGTTCTTTTGGGCATAGTTGAGCAAGGCCGAGAGGAGATCGCTGGCTTTGTCAGAGACTGGAAAGGCTCGTTTGCCCCGTTCAACTTTTGTTGGTAGGCCCAGCTTTTCAAAAAACTTGATTGTCTCCTCAATGCTGAACTCATGTAGGGCGGGGTAGAGGAATTTACCGTTTTTGCCAAAGGCGGCGATAAAGTTTTCCAGCTCTTCTTCAACAATTGTCAGGTTGCAGCGCCCTTTGCCGGTAATGAGAAGTTTTCTCCCTGCTTTGTCGTTTTTTTCCAGCAAGACAACCGAGGCGCCTGCTGCTGCGGCTGTGGACGCAGCCATAAGGCCAGCTGGTCCTGCGCCGATTACCGCGATATCGTAGTGAGAGGTCATAATTCCATTATACAGGGAAAAAGCTGGTTCTGATCAGCTATTTTTTCGCAAAATGAACTGCGGCTTTGATCGCTTCAATTAAACTTTGCGGATTGGCCATCCCTTTGCCGGCAATGTTAAAACCGGTCCCGTGGTCAACCGAGGTGCGGATAATCGGCAGGCCAATGGTGACATTAACTGATTTGTTAAATGATAAAAGCTTGAGCGGGATTAGGCCCTGGTCATGGTACATGGCTACTACCAGGTCAAACATCCCCATATAAGCGAGATTAAAAATCGCGTCCGGTGAAATTGGCCCCTGCACATTGATCCCCAGCTTTTTGGCTGCTTCAACAGCCGGAGCAATTTTCTTGATCTCCTCGTCACCAAAAATTCCGGATTCGCCAGCGTGCGGATTTAAGCCAGCCACCCCAATTTTGGGCTTTTTCCCTCTATCCATGAGCATAAAGTCATGCCCAAGCTTGACTAGTCTTATCAAGTCGGCTTTAGAAAGTTTTTTACTGACATCTTTTAGGGCGACATGGGTGGTGGCCAGCATGACCCAAAGGGTGTCAGAGACAAACATCATGGCGTAATTTTTTGTCTTGGTTTTCTCTGCTAGAATTTCGGTGTGACCGTCATATTGATGGCCGGCCTTATGTAAGGCTTCTTTGTTAATCGGGCCGGTGGTGAGAGCGTCAACTTTTTTAGCCAGGGCAAGTTTTACGGCCTGGTCAATGTATTCATAAGCTGCCTGGCCAGAGGCAGAGCTTACCTCTCCCATTTTTAAGCGGGTGGGCTCAACATTATCCAGGTCAATCACATCAAGCAGCCCCCTGGTAAATTTAGCGGCAGCAACATCTTTGATCGAGTTGATCTCAATGTTTTTGGTTTTGGAGATTTTTAGCCCTTCGCGGATTGCTTTCCGGTCGCCAATGATCACGCATCTGGCTATCATTTGGGTTTCTGGAGAGGTTAAGGCTTTGGCGCAAATCTCCGGGCCGATCCCTGCTGGATCACCCATGGTGACGGCGATGATTGGCCTATGCATGGAACTTGATCCCGGCTTTTTTCAGCCGTTCAACTGCCTCTTTGAGACGATCTTCTGTATCAACCAGTGAAATCCTGATGTAGCCTTCGCCTGGTTCGCCAAAACCTGTTCCAGGAGAGACTACCACGCCGGTCTTATTCATTAATTCATTGGTAAAGCTCATAGAGGTAAAGTCGGCCGGAACAGGAGCCCAGACATACATGGCAGCCAGTGGTTTTTTAATAGACCAGCCGAGGCTGTTTAAGCCCTCAACCACGATATCGCGCCGTTTTTGGTAAGTAGCCCGCATCTTATCAAGATAATCATCAGGGGTTTTTAGCGCTGCGACCGAAGCCTTGATAATGGCGCCAAATGGGCCGTAATCAAGGTTGGTCTTCATCTTACGGATTAGGTCAAGGATTTCTTTATTGCCGACAGCGAAACCAACGCGCCAGCCAGCCATGCCAAAGGTTTTAGAGAGGGTGTGGAACTCAACACAAACATCTTTGGCCCCTTTGACTGTCAGGCAGGACTGAGGCTTTTTTCCCTCAAAATATAATTCAGCGTAGGCAAAGTCATGGATCAATATTAAATCGTATTTTTTGGCAAAGGCAACTGCTTTGGCAAAAAATGATTGCGGGGCGCAGGCCCCGGTTGGGTTGGTCGGGTATGAAATGATCAGCATCTTGGCCTTTTTGGCGACTGACTCATCAATCTTATCTAGATCAGGCAGAAAACGGTTTTCTTCGCTTGTTGGCAAAACAACAACCTCGGCTCCGGCTAAAATTGGTCCGCGAAAATGGGCTGGATAAGCGGGTAGTGGGACCAGGACGGTGTCCCCGGGATCAAGCGTGGCAAAAGCCAAATGTACCAGCCCTTCTTTACTGCCGATGAGTTCAATAATCTCATCCTTCTCAATCTCAACCTGATATTGTTTTTTGCACCAGAGAGCCACTGCCTCTTTGAATTCAGGATCTCCTTCAAATGAGGAATAGCGATGATTTTGCGGGGAATCCAAAGCTTTTTTCAGCGCCTCAACAACTGCTGGCGGCGGCGCTACATTGGGGGAGCCGATGCTTAAGTCAATTAAGTCTTTTCCCTCGGCGCGCAGCTTGCCTTTCATTTGGTCGAGCAGGGCAAAAACATAAACCGGCAATTTAGCGAGTCTTTTAGCCTCTTTCATTTAATAATTTCTCCTGCGTTATATGAACTGCGGACAAATGGGCCGCTAAAAACTTTTTTAAAACCCATTGCTTGGCCGATTTGCTGAAACTCTGCAAACTCTTGAGGCTCAACATATCTTTCGGGCTTTAAATGGGTCCTGGAGGGAGCTAGATATTGGCCAATGGTAACAATATCACAGGAGACAGAGCGCAAATCAGCCAGAACCTGCTCAATCTCTGCTCGATCCTCACCTAATCCTACCATAAAACCAGATTTAGTGTAAATATTTTTGTCTATTTTCTTGGAATTTTCGAGGACTTTTAATGATTGTTGATAATTGGCCTCTGGCCTGATCTTGGAGTATAGGCTTGGCACAGTTTCAATGTTGTGGTTGAGGACGTATGGTTTGGCAGATAAAACAGTTCTCAAGGATTCGACATTGCCTTGGAAATCTGGAATGAGGAACTCCATTTTTAATGTAGGGACAGGGCTTGTCCCTGTCCGTGGATTTCGGACAGCCACAAGGGCTGTCCCTACAGCTTTGAATTGTCCTGCTCCCCCGTCTGCCAGGTCATCTCGCGTAACTGACGTAATCACGACGTAACTTAGACCAAGTTTGCTTACTGCCTCAGCAATCCGTTCTGGTTCAAGTGGGTCAAGCGGGAGAGGGGATCCTTTGCTGATGCCGCAAAAAGCACAGTTCCTGGTACATACATTGCCAAGGATCATAAATGTTAATGTTTGTTTGGAAAAACATTCTCCGATATTAGGACAGCTGGCTGATTCGCAAACAGTGTGGAGATTGCTATCTTCTAGGAGCGCTCTGATCTGGCGGATGTTTTTTTGTTTGGGGACTTTTTTGACTAAGAAATCAGGCAGTGCCACTTAGTTTCTTTTCCAGCCTCTCCCGATTAATGGCATAGATGATTGCTTCTTCCTTGCTGATCAAGCCTTTCTTAAATAAATTAGCCAAAGAGTTATCCATTGAGACCATGCCAAACTGGCTCCCCAGCTCGATCATTGAATAAATGTCTGTGGTTGAGCCTTTGCGGATGATATTTCTGATGGCCGGGGTGGCGATCAAGATTTCCATCGCTAGCACAAGCCCTTTGCCGTCGATCTTTGGGATCAATTGTTGACAGACAATCCCTTGCAGGGTGAGGGCGAGCATGGAGCGGATCTGTTCCTGTTGGTGGGGAGGGAAAACGTCGACCATACGGTCAATTGATTGGACCGAATCCTGGGTATGCAAGGTGGAAATTACCAGATGCCCTGTTTCAGCGGCAGTAATTGCCATCTGGATTGACTCTAGATCTCTCATTTCACCGACCAGGATGACGTCGGGGATTTGGCGCAGGACCCGTTTGAGCGCTTCTTTAAATGAGTGGGTATCAAAGCCTACTTCACGTTGTTCTAAGACCGACATTTTAGAGGTGTGGACAAACTCGATCGGGTCTTCAATTGTAATGATATGACCTGACCTGGTTGTATTAATGAGGTCAATCATCGCCGCCTGGGTGGTAGATTTTCCAGAACCAGTCGGCCCTGTTACTAGGACCAGCCCTCTTTCCAGGGTGGTAAAGTTTTTTATAATTGCCGGCAGGCCGAGTTGGTCAATGGTTGGGATTTCTTTGGGGATGCGGCGGATAGTGGCGGCCACGGTTCCCCGCTGGTAATGCAGGTTGATGCGATAACGGCTCATCTCATCTTCATATGAGGTGTCAAGTTCTTTGACTTTGCTAAATTCTTCCAGCTCTTCTTTTCTGATGATCGGGGCGATCAGCTTTTCAATTGTTTCTCCGGTTAATTTTTCTTTGGTCATAGCCTGGAGAGAGCTGTTAATCCTAAGGCAAATTGAGCTGCCGGCCACCAGGAGAAGGTCAGAGGCTTTGGTCTGGTTGAGCTGGGTCAAGAGTTCTTTTATTTCCATTAGGAAGCTCCTTTTTTGACTTAATTTAAAGTTTACTATATAATTTCCCTATCTTAATGTCAAGGAGAAGCACCACTTGCTGATGTTCTTTATTTTTGGCGCGGTTTTGGGCAGTTTTTTAAATGTATGCATTTACCGGATCCCCCAAAAAGAGTCAATTGTTTTTCCGGCCAGCCATTGTCCAGGCTGCCAGCACAAATTATCACCGCTCGATTTAATCCCGATCATCAGTTTTTTGTGTTTGCGCGGCCGTTGCCGTTATTGTGGCCAGGGGATTTCGTGGCGCTACCCAGTGGTGGAGTTGTTGAGCGGCTTATCTTTTGTGGCGGTCAACTATTTTTATCCGGCCTTTACAAACCCGCTGGAATTTGTTTTCTATATTGTCTTTGTCATGCTGCTCATCATTATTTCTTTTATTGATTTAGAGCACCAGCTGATTCCGGATTCAGCTGTGATCAGCGGGATTATCTTTGGCTTACTCTTTAGCTTGTTGCATGGCTGGGTGGCTTTTCTTAATTCCTTGCTGGGGGCGGGGCTTGGGTTTGCTGCTTTGTTTTTAGTTGGCAAAATCGGCAAGTTTTTCTTTAAAAAAGAGGCGATGGGGGAGGGGGACTTTTTTTTGGCCGCTTTTATCGGCGCTTATCTGGGGTGGCCTTGGGTCTTTCTCGCGCTTTTTTTGTCGTATTTGCTGGCTGGCTTCGCTGCGGCTGTTTTATTAGCCTTGAGGAGGGTTAAGGTTGATAGTTATGTTCCGTTTGGTCCGGCCTTAGCTAGCGGCGCGGTGGCCACCCTCTTTTGGGGGAAACAAATAATGGCTTTGTATTTTAGTTATCTGGTTGGTATATGAAGCGTCTATCTTTGATCTTATTTGCCGCGTTGGTTTGCTACTTTATTTTTCTCATCAGGCAGGATATAATTGATAACGCTGCACTTAAGCGCGAGTCTCTAGCTGCGGCCAAGACAATTGCCGAGCAAAAAGAGCTTTCCGCTAAACTTTCTGGCCGCTTACAAGATTTGCGCGGCAGCCGTTATGTTGAAGAGTTAGCCAGGACTAGGTTGGGTTTTATTAGACAGGGCGAAGTAGCTTACAAAGTTTTTAGGAGGTGAAATTGGTTTGCCGATAGAGATAGGTTCAGAAATTGAAGGTAAGGTTACCGGGGTTGCCAAGTTTGGGGCTTTTGTGGAGTTGCCGGAAGGGAAGGCCGGGTTGGTCCATATTTCTCAGATCTCTGATAATTATGTGACCGACATCAGTAAGCACATCAATGTTGGTGATATTGTTAAGGTCAAGGTTCTAGGTTCGGCTAAAGAAGGGAAATACGATCTTTCAATGAAGCAGGTTGGCAAGACCCATTGGGAGGTCAAAAGACCCAGGTCACGAGACGGGTCAGATAAGCCGCCACCTGGTTCTTTTGAGGACAAGATTACTAAATTTTTAAAGCAAAGTGACGAGAAGCAATCTGATTTTAAGCGCAATCTTGATAGCAAGCATGGTATCAAGAAAAAGAAGAAAATTATTAAGGATTAGCTTTTTGCCCGGGTGGCGGAACTGGTAGACGCAAGGGACTTAAAATCCCTCGGTCGAATAGGCCATGCCGGTTCGATTCCGGCCCCGGGCAGGTTACAGTTTTGCGGTTAGCAGGTTGCGGTTGATCCCCAGGGCGTTGGCAGCTTTTTCTTGGTCTTGCCCTGATTGTTCGATTACTGCTTGGATGTATTCCCTCTCAAAATTAGCCAAAAGATTTTGTCCGGCGTTGGCTTTATAACTTTGTAAAATATTGATGGGGATCTCCTCTAAGCTAACTTTACCTTCCTGGTTGTTTAAGACCAGCTGTTCAATAACTGCTGATAACTGGTCAAAATTGCCTGGCCAGCTATAGCCGGCAAAAGCGTCAAGGACAGCCGGGTCAAATTCAACCTCTTTAGCGTGACAGCGGTTGTGCTTTTCGATAAAGTAAGTGGCTAAGGTGGCAATGTCTGACGGGCGCTCGCAGAGCGGCGGCAGGAAAAACTTTACTTCTGCTGCCAGGTCTGTGTTTGTTGATCCGAAGATGATTTGGCAGTTAATGGTCATTTTATTTTGGCCGCCAAGCCTGGTATATTGGGAGCTGGCAATAATTTTTTTAATCTCTTCTGGCAGAAGATCATAATTGTTGATAAATATAGTCCCGTCTGACGCCTCTTCTAATAAACCGCTCTTGGCTTCTAGATCAATGGTTGAGCTCCCTTTTTCAAAACCAAAAAAGAGCTGCTTTAGTTTGGCGTTCGATAAAGTGGGGGAGAGGGAGATTGATATAAATGGTTTGCCGGCCCGTTTCCCCTGCTCATGGATGACCCTGGCGACCAGTTCTTTTTCTGTGCCGGCTTCTCCCAAAATCAGGATCTTTTGTTTGGTAGTTATTGTGGTTATATCTTGGCCGAGCTTTTTGATTGTCTCAGAGTTGCCGATTAGCTCGGCTGCTACCTGGGTATTAACTTTAACGTTGGTCAGGGCTTTACGCCTTAAAGTTTGTTCGGTTAAGTGGAGGAGCTGGTCAACGTCAAAAGGCTTAACAATATAATCCCTTGCTCCCAGCCGGATGGCTTCGCCTGCGCTCTGCATATCATTGACTGCTGTAACCATGATCACTTCGGGTTTAGAATCAATCTCTTTGATCCTTTTTAAGGTTTCCAGGCCGTTCATCCCAGGCATGCGGCAGTCAAGAAAAATCAGGTCTTGTTTTTGGCTGGAAACAGCTTTGAGGCCGGCCTCGCCGGAAGCGGCTAAGGTAACATTGTAGGGCCCCTCAAGAATTAATGAGAATGATTCGCGGATAGAGTGCTCATCGTCAATTACCAGGATATTAGGCATGCGCGAATCTGTCCATGATTAAGAGGGCTTGTTTGCGCAGCTCGGCGTCTGCCAAGATCCCTTGGGCAATGGTTTCAATCATCGGTTTGGCCCCGGCAGTTGCAACCAGTGATGGCCCAAATTCAGCGGCAACCGCCATCTTAACGATTTTGTTGATTGCCTGTTCAATGGTTTCGTCTCTTTTAAGTTCTTTGGCCAGTCCTTTTTCAAAGAGGTCAATTTTGGCGATTTCTTTGTCCTCGAGCTCATCGGCCAGGTTTTTACCCATGATCACCGGCATAAACTGGCGGGTTGGGGACCACTCATTTCTTTCCATCATTCGCTCTGTCATTTTAATCACCTCTTATAATAATATAGCAAGTCTATTGCCAGGAAGAAAGGGCTGATTTGCATATATCTATGTGCAAACCGGCTGTGGGCTGCACAAGAGTATGTTCAGTTGAGGTCGAGTTTCTTTTCCAGGTTGATCAAAGTGTTTCGGTGGATCCCTAAAAGTTTAGCAGCCTTGGTCTTTTTGCCGCCTGCTTTGTCCAGCGCTTGTTTGATAAACTCAGCCTCAAATTTCTTGACCGCATTATAGAACTTAGTTTCATGCTGGTCAAGGAGGCTTCTTTCTTCCCCGCGAATCTCTAAGGGGAGCTGTTCTAGGTTGATTGTCTCTGTCCTGGCCAGGACCACCAGTCTTTCAATTAAATTCTGCAGCTCTCTGATATTGCCAGGCCAGTCGTAATTAATAAAATAATTCAAAACCCCTTGGCCAAAGCTTTTAACCTTTTTGCCAAACTGGCGATTGCATTTGTCTAGAAAATGGTTGGCCAAGAGGGGGATATCTTCTCGCCGCTCGCGCAGAGGGGGGAGGTGGATTGGGATAACATTTAGGCGATAGTAGAGGTCTTCCCTAAACTTATATTTTTTGATTCCCTGTTTTAAGTCGGAGTTGGTAGCGGAGATAATGCGGACATCGATTGGCGAGCTGTAGCCGGCACCGATTCGCTCAATCTCCTTGTTTTGGATAACCCGTAGGAGCTTGGATTGCATTGACATGGGCATTGAGCCGATCTCATCAAGAAAAATTGTCCCCCCGCTCGCGATCTCAAATTTACCGATCTGGCGCTCGGTGGCGCCGGTAAAAGAGCCCCGCTCATGACCAAAGAGCTCTGACTCAATTAAGTTTTCCGGGATCGCGGCGCAGTTGACCGGAACAAAAAGTTTGTTTTGCCGAGAGCTTAAGTTATGGATGGCGTGGGCGACCAGCTCTTTGCCGGTACCGGATTCACCGGTAATCAAAATTGTGGCATTGCTCTTAGCTACATCTTCAATTGTTTTAAAGATATCAAGCATAATTGGGCTTTTACCGACTATTTTTTCAAATTGGGAATCCTTGTCAATCAGTTTGCGCAGGGAGGAGTTTTCTGAAAACAAAGTTCTTTTGACCAGGGCTTTAGAGACCTGCTCGGCGAGGACCTCTACGTCAAATGGTTTGGTCAGGTAATCATAGGCACCTATTCTGATCGCCTCAACCGCTTGTTTGACCATGACCACGGCGGTCACCATGATCACCTCAATGGACTCGTCGATCTTTTTGATTAATTTAAGGACATCAAGGCCGTCAATCTCCGGCATCCTGATATCAAGCAAAACAACGTCGATGGCTGTTTTTTTAACGATCTCAATTGCCTGCTTGCCGGACTTGGCCTGGAAAATGTTAAATTGGTCTTCCAGTACCAGCTTGATGGAATCGCGCAGGCTTTTTTCATCATCAACGATTAAAATGTTCCCTTTTTTAACTTTAATTTTTTTCTTTGCCATTATTTATTTCCCTCGCTCGTCGGCTGTTGGGAGCCCCAGCTCTTTGCGGTAGTGGGCCACTGTCCTTCGGTCGATCCTGGCCCCTTGTTTTTTCATGACCCTTGTCACTTCGCTGTCAGAAAGCGGCTTGTTTTTATCCTCTTGTTCAATTATGGCTGTCAGCATCGCCTTGGTCCTGGGGACTGTCAGCCCCTTAGGTCCCCTTGGACAGAGGAATTTTAAAGGAAAAAAACCTTTGGGGGTCTGGATGAATTTTGAATTGACCGTCCGGGAAATTGTTGACGGATGGAGGCCAAACTCGATGGCCAAACTCTGCTGGGAGAGGGGCTTGAGCCAGATTACCCCTCTTTTTAAGAAATCCTCCTGGCTCTCAACTATTTTTCGCACAATCTTCTCTAAAGTTTCACTTCTTTTGTGGTAGTCTTCGATCAGCTCTTTAGCTGCTTTGAATTTAGCTTTTAAAAATTCCCTGGTCGCGGCATCGGTTTTAGGATCATCGAGCATTTTTAAATAATTTGGTGAGAGGGAGAGGCGTGGGCCGTATTGGGATTCAAGGCAAACGACCTTAAAACCTTTGTCGGTTTCCTCCACGGCAAAAGAGGGGATAACATGGGTTTTCTCTCCGCCAAACATCGCCCCTGGGTTTGGGTTAAGGTTGTTTTTTATAAAGCTGGCGATCTCTTGGACCCCGGAGAGGGGGATCCCCAGTTTTTCCGCCACCTCGTCAAAACGCTCTTCTGCCAAGTCTTCCAAGTGTTTATTAATTGTTTTTGAAATTAATTCTTCCAGCTTTTGGCTTTCAAAGTTATGGCCAGCGAGCTGGATGGTCAAACACTCTTTAAGGTCGCGGCTACCTACCCCTTCCGGTTCAAAGCCCTGGACAATTTTAAGAATTTTATCGATTGTGGGGCGGGAAAGATTATATTCTGCCATGAGCTTTTCGCGCAAACGGGGATATTCAATAACATAACCAAAATCATCAATATTTTCAATGATCTTTTGGGCAATCTCATGCTGGGCTGCTTCTAGATCTTCCAACTCCAGTTGGGAGAAGAGGTGTTCGTGCAAGGTTTTTTCTACCTTGCCAATATTTTCCAGCCCTGGCAGCTCCTCAAAATCAGCCTCTTTTTTGATTTTCCGGTCCGAAGTCAGGTATCTGATGAGCTCAACGTATTCATCACGGCGCTCAACCTCGAGAACCGGGTTTTCCTCGGCCTCTTTATGGATTTGCTCAACCAGCTCCATATAAGGGAGGCTCAAAACTTTGAGCATCTGGAGTAGGCGGGGGGATAAGAGGAGCTCTAGGGTCTGTTTTAGGTTAACTTGTAGATTAAGGTCAATCATGCTAAAATTATAACACAATATCGCGGGGTGGAGCAGTCTGGTAGCTCGTCAGGCTCATAACCTGAAGGCCGTGGGTTCAAATCCCACCCCCGCTATTTTTTATGATTAATCTACTTTTTAAAGGCGGCGTGATAATGTGGCTCCTCTTAGGGTGCTCGCTGCTCTCCCTCACTGTTATTATTGAACGCTTAATCCGTTTTTCACAAAAAAAACCAATTGCTGAGCTGGAAAAAAATATTTATTTGCTAGGAATTATTGCCCATGTAACCCCACTTTTAGGATTGCTTGGTACTGTGACCGGAATGATCCGGGCTTTTAGGCAGATCGAAGGACTGTCCGGCCGGGTCAATGCTTCGCTACTTGCCGGCGGTATTTGGGAGGCGCTTTTAACAACTGCTTTTGGCTTAGTGGTCGCCATTCCCACCTTTGTGATGTACCACTACTTTAATCAAAAACTAGATGAGGCTGATGCGGTTGAAATCTAGGAAAAAGCGCTCGCGGATTGCCACGGTTTTAGATATTGCCCCTTTAGTTGATTGTGTCTTCTTACTTTTGCTTTTCTTTTTGCTCACTTCGTCTTTTGTGGAGCAACAAAATGGTTTTGAGGTTAATTTGCCAGGGGTAAGCTTTGCCGAGGCGCTGGAAAAGGATCACAGCGTAACGGTTTTTGTTACTAGCGGACAGGAGTTGTTTGCTAACGGCCAAAAAGTGAGTTTTGGGGAGCTGGAAAAGCTTTTGGCGAGTAAGCCAGAGACCCTTATTATCAAGGCTGATAAGAATGTGCGGTTGGAAGTGATAACAAAATTAATGGACCTGGCTAAGGCCCAACAAATAGCCAATGTTTCAATCGCGACATTGATAGAGAAGTTTTAAGGCCGCCCAAGGGGCCGGCATGACTGCCGCCGGTAATTACTGCTTTGTAAGCTTTCTTGGTTTCATAACCTTTAACCTCAACTAAATAGCGACCCAGAACTGCGCCAGTCCGGTCAGCCCCCCATTTACAATGGATGTAAACCGGTTTCCCCATAACTTTCTTAATAATCGCCCACTCTTTTTTATTTGGAACTTTTGACTCGTGCATAGGGATGTGGATTCTTGTAATTCCAGCTTGTTTTAAAAGTTTAGTGTAGCGGTTTTGGATCCAGCGGGTGTTTTCCAGATCAATAATTGTCGTGACCCCTTTTGATTTTAAGTAATTAAGGATAGCCAGAACTTGTTTGTCTGAATTTTTAAAGTTATTGTTTGGTCCGAGCGGATGTCCGCCGGCATAGATATGCTCTTCTACCAGGCGGTAGTTATAGGGGAGGGGGGCTTTGGCAAAACTTGTAAAGGCAGCTAAAATTAACAAGCTTGTAATAAACATTTTTTTCATTGATAGGATTTTAGCATGTATGAGACGGATAAGAAATATTATGTCAATTTAAATAGTTGTTGGTGTGGGGGCTTCGCCCCCTCTAGAAGAGCTTAACTTTAACTATGGTTTTTGTTCTCCCCCAGTTCATTTTCTTTTTGTTGCGTCAAAAAGAAAATGAACCAAAAGAAAAAGCCGCTTTTGGTTTGGCAAATAGTGAGCTCCTCGCCTTGTAAAATTATCATTGCGCTTCGGGAAATTTTAAACTCGGCCTCACCAGTTCGGCCTCAGACAGAAAAATTTCTATCCTCAGCGCACCACAAGCAGCTTGTCTAGCGAGTCGCAATCGTTGGTCTGTTCGTTTGGCAGCTTAGGGTTGGGCATTTAGTCTAATAAAACCAGAATATTTTTTGTGCCTATTAGGTCCTGTTCAACTTTTAATAGAAGATTAAGCAATAAAAGGATGTTATGGCGATTTCGGAAAATACATTATAAGGGGGCGGGGCGGCGTTAGCGCAGCTTCCCAGGGAGGATGGGCAGATCCGAAATCGCTTGATTCTCTTTTGTTACTTTTCTCTGATCAAGAGGCTGTCCAATAACCACATTGTAAACCTGCGACTAAACGTCGCGGTTCCATAATGATAAAATTATGTTTGAGGTGATGAAATGAAATTTAAAGAATACAATCAGAGACAATCTTGGCTAATTCCACCAAATATTGAAGACGAAATTCCCTCTGGAGACATTTGCAGGGTAATTGATGAAGTAGTCGAATCAATAAACACTAAACAAATCGAAAACAAATATGTCGAAGAAGGCAATACTGCTTACTCCCCCAAAATGATGCTTAAAGTATTATTTTACAGTTACAGCAAGGGTGTTTTTAGTTCTCGAAAAATTGCCGAGGAATTAGAGAAAAATATTTTCTACTGGTACTTAAGCGGTAAACAGAAACCTGATTTCAGAACCATTTGCCTTTTCAGGACAAAACACTCCCTTGAACTCAAAATGATTTTTCGCGAGGTGGTTAGGTTTTGTCTCAAATTAGGATTGGCTAATCTTTTGACAGTAACAATTGACGGCACAAAGATAAAAGCCAATGCTAACCGCGACAAGATGCGAAGTGAGATTTGGCTGGAAGACAAAATACATAAGGAGAGCCAGGCCATTGATGAGGCTCTCGAAAAAGCAAAAAAGATTGATGAGGAGGAAAATGAGCAATACGGCAAGAATCAGCGTGGAGATGAAATTCCAGAGGACATTAGAGACTCGAAGAAGCGGAGAGAGAAGCTGGAAAAACTCAAACGAGAAATGATAAAAAACAATCGTCGATTAATCAATGAAACAGATACTGATGCTGGTTTGATGAGAAGCCAGGGAAACTATCTAGTGGGCTTTAATTGCCAAGCTGTAGTGGACACAAGTAGCCAGGTAATATTAGCAGCCGATGTGGTTAGTGAGGCTAATGATTGGGCTCAGCTCAAAGGAAATGTCGGGGAAGTAAAAACAGCCTATGGAAAAACCCCAAAAATCTTGTTGGCAGATGCTGGTTATTGTAGCGGAAGTAATCTTAGGTATTTGAAGGATGAAGCGATTGAAGGGCAAATCCCTGATAGATCGATGAGAGAAATTAAAGCGGAAATTGAACCATCAATCATTCAAAAGAAAAACTTCAAAAAGGATGATTTCCAATACGACAAAAAACATGATTATTATATTTGCCCGGAAGGAAACAAGCTGAAAAAGCAAGGTCTCATTCCTGTCACGGCAATCCGTAAGGGAGGGGAAAAAGCCACATATTTCCAGTATCAATGTTTTAGTTGTAAAAAATGTCGTTTAAAGGCAGAATGCTGTACCAACAAAAGAGGTCGTTGTATTACAAGATATTTTGATGAGGAATTAAGAGAAGAAATGGCCAGAAAAATCAGGAGCAAAGAGGGATATGAATTATACAAACAACGAATGAAAACAGCCGAACCGGTTTTTGGCAACATAAAACACAATTTGGGGTTTAGAGAGTTTAAATTAAGGGGTCTAATTAAAACTAGAGCAGAATTTTTCGTTATCGCTACAGTTCACAACCTCATTAAGATCCAAAATTGGCTAAGAAAGACGAAGGTGGAAATCTCGAAGCCCAAATTGGTGCCTTCAATGGCTTAAACAGGGACAGAAAGATTCTTTTTGTAAACCGCGACGTTTAGTCGCAGGTTTACAATGTGGTTATTGGACAGCCTCTCAAGCAGAGAAAAGTAAAAGAAAACTAAAAAGAAACTAGACATAATATTTCTTATTAGACTTAGGTTTGCTACAATATTCATATGAAGAAGTTTGTATGGGCATGGATGTTTTTAGTTTTTATGCTTTTTCCTGCTATTGGCGGAGAGAAATTCTCGTTTAAGAAATTTCCTGTTTTAGAGTATCACTTGATTAGCCGCCCTGAAGCGCGCTGGACTCGCACTCCAGAGAACCTGCGCAAGGACTTAGAGTGGCTTTATGCCAACAATTACTATCCCATGAACTTGAAGGATATCTTAACCGGATTTAAAGGCCTGCCTTCTGGCAAAACCCCGGTGGTCCTGACTTTTGATGATTCTTCTTCTTCACAGTTTCGCTATCTAGCCAATGGCAAAATTGATCCTGATTGTGCTGTGGGGGTAATTAAAGCGTTCCATGATAAGCATCCAAAAGAGTGGCCGCTGCGCGCAACCTTTTTTATTGTGATTGGGACCAACAATCCAGACCGCAATATTTTTGGCCAGAAAGAGCTGGCGGAGAAAAAGTTGAAACAGTTAGCTTCTTTTGGGATGGAGGTTGCCTCCCACACTTATTGGCATGACCAGTTAAGCAAAGTTAAACCGGAGTTTGCGCGTTACACCTTAGCTAAGTCAGTAAAAATGTTATCTGACATGAGTGGGCAGGAGATTGTCAGCCTGGCAACGCCGATGGGGCTTTACCCAGAGGATGAATCAGTTTTTAAAGCCCAGTACCAGAGCATTAAGTATGACTTAAGGCTGGTGTGCGAAGTTGCCGGCGGTTTGCAAGTTGCGCCAGATTCCCCCAAATTCAACCCTTACCACATTAACCGGATCCAGACGATCTCTTCCGAGTGGAAGAAGTTTTTTGGTCGGGTGGATTAGGCTGCTATTTGAAAATGGTTAATTGCTCCTGCAGCTGCGCCAATTACACCTGAATTGTCGTCATCTGTGCCGTTAACAATTAATGTTTTGGTGAAAGATTCAATCTCGTTTACCCCGATACCCATTAATCCTATGTTATTTACTTCTTCCCTTAAAACATTAAGGTATGTCTTGCCAACTCCTAGGGCAAAGCCGCCAATAATAAATACTCTTTCAGTAGCTGATGTTGCCCAGGTGTGGTTGATCCCGATTGCTAAAGGCCGACAGACTTCATGTAGAATTCTAAGAGCAAAAGCATCTTCTTGGCCAGCGGCATTTGCAATTACCCGAGTAGTGATTTTGTTGATGTTGCCATCGATAATTTCATGAATTTTTGACACATTAAAGGAACTCCTCTCTTGTTGGGCCAGGTCTTTTGCTACCCTTTCGGCGGCAATTCCGGAGGCTAAAGATTCTAGATGTCCAGAACCACCACAACCGCAAGTAATTTTTGATGAAGGGTCGATGACCATATGCCCGATTTCTCCGGCAATGCCGTTCCAGCCAAGTAAAACTTGGCCATTAGTAAATATTTTTGAGCCCACGCCAGAGCTGACAGTAATAAGTAGGAAGGATTCAAGCCCTTGTCCCTGACCCCATTGCCTTTCGCGATAAGCAGCGGCTGTCATGTCATTGCCAACCCAGGTAGGTATTCCTGTTGATTTGGTTACCATTTTCGCTAGGGCAACGTTTCTTTCTGTTGGCCCCCAAATATTTGGTGCTACCACAACTGTCCCATCTTGGGTGACAGGCCCGGCAAAGGAGATTCCAATAGCTTTGAAAGTGTTGTTGTTTTTAGTCACCCGGGCTATTTCCTCGATCATGGATTTAAGAGCCTCCTTAGGGTTTCCACTTGGGATACTTCTAATAGTTGGGGTAGGTATCTTTTTTTCCCGTCCCAGCAGTTGGCCGTTGCGGGAGACCAACCTAAATCTTAGGCTTGTTCCGCCGCCATCAATCCCTAAAATTGCATCCATTTTATTACCTCCAAAGAAGAAATTTGTATCAATTGTTTATCCGCAAGGCTTGGAAAAAATTTCACACGATTTTTGGGAAAACGGAAAACTCGGTAGCTAGGTGGCTCGGGGGTAACTAGGCCTGTCAAGCCATCTAAAAACCTAACCGAAGGGTGATTCGTTGCGTCATCTAAGAATCTAACCATGGCCAACCTGGTGTGCAGGAACTTTCTTGCCGTTAGCCTTGACCTCTATGCCGAACATTTG
>Ga0210019_1001615_pt1 | contig 23576 bp, 22 predicted proteins | sample CryGeyCG2114_020_2_FD_183969 | JGI IMG/M metagenome (GOLD analysis project Ga0210019, IMG submission 183969) | Groundwater microbial communities from aquifer - Crystal Geyser CG11_big_fil_rev_8/21/14_0.20 (SPAdes) (version 2) | ecosystem: Environmental > Aquatic > Deep subsurface > Groundwater ...
TAAGCTCCTGGCCCATACAAAAACATCTTTTTAAACTGGCTGATAAAATCTGTTCTGCCTCGCTGGATTATGTTAAAAATTCAAAAATAAAAAAGATATTTAAGAAATATCGTGAGAAATTTGTGGAAATTCCCTTTGGCAGCAACCAGCATCCGGAAACAGTCAGTCAGCTGCAAGTTGCCGAGTTGAAAAATAAATTACATATTAAATCAGAAAAAATTATTCTTTTTGTCGGCGGCCTTGACAGCGCCCATTATTTTAAAGGCGTGCCAGTTCTAATTGACGCCATAAAAAAAATCCCGAAGCTCCGAGATAAACTCGGAGTTCGGGATCCCGATTCGCGAAGCGACATCGGGATAAATAACCTCCGGATTAAACTCGTCATTGTTGGCGACGGCAATCTGCGCGGTGATTATGAGCGCCAGGTGGCCGGCTCTAATTTGCAAAATCAAGTTGTCTTTACCGGCCGCATAAAATTTGACGAGCTAAAAAATTATTATGCGCTGTGTGATGTAACTGTCCTGCCTTCAACTACCAGCGCCGAAGCTTTTGGACTTGTCTTAATTGAAGCTAAAACTTACGGCAAGCCCGTTATCGGCTCTGATCTGCCAGGCGTCAGGGATGTAGTCGGGCAGTCTGGTTTAATAGCCAAAGCGGGTGACTCAAATGATTTAGCTGAAAAAATTAAAAAAATACTGACTGATGAAAGTCTATATAATAATTTTTCTCGGAACGCCATCCAAGAGGTTAAAGAAAAATATAATTGGGATAAACATACTCAAAAATTAAATGACTTATATCAGTCATAACTCTTTGACACAACCCTTTAAAAAAGGCATAATAAAATTAAGTATATGACTGGGCCAAATAAGACCAAAGTCTTGATTTTTTCAGTGACCTATTTTCCTTTTGTCGGCGGGGCAGAGGTTGCTTTACACGAGATTACCAAGCGCCTAACTGATGTTAAATTTGATTTAATTACTGCTAAATTTAGCCAAAATTTATTGAATTCAGAGGTTGTGGATAACATTACAGTTTACCGTGTTGGCCAAGGGAAAAAAATAGACAAGTACCTTTATCCTTTGAGGGCTTTTTTTCTTGCCCGAAAACTAAATCGTCAAAATAATTACCATTTAATTTGGGCAATGATGGCTACTTGGGCAGGCATGGCGGCGCTGGTCTTCAAATTATTTCACCCAAAAACAAAATACCTGCTGACTCTCCAAAGCGGCGATTCAGATTCATTTATCAGGAAGCGCACTTGGTTTTGGTATCCGATTTATCGCCAGATTTACATTTGCGCCAATCATATTCAGGCTATCAGCCACTGGCTGGCGAAGAGAGCTAGAAGTTATGGCTATAAAAAGGAAATTAGTATCATCCCCAATGGTGTTGATCTAGTCAAGATGCAGAACTCAATTAACAGGGAACAGGGAATTAAATTAAAAAATAAATTACAAATTCCAAAAAATAACAAAATTATTTTTACCAGCTCCCGCCTAGTCAAAAAAAATGATCTAGCAACTCTAATAAAATCAATTAATTTACTAGTGACTGATTACGAGTTACTAGTTACTTTAGTTATCGCCGGTTCTGGCAAACTTGAACAAAAATTAAAACAGCTCACTAAAGATTTAAAGTTAGAAAATCATGTCATTTTCCTCGGTCAAATTGACTATGATGAAATTTCAAAATATTACGCCAGCGCCGATATTTTTGTCCGCCCATCGCTTTCCGAGGGCCAGGGCATTGCCTTTATTGAAGCCATGGCCGCTGGCCTGCCAATTATTGCCACTCCGGTCGGCGGTATTCCGGATTTTTTACTTGACAAAAAAACAGGACTTTTTTGCCAGGTAAACAACCCAGGTGATTTAGCTGAAAAAATAAAACTACTCTTGGCAGATAAAGAGTTATACGTTGAAATCCAGAAAAACGGTTTAGAGTTGGTAAAACAAAAATATGACTGGAATTTAGTTGCCGCAAAAATGAAAGAAATTTTTAATAATTTAATCTAAATGATCAAATTTGCCATTAAGCATCTTAAAAAACGCGCCCAATTTTTAAAATACTGCGTTGGCGGCGGTACAGCTTTTATTGTTGATTTTAGTTTACTTTATATCTTCACTGAATTTCTCGGTCTGTGGTATCTTTGGTCAGCCACCGCTTCATTTGTTATTGCCGTTTATGTTAATTATTTAATTCAAAAATTCTGGACATTTAAATCAAGCGGCCAGTACGCCCTGCGCCAGTTCCTCGTTTTTACTGCCGCGCAAATTGTTGGTCTTTTCATCAACAACACAGCGCTTTACGTCCTAGTAGAAAGTTTCGGTCTGTGGTATATGTTTTCTAAAGCTATTGCCGCTGCCGTGGTGCTCATCTGGAATTTTTGGGCAAGTAAGATGTTTGTTTTCAACGATGAATTTTTAAGCAAGGAACCGCAAATTATTATTGCCGCTGAAATATTTCCGCCTGACATTGGCGGTCCGGCCACTTACACTTATCGTATCGCCAAATATCTTACGAATCAAAAGATAAATTTTAAAATTATCTGCTATGCCACAACTATTCCTAGAAAAAGCCAGGAAGAATTTGGTCGGCGCATTACCCGTATTTCCAGTTTTTTGCCCCTGCTCATTAAATATTTTATCTACCTGATTAATCTTTTTGTGCTCTCTCTGCCAATCTCCACCAAAGTTATTTATGCCCAAGGCGCTGTGGCTTCAGGACTGCCCGCCGTGTTAGTTGGAAAAATTTTACGCAAGCGAGTGGTCATTAAAGTCGTTGGTGATTATGGCTGGGAGCAAGCTAGAATTTATCATGCCACCGAGCGGAGCATTGACGACTGGCAGCATCAAAGAATTTTTAAAGCCAAAAAATTATTAATTAATCTAAAACTAAAATTTATCTGCTGTGTTCAAAAATTTGCCATTCGGCAGGCGAGCGTCATTATTGTTCCTTCACATTATCTCAAGAGCCTGGTTGGCGGTTGGGGTGTGCGCGAACAGAAAATTAAAGTTATTTATAATGCGGTTGATTTCCAATTTTATGAACTCAATAGCCAAAAAGAAGCTAAGAAAAAAATAAAAATTGACGGCGACCTTATCTTAACAGTCGGCCGCTTGGTTCCCTGGAAAGGTATGGATACTCTGGTTGCTATTATGCCTGAAATAAAAAAAATTAATCCGTGTTTTAAATTAGTTATCGCCGGTTCAGGGTCGGAAGAAAAAAAGTTGAAACTGCTGATTAAAGATTTAAAGCTGGCCAATTCAGTCATTATGGCCGGCCGGCTGTCTCAACAGGAAATGTCAAAATTCTACCAAGCCTCATCGCTTTTTGTCCTTAATTCATCATACGAAGGTCTGTCGCATGTTATTTTAGAGGCCATGTACTACAAACTGCCCATCATTACCTCCGCTGTCGGCGGCAATCCAGAGCTGATCCAAGATGATTACAACGGCTGTTTAGTGGAGTATAATAATAAACAAGCATGGCTGGCTGCCATTAAAAGGCTGTGGCAGAATAAATCGCTCCGTGAACGATTTTGTTCAAACCCCTTGGTTAAGATGGATGTTTTTAGTTTTGACCATATGGTCCGTGATACTATAAAAGTTTTAAATATTTAAAAATATGTCTACTTTTTCCAATGCTATCGCCAACTGGCTGGACAATTATCAGCAAGTTTTTGCCGCTCGCCAACAGACAATTATAGGCCAGACAATTGAAGTTGGCGATGCCGCCGGCAAGCTGGCTTTTATTTACGAAAAAATTAGAACGACTGTTGACTATAAAGACGACCATCTTTTGCGCAAGCATGCCATCGCTCGCATGCTCAAGCGCTTAACCACTCCGGGCGCCAAAGGTTCAATTATTGCCCTGCCTTTAATTGAAGAGCTGATCCGGGCCAGATACCTGCCTAATAAAACCATCCTCAATACGGCTGTCGGACAGGTTTGTCATGCCATCAATAAGTATATTGTGATTTATAATTCAGCCATTGATAAAAATTTTAGCTCCCGAGAATTAAAAAAATTTTATGATTGGCTAATCCATTTAGCCGCCTGTGAAATAGAAGAAATCCTGGTTCCCAACAGAGAGAATTTGATTACCATTGATGCCATGCACCGCGTCGTCAGACAAAATATTATTTTAGACGGCGATTCAGGGCTTGACCAGGCTGGCCAAGATATCCAAGTGTATATCGCCGTTTTAAAATCACTCATTAAAGCCGACGAGCTGACAGTCAATTATTTTCTTTTTAAATACTATTTTCCAGATTGGCAAAACCTCACGCTTTCTCAAGTTGAAAAGCTGGCGGTGCAAATTTGGCAGACCAAATATTTAATTCAAGCCCACAACATTCATCATTTAAATGAAAAATTAACCCACGAATTTAAAAAATACGCCGTCACTTTCTGGATTTTGCAAGATATTATCAGCCAAAACCCCCAGCAGTTTCAGAATATTTTTGCTTCAAGAGAACGATTGACTGAAGAAATCAAAAAAATTTGCCATAAAAAATATAAAAATATCGGCAAAAAGGTCCGCACGGCCATTGTTCGTTCAGTGATCTATATTTTTCTGACCAAGATGATTTTTGGTCTTTTACTGGAGTTTCCATACGATTATTTCCTTTTAGCAAAAGTCCAATGGCTGCCGCTCTCAATCAACGCTCTTTTCCCGCCGGTGCTCATGGCCGTCATCGGCATGAGTATCAGGACACCCAAAGAAGATAATACTCAAGCAATTATTGCCGAAGTTGATAACATTGTTTATTCCAGCCAAGGCAAAGAACATCGTATTAAAATCAGACAGCCTAAACGTGGCTTTGGTTTTTACTTATCGCGCACCATTTATGCCGTTCTCTATCTTATTTCTTTTGGCTTGGTTATTTATGGTCTCGCCCAGTTGCTTTTCAGTTTTGTCAGTATGATAATCTTTATCTTTTTTCTGACCATGGTCAGTTTTTTCTCCCTGCGCATCCGGAAAAACGCTGCCGAGCTGATTATTCTGGAACAGCGGGAAAGATTTTTAACTGTTATTTTTACTTTTTTGGCTATTCCTGTTTTGCGTGTCGGCCGCTGGATTTCACTTCACTCGTCAAAAATTAACGTCTTTATTTTTATCCTTGATTTTTTTATTGAAACCCCGTTTAAAATTTTTATCCGTATTTTTGAAGACCTGGTGGTCTTTGTTAAAGAAAAAAGAGATGAGATGCTCTAAAAGAATAATCCAATACATTTTAAAATCATTAGCCAAGGCAATCTTAAAAAAATATCAGCCTGATGTTATTGGCATCACCGGTTCCGTGGGCAAAACTTCAGCCAAGATGGCCATTCAAACCGTTTTAAAAAATGATTTTAAAGTCCGCGCCAGCCAAAAAAGCTATAATACCGAAACGGGCGTGCCTTTGACTATTATTGGCAGTGGCAATCCTGGCCGCAATATTTTTGGCTGGCTGGCCGTAATTTTAAAAGCCCTGGCTTTGATCTTCGCCCGCGACAAAAATTATCCGCAAATCCTTATTCTGGAAATGGCCGCTGACCATCAGGGCGATATAAAATATCTGACTGACATTGCCCAGCCTAAAATCGGCCTGATCACTTCGGTTGGCCCGACCCACCTTGAATTTTTTGGCTCTGTTGCCAACGTGGCCAAGGAAAAAAGCATTATGATTGCTAATCTTAATACCACTGATTATGCCGTGATTAACAACGACCAAAAAATTTTAGTCGAGCTCTCCAAGAAAACCAAGGCCCAGCTTTTCACTTATGGTCTAAACAAGGCTGATTTAACTGCCAGTGATCTTGAATTAAATCAGGCTAGCGGCGGTCTTTATTTTAAAATAAACTATAAAGATAACAGCGCTAACGTAAATTTGCCCAATCTTTTAGGCCGGCCAATAGTTTATGCGTTTCTGGCCGCCAGCGCCGTCGGCATTATCTATCAGCTTAATTTGAAAAAGATTGCCGAGCGTCTGGAAGATTTTGAAAATCAGCCGGGCCGCTTGAATTTATTGCCGGGTATCAAATATACCAGGATTATAGACGATTCATACAACTCCTCGCCTTTGGCAGTCAAAGCCGCCTTGGAAACATTGAGCCAATTAAAGTGCGCCGGCAATAAATTCGCGGTTCTCGGCGACATGCTTGAGCTGGGTGATTATACAAAAAAAGCCCACCAGGAAATAGGGGAGCTAGTGGCTAAGCTGGCAATAGATTATCTAATTACCGTCGGTGAACGTTCTCACAGCACAGCTGAATCAGCCAAAGAATTCGGCATGAATCCGGATAGAATTTTTAGTTTTGACAATCCGGAAAACGCCGGCTGTTTTCTCCAAGACCGCATTGCAGAAGGCGATTTAATCCTGGTTAAAGGCTCGGCCGCCATGTCCATGGAGCGCATCACTAAAGAAATTATGGCCGAGCCGCAAAAAGCAAACAAATTATTAGTTAGACAAAAATAAAAAACCTGTCCTCACGAAAGTGGGGACAAAAAAACTAAAGGGAGAAAAAATGATTACTTATGAATCAAATTTAACCCCCGAACAAATAGAGAAATTAAAAAAATTGTCCGAAAATAAGAAATCATATAGGCGATTCTTTTTTGAGAATAAAATTAAGGCTGAAAGTGGGAATAAAACAGATCCGGTAAAATCAGAATTTAACGAAGAAGCTGCTAAAGCGAACAATCAATTACGAGAGATTAATCTCTATTTTGGGAAGGGAGCAAAAAAATAACCCTAGGAAATAAGAATCCAAAAATTTTTGGAGTTTTTTTGTTTCCTGTTTTTATTTTGGTAGCCCGTAGGGGAATCAAACCCCTTTTGCCAGGATGAGAACCTGGCGTCCTAATCATTAGACGAACGGGCCGAGTTACTTAAACATCAAAAGCTGCGGGTTAACGAGCATTATTATCCCCAGTATCAAAAGTAAAATGCCGCCGATTAAATGCGAATATTTCGTATATTTATTAGTGCTAATCAAAAGCTGCCAGGTAAATCCCGCTATCACAAGCACCACAATATCGTCCAGCATATAGAAAAAATCATAGACCAGCAAATAGAGATAGTAGCCGATTTTAGATAAATTATTTTGTGATAGCACCTGCGTATAAACCGCCGGGATGCCGGCTGAACAAAGCAATTCAATTAAATTAACGCTAAAGGCCACGAATACCACGGCAATTATTATGGCCAAAACCGATTCTTTTTGCACGGCGCGTTCCAGCCGGGCAATCAATTTATTTTTAGTCGTCTCTGAAGTTACTTCGCAAGTCAATGCCGCCAGTTTTCTTTTTTTATAAAAATCATTCAGAAAATATATGCCCACTCCGACAGCCAGAATGCCGATCAGAATTTTGACCGCCGGCAGATAGCCGACAAATAAAAAAGTGTTAAACCAAGCTGTTAAGAATAGGAAATACGAGAGGCTAGAGGCAATGATAAAAGTGTTGCCCACCAGCCACAGCTTTTTCTTTGACCCCGTATTAATTAAAAGCGTAATTAAAACCACCAAAGCCCACATAGAGCATGGATTAAAACCATCCAATGTACCCAGTATCACCGTTAAAAAAGGCAATGACAAATTTTTCAAATTAATCTCGCCAATCAGCGGATATTTTATTTTTTCCCCTATCGGAGATGTTGCTATGGGCTCGTCGTCGCCGTTATTATCCAGCTTGCTTTTTACAATATATATATCCAAGAGCTGTTTTATTTTGGCGCCGGTCGTATCTTCACCGCTAAAGCCAACCACTAGCTCATCGCCAATCACGGTGACTGGCACAGAGCCGCTTGCCCGCCCGCTTTTTTCCTTTGTCACCTGCAGCAGTAGCTGATAGTTTGCCTCATTATTCCAAGTTTCAAAATTTAGCCACTCAATTTCCGGGTAATCATCTTTTATTTTCTGCAAAAAAATTGTTTCGTCATGGCAATGCGAACAGCCATCTCCCCAGAAAAAATAAACTGGCAGTTTCCCATTTTTTTGCGCCAACTGCGTTTGGCTCCCATCGGGCGCGTTAAGAGCGGCTTGGGCAGTCCCGGTATTAAAAAATACTCCCACTGCCAATAAGATAGTTAAAAACAGGCTGAATATAACAATCTTTTTCATGTAATTGATTATAAACTAAAAATTAATCTAGGTCAATTTTGACTAAAACCAAATTTTTTTATACACTGAAGATATGTTTAATTTACCTCAAATAGAAGAAAAAATTCTCAAATTCTGGAATGAGAATAAAATATTTGAAAAATCCCTGAAAAAGGAATCACCCAACAGGGACTATGTTTTTTATGATGGCCCGCCTTTTGCCACCGGATTGCCTCATTACGGCCATTTAGTTGCCAATTTAATGAAAGACATCGTACCGCGTTATTGGACAATGAAAGGCTACCATATTGAGCGCAAGTGGGGCTGGGATACTCATGGTCTGCCAATTGAAAACATTGTTGAGCGCGAATTAAAACTGAAAAATAAAAAAGACATTGAAAAGTTGGGGGTCGAAAAATTTAATCTCTTATGCCAAAGCAAAGTCCTGGCGTACGCTGAAGAATGGCGCAAAATTATCAATCGTTTTGGCCGCTGGGTAGATATGGATAATGACTATAAAACAATGGACCTGCCATATATGGAAACTATTTGGTGGGTTTTTAAATCTCTGTGGGATAAAGGCCTGATTTATGAAGATAAAAAATCAATGCATATCTGCCCCAGGTGTGAAACAACTCTTTCCCAGTCTGAAATCAGCCAGGCTTACCTTGATGTGGAAGATTTATCAGTCATCGCCAAATTTGAATTAGTTGATGAACCAGGCACATTTGTTTTAGCTTGGACAACAACACCTTGGACATTGCCCGGCAATGTGGCTCTGGCCGTAGGTAAAGACATAACATACGTCAAAATTGAATCCGCTGGCCAAAAATATATTCTAGCCAAAGCAAACTTAGCAAGCCTGATGAAAGACAAAGCATACCAAGTCATTCAGGAATTGAAAGGTAAAGATTTGAAAGGCCAATCATATCAGCCGCTTTTTGACTATTTTAATAAACCGGGTATTAAAAATATTGCCAATGCTTTTAAGATTTATACCGCCGATTTTGTCACCATTGAAGACGGCACTGGTGTAGTTCATGTTGCTCCGGCATTTGGTGAAGATGATATGAATTTAGGCAATGAGAAAAACCTGCCTTTTATCCAGCATGTAAAGATGGACGGTCGTTTCACTCCTGAAGTTAAAGATTTTGCCGGGCTTGAAGTCAAGCCCAAAGAGGACACTCAAGCCACTGACAAAAAAATTGTTAAATATTTGGCAGACAAAAGTTTAGTTTTTGGCCAAGAACTTTATAGCCACTCCTACCCTCATTGTTGGCGCTGTGATACCCCGTTGCTTAATTATACGACGAGTTCCTGGTTCGTTAATGTGACTAAAATTAAAGACGACCTGTTAAAAAATGCTAAAAACATCAATTGGATGCCAACTCACTTAAAAGAAGGCCGTTTTGGCAAATGGCTGGAAGGCGCTCGTGATTGGTCAATCTCCCGCCAACGTTTTTGGGGTTCAGTCATACCCATCTGGAAATGCCAAGTCAGAGAACAAAAAACAAACAGCAAGGAACAAAGCGCCGGCTGTGGGGAGATAAGAGTCATTGGCTCAACTAAAGAATTAGAGGAATTAACTGGTCAAAAAATTAAAGATTTGCATAAACATACTATTGACAAAATTACATTCAAATGTGAAAAGTGCGGGGGTAGAATGCAACGGATTTCAGACGTGCTGGATTGTTGGTTTGAATCAGGTTCCATGCCTTATGCCCAAATGCACTATCCTTTTGAAAATAAGGCGTTATTTGAAGCCAATTTTCCTGCCGAGTTTATTGCCGAAGGCGTAGACCAAACCCGCGCCTGGTTTTACTATTTACATATTCTAGCCACCGCCTTAAAAGGCAGCCATGCTTACAAAAATGTCATCGCCAACGGCATTGTCTTAGCCGCCGACGGCAAAAAAATGTCCAAGAAATTAAATAATTATCCAGACCCTGAAATTATATTCAAGCGATACGGCGCTGACCCAATCCGTTATTATTTATCCGCCTCGCCGGTGATGCGCGCTGAAGATTTGAATTTCACTGAAAGCGATATGGTTGAGCAGGGCAGATTTTTTAATATCTTATTAAACGTTTTGAGCTTTTATCAGATGTTTGCTGGTAAAATTAAAATCCAAGATTTTGCGGAAGAAGATTTAGAAAATATTTTAGACCGATGGATTATTGCCAGATTAGAAGTTTTAAAAAAGAAGGTTACTCAAAAAATGGACAAATATGATTTAAATGCCGTCCGTGAAATCCCTGAATTTATCAATGACCTGTCAACCTGGTATATCCGCCGTTCTCGCGCTAGATTTAAAAGCGATCAGCAGCCAGAAAAATTACATGCTTTACGGACACTCCGTTATGTATTATTTAACCTATCAAAAATTATGGCGCCCTTTATGCCCTTTACGGCCGAACATCTTTATCAAGAATTAAATGGCCAAAAAGAATCAGTTCATTTAGAAGATTGGCCAGTAGTCAATGAAAATTACATTAACCAAAAAGTTTTAGATGCCATGAGCTTGACTCGTCAGATTGTGGAGTTGGGTTTGGCCAGGCGCGCCGAAACCGGCATTAAAGTCCGCCAGCCACTGAACGAGTTACGAGTGGCAGGTTGCGAGTTACAAAATGAATACACGGATTTAATAAAAGACGAATTGAATGTCAAAGAGATTATTAGTGAAAAGGGGAATGGTGCACTGGCGGTGGAACTGGACACCAAACTCACTGATGAATTAAAAGAAGAAGGAATTTTGCGCGAATTAACCCGTACCATCAACGGTATGAGAAAAAAGATGAAATTAACCATTGAGGATAGGGTAGTGGTAGAATATAATTCTGCTGACAAAACAATTAACGCGGTTTTTGCTAAAAAGGGCGGCGAATTGAAAAAGTCAGTTCTAGCCAGTGAATTAAAATTGGTTGATCAGAAATTAGACAAAATCAAAATTAACGATATTGAAGTTGACATGAAAATTTCAAAAATTTAACATGAGTGCCTATTACAATTTGAAGGCCATAATTTTAAAGCGCCAAGATTTTCGCGAGGATGATTTGCTCATTGCGGTCTATTCCAAGGAAAAGGGGAAAGCGATTCTTCAGGCCAAAGGCGCTAAAAAAATATTAAGCAAGTTAGCCGGCCATCTTGAGCCGGTTACTTTGTCTTACCTCAATATTACCTATGGTAAGCAGATTGACCAGCTCATCGGCGCGCAAATTATCAAAAGCTATGCAAAAATTAAATCAGACATTCAGCTAACCGCTTATGCTTATTATTTTATTGAACTCATTGACCGTTTAACCAAAGAAGATCATGCCGACCAGAATATTTTTCAGTTATTAGAAAAATCACTGGATTTTCTTAATGCAAACCAGGGCGAATTAAAAATCGCCCGCATCAGTTTTGGCTATAAATTACTTCATTTTCTCGGCTTTAATCCAGCACAAAAGGAGAAGTTAAAAAATGGCATAGAATATATTATTAAAAATAATATAAAAAATATAATAAAAAATAACCAAATCAATCAGAATTTAGTTGAATTAAATAAGATATTAGATCAAGAATTGGAAAATAATCTAGAAACAGCAATAAAAACTAAAGAATTTTTAAGATGTTTGAAATCATAAAACACTCAAAAAAATCTAAAGCCCGTTTAGGCATTCTTAAAACAAGCCATGGCAATATAGCCACTCCTTTTTTTATGCCCATTGCCACCAAAGGTTCTGTCAAAGCCGTCAGTTCCGAAGAAATGGCAGAGCTTGGCAGCCAGATTTTGCTAGCCAATACTTATCATCTTTATCTGCAACCCGGCATAAAAATACTCAAGAAATTCGGCGGCTTGCATAAATTTATGAATTGGTCTGGTCCGATTCTGACTGATTCAGGCGGCTATCAGGTATTTTCCTTGTCTGAAAAAACAAGAGAAGCCGTCAGTCTAAGGAAAATTACCAGCCGTGGCGTGGAATTCCAGTCCTTTATTGACGGTTCAAAACATTTATTTACTCCGGAGAAAGTCCAAGACATCCAAGACATCATTGGCAGTGACATCAAAATGGTTTTGGACGTCTGTTCGCCTTATCCCTGCGCCAAGAGCCAAGCGGAAAAAGACTTGGAGATTACTCATAATTGGGCAGAAAGATCATTGAAAAAACATAAAACTCAAGGGGCGCCACCTAAAAAAAGCCTGTTATTTGGGATTGTTCAGGGTTCTGTCTATAAAGATTTAAGAATAAAATCAGCCAAGTTTTTATCCCAATTGAATTTTGACGGTTTAGCCATCGGCGGACTGGCGGTCGGCGAGCCGAATAAAAAAATGTATCAAGTTTTAGATTATCTTATGGATTATTTGCCAGAAAACAAACCCCGCTATCTGATGGGAGTTGGCCGCCCAGAAAATATCATTGAAGCGGTTAAAAGGGGAGTTGATATGTTTGATTGCGTTATTCCCACCCGCGAAGCAAGGCATGGCCGATTGTATCAAATGCAAAAGTCAAAAGTCAAAAGTCAAAATTTTGGAAAAGATTTTTATAGAATTTTAAATATTACCAACTCAAAATTCAGTCACAGCAAACAATTACTTTCCAGCGGCTACACTTTTGGCTATCTGCGCCATTTATTTAAGGCAGGCGAACCATTAGCCATCCGCCTGGCCACTTTGCATAATTTAAAATTTTTTCTTGACTTATTCCGCCAGATGCGCTTAAATATAAGTAGAGGTAAATTATAAAACTATGAATAACAAAATCGCAGTCATTAAAACCGGCGGTAAACAATATATTGTTCAGCCAAATGATAAATTAAAAGTAGAAAAGCTTAACGCCCAAGATGGCGCTCAAGTTGATTTTGAAGTCTTAATGACCAGTGATCAGGACGGTCAAAGCTTAAAACTCGGCAACCCGACTTTAGCAGCTGCCAAAGTTGAGGCAAAAGTTCTTAATCAAGGCCGGGCTGAAAAAATCCGCGTGGTCCATTACAAAGCCAAAACGCGCTATCATAAAGTTTACGGCCATCGCCAGCCGTTTACGCAAGTGGAAATTTTATCTATTAGTTAATTAAAGTCTCAAATTTTTTGAGGTTTTAAAATTAATTTTTAATTTATGTCCAGACAATCTACATATAGAGAACGAGCTTTTATGCCTCCGGAAGACGTGGACACTGAAGCTTATTCAAAAAAAGACAAACCAAATTCACCTCCCTTGGGAAAAGGTCTCGGCCCGCATCAGGGCTTTGATGATGATCTAATGCCCGATGTGCGAGAAGAAGATTTGTGGTATGAAATAAAAGATAATCATAAATTTATTCCAGCTGATCAGATACCGGACAGTACAGATGAATTTAGTGAGGATGCAATACTGGAACGTATAGACAGAGAAAGGCAAAATGGTTCAGACGATGACGAGTTTGAGTCTAATTTTGAAGTTTGTTACGCGGTTGCCGAAGAAAACGCCAAGTCGATTAAAAACCCGTTACTAAAAGAGATAGCCGCTCACATCATTGCCGATGCCAAGAAACTTGAAACAAGCGACCGATCGAAATCGCGAAAAATAAATTATTCCGTAAATTTTGCCGAGAACGGAGATACCCAAAATAATAAGCGCATTGAAACAGCGCACGCTTGGCAAAAACAGAAACACCAGAAAACCGTAGACCATTTCAATAATTATTTCAGAGAGCTCAATAGAAGCGAGATACAAAAAATGCCGTTTTCTCAAATTGAATTTCTCTTTAACAAAGTTTATCAAGATTTAGCCGCTTTGGCCAGTATTCACGACAATCTGGATTATTTTAAAAAAGAATTTTTCCCCGATGAACAACAAAAGGAAATTAAAAGAGAGGCGGTGGAGAAAGAGGCAAAAACATGGCGGGAGATAGAACGGAAACATGGTTTTGGATTGAAACAGATTCAAGGACTTACACCTTATTTTGTTGATAGTTTATCGGACTATCTTGAATTGCAAAATGAAGTTGACAGCACTTTTACTCTTATGGCGGCTGAAAAGCGACTTAAAGGGGACGATGATGAATACAAAAGGTTAAAGGCTGAATGGCAAAAAGGCAAAGATCAGCTTAAAACTTTTAGAATGAAAGAAGATTTAGACCCAAGAAAAATAAAAGTAGTTAATTCACCGCCTGAATTTATTCGAAAATACAATCTTGGGGTGTTAACCTCGGATCATCGACAATTTTTATTCCAGATATTAAAAGAAAAGAAACACCAAAACGATATTTGGGCCAAAATGAATAAACAAAGATCAGATAAATTAAAAAACAAGGCAGCAGCATAATTTTATTGTTTAGTATAATAATAAAGCTCACCGCATTCCGGTGAGCTTTTATAAAACAAAATTTTTATGCGATTATATCTCAATTCTGTTGTTGATCGCGCTGGCGAGCGTAATTTCGTCAGCGTATTCCAAATCACCGCCCATGGGCAGGCCGCGCGACAAGCGCGTTATTTTTATTTCCGGAAAATCTTCTTTTAATTTTTTTTTGAGATAAATAATGGTTGATTCGCCTTCTATGGTAGGATTTAATCCCAGTATTATTTCATTGGTTTTGTCTTTACGTAGCCTTGCCAGAAGCTGTTTGATACGTAGTTTATCCGGGGTAACTCCTTCCGACGGGTTTAATAGTCCTCCCAGCACATGGTAAACCCCATTGAATGAATGCGTATTATCCAGGTATTTTATGTCTTCGGCATTAGCCACGACGCAGATGGATTTTTTGTCGCGTTTAATATTCCGGCAAGTGTCGCACAATTCATTTAGACTATAGTTGCCGCATTCCCGGCAGGTTTTAATGGTGGTTTTTAAATTCATCAGATTTTTTCCGAATTGCTGCAGTTCTTCTTGCCCGCCGTTTTTTATCAAATAAAAAACCAGCCTCTCCGCGGTTTTTCCGCCGATGCCCGGCAGGCTTGTGAAATCATCTATTAAATTTTGAATTACTTCAGGATATTGCATTTAATTAAAAACCAAATCCGCCGGCCATCATTTTTTGTGCCATCAAACGTTGCACTTTTTTTACGGCCTCATTAAAAGTTTCTTTTAAATATTTTTCTTGTTCCTCGCGGTTTAGCGCTGGGTTAATTTCCACTTGTAAAACCTCTTGATTGCCATTCATGACAATTTTTACCCCGTGATTTTCAGCCTCAATTTTTTCTTGGGCCAGCATCGCCCGCATGGCGCTGGCTTGCTTTTTCATTTCAGCTAAATCTTTCAGTTTATTAAACATACTTTTTAAGTTATTTATTAATATTGATCATTAATATTCCAGCTCTTCCACCCGTTGCTCTAAATTTTTAAAACTGACTGTATTTTCGTCAAAAAATAGTGAGATTGTCCCAGTCGGGCCGTTTCTGTGTTTTTGGATCATAATGTCGGCAATGTGCGGCCTGCTGGTATCTTTTTTATACATTTCCTCACGATAAATAAACATCACCACATCGGCATCCTGCTCTAAACTGCCGCTCTCGCGTAAATCTGCCAGCCGAGGAATTGATCTTGGGCGCTGTTCAACCTGGCGCGACATCTGTGATAACGCCAGTACCGGAATATTTAATTCTCTGGCAATTGATTTTAGGCCGCGTGAAATCTCCGAGACCACTTGCACCCGATTATCAATATTACTGGCCGCTCCGCCCCTGCCTTCCATCAGCTGCAAATAATCAACCACCACCAATCCCAAATTATGCTCTGCCTGCAATCTTCTGCATTTGGTCCTGATCTCCATGACATTAGACATGGGCGAATCATCAATATAGAGCGGCGCTTCAGACAAATCTCCCATCGCATGGCCAATGCGCGAAAAATCAGATTCCTGTCCGGGAATTTCCCTGTCTGACAGGTTGCCAGTGCGTAGCTTCCATAAACTCACTCCAGCTTGCGCGCAGAGCATTCTGTCAACCAGTTGATCTTTACTCATTTCCAATGAAAATATGCCTACGCCGATTTTTTCTTTTGCCGCCACTTGTCTGGCAATGTCCAGCGCGAAGCTTGTTTTACCCATACTCGGCCTAGCGGCTAAGATTATCAGGTCAGATTTTTGCAAACCAGCCAGCTTTCTATCCAAATCACGATAATGGGTGCGCAGTCCCCGCAGTTTCCCTTTTTCCTTGTGCAGCTCATCAATTCTGTCAAACGCCTCGGACAGCAAACTCTTGATTGAGCTGAATTCCGGTTTTAAAAACCATTCAGAAATTTTAAACAATTTGCTTTCCGCTTCGTCTAGCAGTCGATCAACCTCATCATCTTCATGATAACCCATTTCATGTATTTCCGCTGCCGTGGTAATCAATTTCCGCAGAATCGCTTTTTTTCTGATAATCTTGGCGTAATGCGCCACATTGGCCGAAGTTGGCACCGCATTTGTTAAATTAATCAGATATGACCGGCCGCCAGTATTTTCTAACTGTTTTTTTTCATCAAGTTTTGATGCTAAAGAGAGCAGATCAATCGGCTCCTTGGCGCCGTATAGCTCTAGCATGCATTCATAAATTATTCTGTGGCCGTCTTTATAAAATTCTTGCGGTGTCAAAACATCCGCAATTTTAGTGATCGCGTCCTTATCTATCAGCAGGCTGCCCAATACAGACTGTTCAGCTTCTAAGTTTTGCGGCGGCATACGTAGATTTTCGGCCATATTTTTTATCTTGAAAATTCATTTTAATCTTACCATTTTTGCATCATTAAAAGCAACCCCTATTTTTACACATTTTTATACCCCTCTTTTCCCCAAATACTATCTCTGCTAATATTAAACCATGGACTTATCTATTATTATTGTCAACTGGCATGTCAGGGATTTATTAAAAAAATGCCTTATTTCAATATACCAACACATTCAAAACATTAATTTTGAGGTTTTTGTTGTTGATAATGCCTCGCTAGATGGTTCTCTGAAAATGATACAGCAGGAATTTCCGCAAGTGCGGCTGATTGCCAATCAAAGAAATACTGGTTTTGCTTATGCCAATAATCAAGCCTTGGAGCAAGCTCGGGGACAAAATATCTTGTTGCTCAATCCTGACACAGAGCTGATTGATAATTCCCTGGAAAAAATCGTCAGGGTTTTTGGCCAGCATAATGATTGGGCGGTTTTGGGCGGTAAAATTTTAAATCCTGACCATTCGCTCCAAGAATCAATCCGCCGCTTCCCGTCATTAAAAGACCAATTATTAATTCAGCTAAAACTCCATCACCTGTCATTTTTTAAAAAAAGTCTCAATTTATATCTGGCCAAAGATTTTGATTACGCCAAAGAAAGCGCGGTTGACCAAGTTATGGGCGCATTTTTTCTAACAAAAAAATCTGTCATAGAAAAAATCGGCGGTTTTGATGCCAGATATTATCTTTGGTTTGAAGAGGTAGATTTTTGCCAACGGGCCAAAGATGCCGGCTTAAAAGTCATTTATACACCGGCAATTAAAATCTATCATCACGGCGCTGCCAGCTTTAAACAACTTGACTGGCGCAAACAACTTATTTGGGATCATTCAGTCCAGCACTATTTCTGGACACATCAGCCTAAATGGCAGTGGTTAGTTTTGTGGTTTTTTCAGCCGATCAGTCTATTCTTGGCTGTAATTATAAATTACTGGAAAAAAATAAATGCCAAAAAATTATTTTAGAACCACTCTGATTTTCCTTATCTTCAGTGAACTCCTGTCAATTTTCGCCTGGCTTTTACCAGAATTTAATTTGGCTGCTTTTTTATTTGTGCTAGCCATTACTTTAGTCCTTTCTCTTAAAAAACTTGAATACGGCATACTGATCGCTGGGGGCGAATTGATTATCGGCTCCTATGGCTATTTATTTTCTTTGGAATATGGCAGCACTTTAATTTCTGTGCGCCTCGGCATATTTATGGTTGTCATGTTTGCTTGGCTGTGCCATGTTGTTAAAAATGGGGGATTAAAAAGTTATTGGTTAGAGCTAAAAACATTCAAATTTTTTAAATATTACGCCGCGCTGGCAATCGTTTTAGTTTGGGGATTTGTTTGGGCCATAATCCGCGGCAATGATTTCGGCAATGTATTTTTAGATTTTAATAACTGGTTATTCTTCCTCTATCTTTTACCTTTAATCACCCTTTCAAAAAAAGAAAATTTTTGGCCGGATTTTTCCAAGGTTGTCTTGGCCGCCCTTAGCTGGTTGATTATAAAAACAATGCTCCTGTTATATATTTTTTCCCACCAATTTATCTGGGCATTGCCAGAAGTTTATCTCTGGGTGCGCGACACTCGTGTCGGGGAAATAACCATGATGAGTAGCAATTTTTACCGCATCTTTATTCAATCTCAAGTTTATGCGCTGCTTGCATTTTTTATTCTGTTGCCAATTTGTCATCGCGAGGAGTCTCATCCTGAGCGGGACGATGGAGCGATCCCGGCTCACAAAAACTTCGCGAGATTGCTACGCCACTTCGTGGCTCGCAATGATAAGTTTATTTTACTCACAACTTCTCTTTCCGCCGTGATAATCAGCTTTTCCCGCAGTTTTTGGTTAGGCCTGGCAGCTGGATTCGGTATTTACGGCCTCTACTTATTGCTCTATCAAAGAAAACAAATTCTCAGGCAAATTTTAAAAATAGTTGTCATCGCCGTTCTATCTTTGGCTATAATTTTTGTCATAATTGCCATGCCTCCCAAAATCTCCGGTGACAATCTCGGCTCATTAATTTCTAAACGCGCCACAATAATTGAAGCCGCCGGTTCTTCAAGGATAAATATGTTAAAACCATTGGCCCAAAGCATTATCAAGCATCCTGTTATCGGTTCTGGCTTTGGCACTACCGTTACTTATAAAAGTGTTGACCAGCGTTTGTTGGCCGCCACCGCCGGAGCCAGCGGAGAATACACTACCTATGCCTTTGAATGGGCATATCTGGACTTGCTGTTAAAAATAGGACTTGTCGGTGTATTTATTTATCTCTTATTAATATTTAAGATATTGCAAATTTTATGGCAGAATATTTTAAATAAAAATGATTACGAGTTACGAGTTACGGATTACAGATTACGACTAGGTATTTTTTTGGCGTTTATTTCGCTGTTGGCCGTAAATATTTTTACTCCTTATCTTAACCATCCCTTAGGAATAGGATTTATTTTGATTATTTCCATATTTGTTTTGCAAGATAATTTTAAAATTGAAAATTAAGACATTAAAAATTATTTTAAAATTTATAATTTATAACTTAAAATTTTTATGAAGGTCTCAATCATCATCGTCACCTATAACTCAATGAAATACCTGCCAGACTTTCTGGACAGTATTTTTGAGCAATCATATTTTAAAGAAAAAGGATTAACGCCTGATATTTTTATTGTGGACAACGGTTCCAGTGACAAGACTGTTAAGTTTATCAAAGATAATTTTTTTACCGTCCATCTTTTGAGAAATATCAACAACATTGGGTTGTGCCGCGCCTGGAACCAGGCAATTAAAATGACCAGCGGGGAATATATTCTCATGATGAATCCGGACGTTATTTTGCACCAAGACTATATTAAAGAAACCGTTAAAATTTTAGACTCCGACCAAACCATCGGCAGTGTCGGCGGCAAGCTTTATCAGCTAAGAATTTCCAGTTGGGATGGGGATAATTTGTTAAACTTGGAAAAAACTAATATTATTGACAGCACCGGCATCCAAGCTTTTAAAAACCGACGTTTTATTGAGCGCGGAACAGGGGAAACTGACCATGGGCAATACAATCAGGAGGAACAGGTCTTCGGCATTAGCGGCGCTTGCGTGATGTATAGGAGAAGCGCTTTGGAGCAAATTAAATTTGAATCAGAATATTTTGACCATGATTTTTTTATGTATCAGGAAGACATTGATCTGGCCTGGCGTTTGCGCCTTAACGGCTGGCTGGCAATTTATACTCCCAAAGCCATTGGCTATCATCACCGCCGCGCCCGCTCCCAGGGCAAAGTCAGTGATTGGAACATTATCAGGCATCGCCGCCAAAAAGAGGATTTTGTCAATTTTTTTTCCTACCGCAATCATCTTTTATTGCTCCGGAAAAATAGCTTGAAAATCAATGTTTTTAGGCATTTCCCCTTTATCTTTTTCTACGAGTTGAAAAAATTTTTGTATGTGTTAATATTAGAAAATTCAACTTTAAGGCGGACAATCCGCGATTTAATCAAATTAAGAAAAATTGTCAAACAAAAAAGAAGATTTAACATGAGAATTAGAAAAGTAAAACCCGAAGAAATACAGCAATGGTTTCAATAATATGAAACTAAGTATTATCGTTTTAAATTACAAAAATAAGAACTTAGTCAAGTACTTCCTTAAAAATGTACTCAATTTTAATTTTGATTTTAACTGGGAGATTTTAGCGATTGATAATGCTTCAAACGACGGCCTTAATCAATTATTAAAAAAAGAATTCCCAGTCGTTAAATTTATTAGCAGTCCTAAAAATATTGGCATGGGCGCTGGCAATAATCTGGGTATTAAACAATCAAAGGGGGATTATCTGCTAATCGCCAACCCTGATATTACTTTAAATCAAGAGTCAGCTCAAAAATTAGTTGACTTCCTAAACCAAAATCCACGGGTTGCTATAGCAGCGCCAAAAATGATCAATCCAGACGGCACCAGACAAAACACATGCTATCACTGGCCAAAATTATTGACTTTTATTTATCGCCGCACATGGCTCGGGACAACATCAGCAGGCAAAAGACATTTGCAGCAATTTTCATATTCATCTGACGAGCTAAGAGAACCAAAGCAGGTTGATTGGGTGCTTGGCGGCTGTTTTCTGATCAGAAGAAAAGCTCTTGATGAAGTTGGCCTGTTTGATGAAAATTTTTTTCTCTTTTTAGAAGACACTGATCTTTGCCGCCGGATGTGGCAGAAAAACTGGCAAGTCTGGTATCTTCCCCAAGCCGCCATCATTCATCTGCCTCACCGCCTTTCCGCTGGCGAGCGAACGATTAAAGATGCCTTCTCCCGCTTGACCTGGATCCATCTCATCTCCTGGCTTAAATATTTCTGGAAATGGCGCAGCGTATAAAAAGAATTGCTTTTCTACAAAAAATATGCTACTATTTTAGTAGCCAAACGCAAAAACAACTATTATGCCAGTCAAAATCACCATCAAAGAGCTCATAAATTATTGGAAGACCACTGCCGCGCATGATTATGATACTATGATAAGTTTATTTAAATCCAAAAGATATGCCAACACATTATTTTTTGGTCATATTGTTTTAGAAAAAATTTTAAAAGCCCATGTAGTAAAAGACACAAAAAAAGAAGCGCCTTACTCCCATGATTTAGTCAGGCTTTGTAAGTTGACTAATTTAAAATTAAGTGAAAAAGAAATTGACCTGCTTGACTTAGTAAATGATTTTAATATTAGAACTCGTTATCCGGATTTTCGGTTTAAATTCTATAAATTGTGCACCAAAAGTTATACCGAAAAACATCTTGATCAAATTACAAAGTTGTATAAAAAATTATGTCAAAAGATTCAGCCAAAAAAATAGTCAAAAAATACGTTCAAAAACTTCAAGAAAATAATTATCAATGCAGAGCAGTATATTTATTTGGCTCTACAGTTAAAGGCAAGGCACACAAGTGGAGTGATATTGATGTGGCCGTTATTACCGATAAGTTAAAAAAAGATTACGAAAAAAATAGATTTTTACTTCGCAAGTTAAGGAGAGAGATAGATATCAGAATTGAACCACATGGATTTACTTCTGAAGAATTTGAAAATGATTTTGATCCAATGGTTTATGAGATAAGAAAAACCGGCATCAGAGTAGCTTAATTAACTTGTCAAAATCGGAAAATAATGTTACATTGAAATCACGGCGCAATGCCTGATTTTTTTCAAAAATAATAATCTGGACCGTTGGTGTAGCCAGGCCTAACACGTCTCCCTGTCACGGAGAAGATCACGGGTTCAAATCCCGTACGGTCCGAATGAGCAAAGCGAACGAGGAACGTATTTGAAAAATATTTAAAATCCGGTTCTGGCAAAGCATTTATGAAAAAACATTTTACATCTTAAATTGCCTATTAGATAGGGGATAACCCCCTTTTTTGATTGTTTAAAATATTATGCTATAATTAAAATAGGTTAATTTATTATACTAATATGCAAGTTCTCTACTGCGATAAATGTAAAAAGAAGATGAAAAAAGACGTTGATAAGATATCTAGCACGACTATTTGGGGTGATCGAGAAATTTTTAGCAAAGCGGCGTTCTCAATTCATCTATGTCAAAAATGTAGTTTAAAATTTGCTAAAACAGTCAAGAGATTTTTTGCAGCTAAATAAATTAATCACAAACATGAATAATCCAAATCAACAACCGCTCATAGTTTGTCGCATATTCAAATCAAAAACAATCTTGCCAACCACGAACACCGTCTCCATGCCCTAGAACCACAAGCATTATAAAAAGTAATTCAATAATAAAACAATATAGCAATATAGCAATCTAGCAATTTATAATATTTCTATGAAAAAAATCCTTCTCCTCATCCCTTTTATTATTATCCTTTTTTCCTTAACCATTGCGCCAATGGCCCTGGCGAATTGTAATTGTTATTGTAGTGGGGTAATAGACCCTACACCGGTTCCTAATAAAGAGGCATGTGTTAAACATTGTAACGATAATATTCTGTCAAAATCAATGGACCCAAGTAAAAGGTGTCCTGTAATAGAAACTAACAAGGCTAGTAATAATAATTGCGAGGGAACCGTTTGCATTACAGATCCATTACATATAAATGGCGACCCACAAGAATTGTATGTCAGAATTGTCAATGCCTTACTCGGTTTTGTGGGTGTTGCTTCTTTAATTACTTTTGTTTATGCCGGTTTTCTTTTTCTGGTTTCCAGCGGCAATCCAGAGCGAGTTAAAAAAGCCAAAGACGCGATGCTCTATGCTGTTATCGGCATAGTTGTGTCCATTGCCTCTTACGCCATTTTAAGTTTTATTTTCAAGACTTTAGAAGGAGCTACTGGATAATAATCTGTTATTGCGAGGCGATGAAGTAATTAAGGATAAAAAGAAAACACCGAATAGTAAGACCACCCGGTGTTTTTTTATTTGTGGTGTAGCAATTTTTTACTACACATCACCTCCTTTCAGGTTTTGTTTTTGTTTATGTAATTTCATAGGTTAGGTTATCAATTTTGGCAACCTTAATCCGGCAGCCGATTCCGGAGAAAATTATCCACTCCGCCTTATCTCCGAAGTAGAGTTTGGCGGGATCATCGTGGGGCTCAACCACGAATGGCTTGCCCAGCAAGCTTTCTTCGGTTTCTTTCGTATGAACCTCAACCCGCTTGCCAGCTGGGTTGTTCACTGTTACCGTGGAGCCGGCGGGGATATTCAGGCCGCGGAACTCCACAGCCGTTTTAAATTCCCGGTTATAAGTGGCTGACTTGGCCGCTGGCTCGTCCCACAACCTGGTTCCCGCCATCACGATATACTGGACAGCACCAGTAACT
>Ga0210019_1001616_pt1 | contig 23574 bp, 18 predicted proteins | sample CryGeyCG2114_020_2_FD_183969 | JGI IMG/M metagenome (GOLD analysis project Ga0210019, IMG submission 183969) | Groundwater microbial communities from aquifer - Crystal Geyser CG11_big_fil_rev_8/21/14_0.20 (SPAdes) (version 2) | ecosystem: Environmental > Aquatic > Deep subsurface > Groundwater ...
AACGGGGCCTGCGCAACTACAACCGGAGTAGTCGGAGTTGTCGGGGTTGTCGGGGTTGTCGGGGTTGTTGGCGTAGTTGACGTGGTCGGAGCCGCGGCTAATGATGCTACATAAGCCCTTGTTTTAGGTCCGAAATATCCGGCGGTCGGAGAAATTCCAACAGCGGCCTGATATTTCCCTAAGGCAGTTCTGGTTAAAGAACCAAAGTATGTGGTTTCATTACCTGCTGAACCTGCTCCAGAAGACGCGACTGCATAACCATTAGCGTTCAAAAATTGCTGCAAAGCTTTGACATCGTCTCCTTTAGAACCCAAGGTGAGGTCTCGGGTAAAATTATAGGAAGCGGTGGCTGTTCCTTGCGCGCTGGACAATTGCGATTGCAATGCCATAATTTGAGCCAAGAGTGCGGTGATTTGCACCTGCAGTTCGTCAACAGTGGCAGCCGAAGCCGGCAAAACCATAGCTGAGCCAGAAAGTGTTATCACCGTGGCCAATGAAAGTCCAATCGATGAAATCTTTCTTAATGTATTATTCATTTATTTGTTTTTATCATCCGCATAAATCAGCCGTATCGGCATTAACCAGCGAAGTTAGATCACAGAAATTTTCCAAGATTTAACGCTGATATATGCTGATTTTTACTGATATATGCTGATTTAACTTAAATTTAATTAATTATTTTCGGAAAAGTTACCTCTTTGCCAAATCGACCTGCTGCCCCACACGCTCCGAGAAAATTGGAGCGAGTACCTACGCCTATATCGACATAAGCGCCAGATACCGGCAAGCTTGGTAAAAAGACAACCGTAATTTTATTTTTTAAAACTAATCAGTTGGCGGAAATCTGTCTGTAATTCTTTTACTTGATCTTCCAATTTTTCAATCCGATTTTTGTAATCCCAAAACAAAATTCGCTCTATTCTATCCAATCTTTCGTCTATCTCATTAAATCGCAAATTCACCTCCTTTTCTTTGGCGGTCTCTTCAAATCCTTTCTGGACCATCCGAGCCAAATCTTCAAGAGTAATATCATTTTTCTTTTTAGGGTTTGCCATTTATTTAATCTTTTAATCTTTACGATTTTTTGCCTTCAAAATTTTGGCTTGTAATTGTTTTATCTGAATCTCTAACTTTACAATTCTTTGATTTAATGTCGTCAAATTAACCTTATTCAGGTTTATTTTATATTTTCTTTTCTTTATAAAAGCCATATTTCCATGAAATTTGGAACGGGATAAAAAATCTCGCTTTCAGAGCGAGACCCATCATCAAAAATTGAAAGATTACTGATTGAAAGATTTAAAAATTAATTATTTAAATCCTGCAATTTTTCAATCTTGCAATTGTATATGGTCCAGGCCTCACTCCGAACCCCGTTAGAAATCAGACAAGCAAATTATATCTCTAAAACCGCTTATTTGATAACCAAATCCATTCACCTCCAAATTATATCTTTATCTGATTTCTAACGGGGCGAACCTTAAATTTTATTCAGCTTTTATCCGTCTTTATGTATATAACGAATGAAAGGGCCTTTTGTTACCTAATCAATCCGAAAATTACGCATCCGAATAATCCGAACAAATCCGAAAAATATACAAAAATGTAATCAATCCGAAAATTACGCATCCGAATATATCCGAAAATATCCGAAATTTAACAAAAAAGGCGTCCTTTCGAATTTATTCGGATGTTTTGGATGTATTTCGGATTAATTACAGGGACCAGCTTGAAGCGCCGAAAATCGCCAGCGTCAACGCTATAAAAATCGTTATATTTCTTAAAATCAGTTTTCTATCCATTGAGCCTGAAATGCGGCCCAAAATGAAATCCTGAAAAATCAAAACAATCAGCAGGGTTAACGCTCCGGCGTTTAAAAAATTTATAGGCAAGAAACTCAACGCCCAAACAATTTGCAAAACCAAAAAAGAAACCGACCAGGCGAATAAATTATTTTTTTGCGCGCTATGACTTTCACTTGAAACATTCAAAAATTCTTTAAAGAGAAAAAGGGAAACGAAAAACACCAAAACATACTTTGCGAAAAAGAAAGCGCCTGTCTTGTCCGACCAAAAAAACAGAGAAAAAATCGTGAAAACCAAAATGCCGTTTAAAAAACAATAAATCGGCCGGCGGTTTATAAAAATCAGGTTTTTCAGCCCTAAAAGAACGAAAAAAATCGCCGAATAAGCCAGTGAAATTGTTAAAAACCAGCCCGAGTCCAAAAATTGGCGCAGAAAAGCGGGGAAAAGCAAAATTATTAGGAAAGAAGCCAAAAATTGGCGCGAATTCACGTTTGGAACGAAATAAAAATAGCATCCCAACAAGACGAAAATGGTTATGAAAAACCACTTGCCCGTGGCCAGAGCGAAGAAAAACAAAATTCCCAAAACAACGCTCTTAAGCGCTAACGGTAATATCGAGCCCTTTGGGCTTCCCAAAGCCGATTTTAATTTTTTTAGCATTCTTTAAATCTCCCCTGATTATTCTATCGGCCAATTTATCCAATACCAATTTTTGAATTGACCGTTTTATCGGCCGAGCGCCATATTCCGGGTCAAATCCTTCTTCGGCAATATGTTTTTTCAGCGAAGCGTCGAAAGAAATATTTATGTTTTTCTTCAAAAGCCTTTGCTTCACAATTTCAAGCTGAATGTCCACAATTCTTTCTATTTCTTTCGGCGTTAATGAATTAAAAATTATAATTTCGTCCAAGCGGTTTAAAAATTCCGGGCGGAAAGTTTCTCTTAAATCTTCTATCACTTTTTCTTTAAAAAGCTCCGCCTTTTCAACGCTTTCACTTTTGGCTTTTTCGGAAGATTCCGACATATCGAAACCAAGCCGCGAAATTTCTTTAAAATATTCGCTGCCCACGTTTGAAGTCATAATAATTATAGAGTTTTTGAAATTTACCACTTTGCCCTTGCCGTCGGTGAGCCTACCGTTATCCAAAACCTGGAGCAAAACGTTAAATACCTCGGGATGAGCTTTTTCTATTTCGTCAAAAAGAATCAAGCTATACGGCCTGTGGCGGACTGTTTCCGTCAATTGGCCTCCTTCTTCGTGGCCCACGTATCCGGGCGGCGAACCGATTAAACGGCTGGTTGAATGCTTTTCCATATATTCCGACATATCAATACGGATAAGCACTTTTTCATCGTTAAACATAAACTCCGCCAAACTCTTGGCAAGCTCGGTTTTTCCCACTCCGGTTGGGCCTAAAAACATAAACGAGCCAAGTGGTTTGTCTTCGTCGGACAATCCGGCGCGGGCGCGACGCAAAGCGCTGGCAATCGCCTCAACCGCTTGTTTTTGGCCAACCACTCTTTCTCCTAAAACATCTTCAATGCGTGAAAGTTTTTCCATTTCCGATTCAAGCATTTTGGAAACCGGCACGCCTGTCCAGCGTGAAACAACCGACGCGATATCTTCTTCATCAACCACTTCACGGATAAACTTACCGCTTGAAGAATCGGACCGTTTTTCATTCATCAAATATTTTTTCTCAAACGCTTTGAATTCTTTTTCCGCTTGCGGAAGTTCGCCATAAAGTATTTTCGCCACTTTTTCCAGATTTCCATCGCGTTCGGCAAGTTCAGCTTCCCTTTTTAAATCTTCAACTTTTTTACGCAAATTATGAGTCTGCTCTGAAGAAATTTTTTCGGCATGCCACTTGGCGGAAAGTTCGTCGTTTTTTTCCTTAAGCTTGGCCAGTTCTTTTTCTATTTCCTTAAGCCGCTTTTTATTTTTTTCTCCTTCTTCGGAAGCCAGCGCCTGTTTTTCTATTTCAAGCCTGGTGATTTCCCGGCGCATTTTTCCTATTTCCGCCGGTATGCTTTCACTTTCCAAGCGCCGCGCCGAAGCGGCTTCATCTATTAAATCAACCGCTTTGTCGGGCAAAAACCTGTCGGTAATATAACGGCTTGAAAGATTAACCGCCGAGATAATCGCTTCATCGGAAATTCTGACGCCGTGGTGAATTTCATATTTTTCTTTAAGGCCGCGCAAAATTGAAATACTGTCTTCCGTGGAAGGCTCTTCAACCATAATCGGCTGGAATCTGCGTTCCAAGGCCGCGTCTTTCTCAATGTGGCGCTGGTATTCTTTTATCGTCGTCGCGCCGATTGCCCGAAGCTCTCCGCGCGCCAAAGCCGGCTTCAACAAATTTGAAGCGTCAACCGTGCCTTCGGCGGCGCCGGCGCCGACTATCATATGAATTTCGTCTATAAAAAGAATGTATCTGCCCGCGGAGTTTTGAATCTCTTTTATAAAGGTTTTCAATCGGTCTTCAAATTCGCCGCGGAATTTCGTGCCCGCTATCAAAGAACCCAAATCAAGCATTATTATTTCTTTACTCTTCAGGGTTTCAGGCACTTCGCCGGAAATAATCCTTTGCGCCAGGCCTTCAACCACGGCCGTTTTCCCCACGCCGGGCTCGCCTATCAATACCGGGTTATTTTTCCTTCGGCGGCTTAAAACTTGAATTACCCTGCGAAGCTCTTCTTCCCTGCCGATAACCGGGTCAAGTTTGTTCTGTTTCGCTTGGTCGTTTAAATTGACGGCGTATTTTTCCAAAACCTGAAATTTTGATTCCGGAGTTTCGTCCGTTATTCTTGTTGAACCGCGGAGCGCCGCCAGAATTCTCAAAACGATTTCTCTGCGCAATCCGAATTCTCCCAAAATTTTTCCCGCCGGAGACGGACTTTCCAAAACCGCCAAAAGCAAATGCTCGCACGAAATAAATTCATCTTTTTGAGCCGTGGCGATTTTCGCCGATTTATCTAAAATCTGCATTAATTCTTGCGAAAGATAAAGCTGCGCCACTCCCCCGCCCGCCATAATTTTCGGTTCGGCAATAAACGCTTCTTCTACCCGACGCGACAAAGCTTCCAAATTAATTCCCGCTCTCATTAAAATCGGCCTTACAAGCGAACCATCGTCCATAATTAAAGAGGCCAAAAGGTGGACGGCTTTAAACTCGCCATGGCTTTCTTTAGCGGCAATTTCTTGGGCGTTTTGCAAAGCTTCCTGCGCTTTAATTGTAAATTTTTGATAATTCACCCCGTTAGAAGTCTGTACCTAATATAGTAAAATACTAATTTCAGATAGACTTATTAATTATTACATTCCCCATTAATGCCTGGCATAAAAATTTTCTTTGAAAATTTTTATGCTAAAGACTTCTAACGGGGTTCATACTTTATATCATAACCCGCTCGGTCTCTCTTCTAATACCGCCTTTATTTCCATTTCCTTTCCACCCCTTACCACTTTCAAGGTAATGGTATCGCCGACGCTGTATTTTTGCAACAATGAATTTAAAGATTTATTTTGGGTTATTTTTTCTCCGTTCACTTCAATAATTATATCTTCCGCTTTTATTCCGGCTTTTTCCGCCGGCGAATCTTTGAGCACTGCCGAATTGTCGGAACTTCCGCGCACCAAAACTCCAACATCAACCGGCAATTTTTCCTTTTTCGCCAAATCGGAATCTATAACCAAATAACGCACCCCCAAATAAGGAGAAATTATTCTACCCGCGCTTTTAACCGATTCTATGGCTTTCTTGACTTGATTTATCGGGATGGAAAATCCTATGCTCTGCGCGCCCGAAACCATAGCGACATTTACGCCAATTACTTCGCCTTTAAGATTCAAAAGCGGACCGCCGGAATTGCCTTGATTAATCGCCGCATCTGTTTGAATTAAATCTTCAAGTTTTTCCGTTCCTATGCCCGAACCCGAAGCGATGACGTTGCGCGATAAACCTGAAATAACGCCCGTTGAAACCGTATTTCTGAATTCGCCCAAAGCGTTGCCTATAGCAATGGCGGTTTGTCCAAGTTTTAATCCATCGGAATTTCCCAAATTTACAACTGGCAGATTATCCGCCGAAATTTTTATGATGGCGATGTCGCGATTCGGGTCTCGCGCCAAAACCTTAGCGTCATATTTTTTGCCGTCATTGTTTAAAACCGTATAAGAAGCGGCTTCGTCATAAACAACGTGCTTATTCGTTACAATCAAACCGTCCGAAGAAACAATAAAACCCGAACCGCCTCCAATTTCTTGAAGCTTTGTTCCTTTTTGGCATTGCTGATAAAATTGCATATCCTGACCGCCAAAAAACTGCTGAAATTCAGGCGGCAAATCGGCGAAAGGACTATAAGGGCATTGTTCTATCACCGGCAAATTTTTTGAAATGGTTATTGAAATAACCGCCGGCGAAGCTTGCTCAATCGCCTTAACCACGGCTTGTTCGTAATCAACCGTCGGCGAGTAAATTTGAACTTGACCGCTTGATTGCCGAGTTGAACTTGATTGTTGAGTTGAAGTGGCGAAATTTGAAGGAATAAATGGCTTCACGTATTGGTTATATAAATCGCCAAAAAAATTTGCCCGAGCCGGCTGGCTTGAAATAAGCGAGCCGAAAATACCGCCAATCAAAGCGGCGGAGACGACAAAAATAATAATTTTTTTATTATTCATAAACGCTTTAAGTTAAAAATTAATACTGCGCAAATACCCGTCTACTATCATATATGATAGTAGACGGAAACCATCAATTTTGGTAATTTAAATACTTCCATCTCCCCTTGCTGCGGCTTTTAGGAAACGGGAAATTCGCCCAATAATCAAATATTGTTTTCTCCGGCAACGGCTTTATTTTTCTTTGTTTTTCGGCTTTTGTTTGATTCGCGTAAAAATCGCCGCTTTGGTAACTTGTTGTATTGCTCATGCTCTTTTTAATAGCGCTCACAGTGCTTGGCGACATCCACAGAATTTTCCCTATTTCCTTATAGCTTTTGCCTAATCTTATCAATTTTACGGCAGCCAATCTTTTCGCTATCATCCCCTTTTCATCCACGCTTAATAAAGAATTCAAAATCCTTGCCGTTCTTTCAGAGCTAGATTTTTCAACATTTTCACAAAACTTCAGCCAAAAATAATTTTCGAGATTCTTTGTTTTATTCACTTTAATTTAATCTTAAATTTATTGTTATATAATTTTTAGAAACCCGTCTACTATCATGTATGATAGTAGATGACGCTCCTCTATTAATTAATCTTATGCGCCGGTGTTCCGGCTTTTGAAAAAGATTTTATGTTTTCTACGTCGATGTCTAAAATTCTCCGCAAAGCTTCGCCCGTATTAAAAGCATTATGCGGGGTAACGATAACGTTCGGCATATCTATCAAAACATGGTCTTGAATGATTGTTTTCAAATTATGCTCTTCGGGACGACCGTATAAAATAAGCTCTTTTTCGTCGGAAATCGCGCCTTCTTCTTCTAAAACATCAAGTCCGGCTCCGCCTAAAATCCCTTCATTTAAACCTTTAATCAGCGCTGACGTTTCAACTACGGCTCCGCGCGAAGTGTTTATCAAAATCGCGCCTTTTTTTATTTTATTTATATTTTGGGAATTTATCAAATGATTCGTTGATTCAATATTTGGCACATGCAGAGAAATAATATCCGAAACCGCCAATAATTCATCAAAAGAAACGTATTTGAATCTTGCTTCTTTTGCAAAATTTTCATCGGGCTTAACATCGGAAGCCACGATATTCATTTCAAATCCTTTGGCGATTTTAACCATATGCCGCCCGATTCTGCCCGTTCCCACGATGCCGATTGTCTTGCCCGCCAAATCAAAACCGCGCAAACCAACAAGTGAAAAATCGCAAGTTTCTTTCAGACGGTCGGCGGCTTCATAAATTTTCCGGCTCAAAGTTAAAATCAAGCCGAAAGCGAATTCGGCAACGGTATTGTCGCCGTATCCCGGCACGTAAGCCGTCGAAATGTTTTTTTCTTTCGCGAATTTCAAATCAATATGGTCAAAGCCCGTTGAGCGCGTTGTAATTAATTTAAGATTGGGAAAAGCGTTTATCACTTCCCCGTTTACGCTTGAACCCACAAAAACAGAGATAATTTCAAAATCTCTTTTTTCGGGCAAATTATCTTTGTTCAGTTTCTCTTGGGAAAAAAATAAATCAAAATCGGGCAGCAAATTTTTAATATACTCCGCTTCCCATTGTTCTATTTCAAAAAAAGCGATTTTCATAAGCGATTATTTTTTCGCCTTTATTATTTCGTCTACTAAGCCGTATTCTTTGGCTTCCGCCGCCGTGAGCCAAAAATCGCGGTCGGTGTCTTTTTCTATCTTGGAGAGAGGCTGACCGGTATGTTTAGCGAGAATTACGTTGAGCCTGTCTTTTATTTTAATGATATGTCTGGCCGTAATTTCAATTTCAATTGCCGGCGCCATTCCTTCGCCTCCGCCCATCACTTGATGGATGAGCATTTCGGAATTAGGCAACGTGAATCTTTTTCCTTTTTTGCCGGCGGCCAGAAGCACCGCGCCCATTGAAGCGGCAATGCCTATGCAAATGGTTGAAACGTCGGGCTTGATTGATTGCATCGTGTCGTAAACTGCGAGACCGGCAGTCACCGAACCGCCCGGACTATTGATATAAACTTTGATATCTTTTTTTGAGTCTTCATGTTCCAAAAAAAGAAGTTGGGCGATAATGGCATTCGCCATACCATCGCTGATTGCTCCGCCTATCAAAACTATCCGCTCTTTAAGAAGCCGCGAATAAATATCGTAGGCGCGCTCGCCGGAACTTGTTTTTTCTATGACTGTCGGAATTAAATATTGGTCGTGTTCCATAGAAAGATGCGACCCCAAATTACGAATTTTTGGGTCGCTTTAATTATAAATTAATTTCAGGAATTTAACAACGCTGTAAAAAAGCCAACTTAATGAAGCGATTTGGTAATTTCTTTTTCCGCCGCTTCTCTGTCTAAAAAATTCCTGACTTTCACCCATTTGTTCGGCTCCAATTGTTTATAAGTTTCGAAAAAATGTTTGATTTTTTTCTTGGTGTCTTCGTTCAAATCCTTTACGTCCTTGATTTCAGAAAATTGCGGGTCGATTTTTTCGGTGGGAACCGCGATGATTTTATTGTCCAAACCAGCCTCGTCTTCCATTTCAAGAATGCCGATTGGCCGGGCCGCGATAACCGCTCCGGAAAAAACCGGCAACGACGAAATTACTAAAACGTCAACCGGGTCATTGTCTTCGGCATGGGTCTGGGGGATAAAACCGTAATTAAAAGGATAACTCATCGCCGTGTATAAAAATCTGTCAACGAAAATCGCGCCCGAGTCTTTGTCTAATTCGTATTTAACTGAAGAATTCTGCGGGATTTCAACGAAAACGTTTATTTCTTTGGGAGGATTTTTTCCTGACGATATTTTATCTATCATTATAATTTTTAAATTAAACTTTTAATTTAATTAATCGACCCTTTCGTGTTCGTCTTTTTCTTTTTTAGTTTCTTCGACAGCCGCGTTTTCAATATTGATTTTCCCCGGATCAAACTGAACTACATCCGGCCGTGAATCGGAACGGACATCTATTTTCCAGCCGGTAAGCTTGGCCGCCAGCCGAACGTTCTGGCCGCCTTTGCCTATTGCCAGACTCAATTGGTCTTCAGGAACCATTACCCGCGCTTCACGTCTGGGCAAAACTTCAACCGAAACCACTTTCGCCGGAGACAAAGCGGCTGCGATAAATTTATCGGGCGCTTCCGACCATCCGATTATGTCTATTTTTTCGTTTCCCAATTCATTTGTAACCGCCATAACGCGCGTGCCGCGCTGACCAACCAAAGAACCGATAGGGTCAACTCCTTCGACTTTTGAATCGGCGGCGATTTTCGTGCGGCTGCCCGCCTCGCGGGCCACCGCCTTGATTTCAACCAGCTCATTATGAATTTCCGGAACTTCCATTTCAAAAAGCTTTGAAACAAATTTCGGATGGCTGCGTGAAAGAATCAAACCAGGCACTCTTGTTTCATCTTGAACCGCCAAAAGATAAAATTTTAACCTTTCGCCAATTCTGTAGTGCTCGCCTGGAATGGATTCCGTGTAGAACATAATTCCGCTCGCTCTGCCCAAATCAACGTAAATATTTCCGCGTTCAACCCTTTGGACTGTTCCGCTGACTATTTCACCTTCTTTTCCGATGTATTCTTTTTTCACCGAGTCTCTTTCAATTTCCCTGATTTTTTGCAAAATAACTTGCTTTGCGGCCTGCGAAGCGATTCTGCCGAAATCCGATTGGTCTTCAAGCGGAAATTCAAGTTCTTCACCGACTTCAACGCCCTTTTTTATTTCTTTCGCTTCTTTCAGCCAAATGTGGCGGTCGGGGTTATAAACCGGCAAAAGTTCTTCCTCCGATTCAACTCTTTCTTTTTCAACTTCGCCTTGTTCAAGTTCTTCTTTTACGCGGACAGAATTTTCATCAGCTACAAGTTTAACCTGCGAAAATTTCATGTCGCCGGTTTTAGGATTTAATTTACATTTAATAAGCTCGCCTTTTTTGCGGTATTCTTTTCTATAAGCCGCGGCAAGAGCCGCTTCAATGGCGCCGAAAATCGCTCCGGCGTCTATTCCCTTTTCTTGGGCAATCGTCTCAATCGCCCTATTCAAAGCTTTAAGGTCTAACATAAATTATAAAATCCGAAAAATATAATCCAAAACTTTATCCGAATAAATCCGAAAGTTGTTGTAGTTTTCGGATAATTTCGGATGCTTTCGGATGTACTTTTCGGATACTTCGGATGTCTATATGATAGATAAAAGAATAAAAAGTGTCAAATTATAAATCCGAAAAATATAATCCAAAACTTTATCCGAATAAATCCGAAAGTTGTTGTAGTTTTCGGATAATTTCGGATGCTTTCGGATGTACTTTTCGGATGTCTTATAAAAACAGGGCGCCCGAGAAATCAATTATGAATGCCGCAGATTTTGCGTTCTGTCAACTAAAATTTGCGCGAACAAAATTCATAAACTATAATGGTGAATATGAAATTTGTCCACTTACACCCCGCACTAAAAACTTCGTTTTAGTACGGGGCAAGCACCCATCTAAAAAACTATGAAATTTATACACCTACATACACATTCTCACTATTCCCTATTAGACGGTTTGGCAAAAATAGACGACATTATAGACCGCGCCAAAGAATTGGGGATGAAAGCCATTGCCCTCACCGACCATGGTAATCTTTATGGCGCGATTGAATTTTACAAAAAAGCCGTCAAAGCCGAAGTGAAACCGATTTTGGGAGTTGAAACATATGTCGCTCCCCGCTCACGATTTGAAAAAGAAAATAAAATAGACGACCAATACTCCCATTTGATTTTACTTTGTGAAAATAATACCGGCTGGAAAAATTTAATCCAGCTTGTCACCAAATCCTATCTTGAAGGATTTTATTATAAACCCCGCGTGGATAAAGAAATCTTAAAACAGCATAGTGAAGGACTTATCGCGCTTTCGGCATGCGTTGCCGGAGAAATTCCGCAACTCATTTTAAACCGAAATCTTGAAGAAGCCGAAAAAGCGGTACGCGAATACCAAGAAATTTTCGGCAAGGAAAATTTTTTTCTTGAAATCGGCTACCATCCGAATTTTGCCGATGCCGAAAAAGCAAACATCGGATTAAAAAAACTTTCAGAAATTACCGGCGCTCCGCTTGTGGCGACCCAAGACATCCACTATATAAAGCCTGAAGACGCCGAATATCATGACATTCTTTTGGCGGTGCAGACCGGCAACAAAACTTCCGATGATGACAGGCTCACATTGAAAGCCGATGATTTTTCAATGCGCTCGCAGGAAGATATGATGGAAATTTTTAAAGACACTCCCGAAGCGATTGAAAACACCGTCAAAATCGCCGAAAGATGCGATGTCAACATCACATTAAATAAAATTCTTCTTCCAACTTTTCAGTTGCCCGAAGGCGAAATTTCATCCATTGAATACCTTAAAAAATTGGCGAATGAAAGACTCCCAAGCCGCTTTGAAGTCGCCGACGCAAAAATTACCGAACGATTGGATTACGAGCTTGGCGTCATTGAAAAAACCGGATTCGCCGATTACTTTCTCATTGTGCAAGATTTCGTTAATTGGGCGAAAGAAAGAGGCATAGTCGTCGGCCCGGGCAGAGGCTCGGCCGCCGGCAGCTTGGTTTCGTATGTTTTAGGAATCACCGACTTGGACCCGCTAAAATACGACTTGCTTTTTGAAAGGTTTTTGAACCCAGACAGAATTTCAATGCCGGATATTGACCTGGATTTTACCGATGCCCGGCGCGACGAAGTTTTCGGTTACATCCGTGAAAAATACGGCGAAGATAAAGTCGCCCAAATAATCACTTTCGGAACAATGGCTGCCCGCGCCGCCATTCGCGACGCCGGCCGCGCGCTTGGAATGCCCTATTCTCTTTGCGACCAATTATCAAAAATGATTCCATTTAATCCCACTCAAGGGATGAAATCCGGCTGGCTCGATAAATCGCTCCAAAAAGTCGCGGAATTCAAAAAAATTTACGAAACGAATCCCGATGCCAAAAAAATCATAGACGCGGCAAGGCATCTTGAAGGCGTTGCCCGCCACGCTTCCGTCCACGCTTGCGGAATAGTCATCAGTAAAGACGCGCTGACTAATTTTGTTCCACTTCAAAGAGCGCCTCAAGACTCAAACATCATCATCACTCAATTTGAAATGCATAGCATTGAAGATTTAGGATTATTGAAAATGGACTTGCTCGGATTAAAAAATCTCACCATTATAGAAGAAGGTATCAGGCTCATAAAAGAAATCAGCGGAGACGACGTGAATATCTCCAATTTGCCGCTCGACGACAAAAAAGTTTTTAAGCTTCTCCAGGAAGGCGACACCACCGGAGTTTTTCAACTTGAGTGTTTATCGGGCGAAACAATTATTTCCAATACCACCATTAAAAAATTGTACGAGGCGAAAAATAAAAAAGTTTTAACTTCTATTTATTTAGATGAAGGGAAGACGCATAAAAATAAAATCGTTGACGTTCTGAAACGCAGTAAGAAAAACGTTTATGTTCTCGTCGGCGAAAATGGCTGGTATATCAAAGCCACTAAGAATCATTATTTTTTAACGGAAAATGGATGGAAAAAATTAAAGGATATAAAGCCAGAAGAAAAAGTCTTGCTAAAAACTAAAGCAAAACATTTAGTTTATAACGTCTGTAATGTTTGCGGAAAACAAATAAGCGGACAGAAAGAGGGCAAAAGCAACTTCTGTTATAAATGTTCGGCCACTTTCTATAAAAATCCAGCCAAAAAAGAATCAAAAGAAAAAATTAGAGAGGCAAGAATAAAATTTTACCAAAACGGAGGTAAGCCGTGGAACTATGGCCTTGCGGCGGAAAATAATGAAACACTAAGAAATACCGGCCTAAAAATATCAAAAGCGCTTACGGGAAAATCTTTGGAATACCGTTTAGGCAAAGAAAAAGCGGATGAATTTAAAAAAGCGCTCTCGGACAAATTCAAAGGAACGGGCAATCCGATGTTTGGAAAACGGTCGCCCCATCGAAAGGGCGGGTTTCGGGAAGATTTGGGGCATTATGTTCGTTCCAACTGGGAAGCGGATTTTGCCCGCATTTTAAATCTCTATAATTTAGAATATGAATACGAGCCGAAAACTTTTGCGCTGACTAAACCCAACGGCGAAGCCCTAAATTACACTCCCGACTTTTACGTAAAAAAATACAACGCTTTTTATGAAATCAAAGGGTGGTTTCACGACATAGACAAAGAAAAAGTGGATTTGTTTGAGAAACAATATCCCCAATACAACTTTGTTTTGATAAATACCACAAAATTCGCCGAACTCGCCATGAAATACAGAAATTTGGTCAAATGGGAATGTCCAAGAATCCCCGTAGAAAACAGTTTCCAATTTATAAAAGTGAAAGAGATAAAATATAGCGGTAAAGAGGAAACTTACGATATAGTAATGAAAACTCCCGGCAATAATTTCGTCGCTAACGGCTTTGTAGTTCATAACAGTAGCGGTATGCGGCGCCACCTTAAAGACCTCAAACCCAACGAATTTGAAGACATTATCGCCATGGTGGCGCTTTACCGCCCGGGTCCGATAGAGCTTATTCCCTCTTTTGTTAACCGCAAACACGGTAAAGAAAAAGTAACATATCTCCACCCAAAACTTGAACCGATATTAGAAAGCACCTACGGCATCGGAATCTACCAAGAGCAAATGATGAAAATAGCGCAGGAGCTCGGCGGATTCACGCTCGCCGAAGCCGACACTTTGCGCAAAGCCATCGGCAAAAAAATAAAATCTTTATTGGACTCCCAAAAAGAAAAATTCATAGAAGGCGGAATTAACAATGGTATAGACAAAAAAATCGCCGAAGAAATCTGGAATCTTTTCCCGCCCTTCGCGCGCTACGGCTTCAACAAATCGCACGCCGCCTGTTACGCTTTAATTGCCTATCGCACCGCCTACCTTAAAGCTTATTGGCCGATTGAATTTATGACCGCTCTTTTAAACTCCGACTCGGGCGACACCGACAGAATTTCTTTCTTAATGTCCGAGGCGCAGAAAAAAGAAATAAAAATTCTTCCGCCCGACGCCAACAGCAGTTTCGCCAATTTCGCTCCCGAAGAAAAAAGTATCCGCTTCGGGCTTTTGGCGATTAAAAATGTGGGCGCCGCCATTGTGGAAGCCATCATTGAAGAACGCCAGCGCGGCGGCCCATACCAAAATATGACCGATTTTCTAACTCGCGTCAGGCACAAAGATTTAAACAAAAAATCGCTGGAGAGTATGATAAAGGTAGGAGTATTTGATTCTTTCGGAATGGACAGAGGCGTTTTGTTGGCGAATCTTGATAATATTCTTGCTTTCTGCCAAAATATTAAAAAGTCCCAAAATTCTTCGCAAACCGGACTTTTCGGAAATAACTATCATAGTTCGGCGCTTTTTGAAAAAAATAAACAAGGGCAAACCGCGTTGCCGAAAGACAAACTCGCTTGGGAAAGAGAATTGCTCGGGCTTTACGTTTCGGGCCACCCGCTAAACGCCTATTTTGAAAAACTTAAAAAATTCAACCCGACGCCGATTAAAAAAATATTGGCGGAAAAAGAAGGGTCAAACGGTGGCACCACCCAAATCGCCGGAGTAATTCTAAACATCCATCGAATTGTCAGTAAACTCGGCCAACAAATATTATTCGTTACAGTTGAAGATTTGAGCGGTTCGGTTGAAATGATAGTTTTTTCGGACACCTTGGCGAAAAATCCCGCTATCTGGCGCGACAATAATATCATCATCGCGAATGGTAAAGTTTCATGGCGCAACGGCGAACCGAAATTTATCTGTCAGCAAGCGATAGAGCTGTAAATTTTATGAAAAAGGACCAAGTAAATAACGTAGAAAATATTAGGCATTCATTGTCTCATTTATTAGCAATGGCGGTTTTAGAAAAATTTCTCAAAACCGAATTAGGCATTGGACCTACCATTGAAAACGGATTTTATTACGATTTCGGCGGCATAAAAATCAGCGAAACCGATTTGCCGGAATTGGAAAAAAAAATCCGCGAATTAATCAAGCAAAATCTAAAATTCGAAAAGAAGTTTGTTTCTTTCGTCGAAACAAAAAAAATATTCTCAGGCCAACAGTACAAACTGGAACTTATCAAAGAACTGAACAAAAACAAAGAAAAAATATCCGTTTATCAAAGCGGCGATTTTACCGATTTGTGCGCGGGACCGCACGTGATTTCCTCATCCGAAATCAATCCCGATGCTTTTAAACTGACAAAGCTCGCCGGCGCCTATTGGCGAGGTAACGAAAAAAATCCAATGCTCACCCGCGTTTACGGTGTGGCTTTTGAAACGAAAAAAGAGCTTGAAGATTATCTTAAAATGCTTGAAATTGCCGAAAAATGCGACCACCGCGTTTTAGGTGAAAAACTTGATTTGTTTATGGTTGATGAAGAAATCGGCAAAGGACTTCCGCTCTGGCTTCCAAATGGATATTTTGTCCGCAGAAAACTTGAAAATTTTATGGCTGAACTTGAAGAAAAAAACGGCTATAAATACGTGCTCACTCCCATTTTAGCAAAAGAGGATTTATACAAAAAATCCGGCCATTTGACGCACTATAAAGACGATATGTATGCCCCGATTGAAATTGAAAACGAAAGATATTATCTGAAGCCGATGAATTGTCCGCATCATCATTCAATTTACAAAAGGAGCAAGCGCAGTTATCGCGAACTCCCCTTACGGCTCGCCGAATTCGGCCACGTACACCGATTTGAACGTTCGGGCGCGCTTTCCGGGCTTATTCGCGTCCGCGGCTTCACTCAAAACGATTCGCACATCTACACCGATGAAGCCAATCTTGAAAAAGAAATCGTCAATGTAATTAAATTAACTCGGGAAGTTTACGATGTTTTCGGAATAAAAGATTATTGGTTCCGCTTATCTTTGCCTGATTTTAAAAACAAAGAAAAATACGGCGACATTAAAAATAAAGAAATGTGGGAGCAAGGCTCTGCCATTCTCAGAAAAGCTCTTAAAAATTCCGGCCATAAATTTGCCGAGGCCATCGGCGAAGCCACTTTTTACGGTCCAAAAATAGACATCCAAACCAAAAATATTTACGGAAAAGAAGATACGCTTTCAACCGTTCAGATTGATTATTATTCCGCTTCAAGATTCAATCTTTACTACACAGACAAAAATAATAAAGAAAAACCCGTGATAGTCGTCCACCGCGCCATAATGGGCTCTTTTGACAGATTTACGGCATTTCTTATTGAAAAAACCTGCGGCAATCTGCCATTGTGGCTTTCCCCTGTTCAAGCCGTAATTTTGCCAATTAGCGAAAAACAAAATTCTTACGCCGAAAAAATTCTCGGCGAAATGAAACACGAAAACATCAGAATTGAGATTCCGGATTCAAATGAAACTTTAGGCAAAAGAATCCGCGAAGCCGAGCTCAAAAAAATCCCTTATATTTTAGTTGTCGGCGACAAGGAAATCGCCGCAAATTCCGTTTCCGTCCGCCAAAGAATCAAGGGTGATTTAGGCGCGCTAAAATTGAGCGAAATTATTGAAAAGCTTAAAAAAGAAATCTCCGAGAAAACGATTTAGGGAGGAAATGATTAACAATTTGTCAAAGCCCGAAATAATCATTATTCTCGGCCCGACAGCTTCGGGAAAATCTGAATTAGCCGTCCGGCTGGCCAAAAAATTCAACGGAGAGGTAATATCCGCTGACTCGCGGCAGATTTATAGAGGACTAGATATAGGTAGCGGGAAAGTTCCTCGTGATAAAAAAACCCCTAAATCCTATATTCTAAATTCTAAATTCTATTTTTATAAAGGCGTTCCGCATTATCTTTTAGATGTCGCCAGCCCGAAAAAAACTTTTTCTGTTTCCCAATATCAAAAACTTGCCGGAAAAGCGATTAAAAAAATTTTAAAACGGGGTAAAATTCCAATAATTTGCGGAGGTACCGGTTTTTACATAGACGCCCTTGTCTACGGCTACAAACTACCCGAAGTCCCACCCCAGCCAAAATTGAGAAAAGAACTTGGAAAAAAATCGGCCGATACACTTTTTAAACAACTTAAAAAACTCGACCCGGTTAGGGCAAAAAATATAGACAAATTCAACAAGCGCCGTTTAATAAGAGCGCTCGAAATTATTTTAATCACAAAAAAACCCGTCCCGACTTTGTCTACTTTCCTTGAGGAAAGTAGACAAAATTATGATGTTTTGTTTATCGGCATTAAAAAACCGCAGGAAGAATTAAAAAAACTGATCGCCAAACGGCTTAAAAAACGCCTCAAACAAGGCATGCTTAAAGAAGTAAAAAATCTCCATAATTCCGGCGTTTCATGGAAAAAATTGGAAAGTTTCGGTTTGGAATACCGCTGGCTAGCCAGATACCTAATAACCATCGCTAGTAATTCGAGAAATAATAAAAATTCGAGAGTAATTCGAGAAATATACAATGAAATGGTTTCACTTCTTCAAAAAGACATAGAACATTACGCCAAGCGCCAAATGACATGGTTTAGGAAAAACAAAGATATCAATTGGGTTGAAAACTACAAGCAAGCAAAAAAGTTAATCGATGAATTTATTAATGAATAATATTTTAACAGGTAAAAAACATCCGCAGCAAACAGCAAACAAAAATGTCCGATTAGACGATCGTTTGATTGGACACTTTTTCGCTAACTTATTAATTTTTCTAAAATCTTTTTAAGCGCGTCCGGATTCCCCCTTCCTTTAAGTTTAGCCATCGCCTGGCCGATTAAGAATTGCAAGGCCGTTTCTTTGCCATTTTTGTAATTCAAAATCGCTTCGGGATTTTCTTTGACAATTTTTTCAAGCGTTGGTCTTAATTCATCATCGCCCGAAATCTGTTTTAATCCCCCTTTTTCAATGATTTTATTCGGGTCCAAACCCGTTAAAGACATTTCTTTTAGAATATCTTTTGCCATGCGGCTTGATAAATCGCCTTTCGCAATTAAAACAATCAAATCAGCGAAATTTTCAGGCGTGATTTTTAATTCGTCAAACGCTATTTTTTGTTCAACCATCAAACCTCTTAAATCGCTCGTCAAATAATTAAAAAATAATTTAATATTTTTTTCTCCTTCTTCGGCCTCGGATTCCGAAACCGATTCTTCAAAAAACTTTGCCATTCCGCGGTCCTCAATTAAAGCTTCCACTTGACCTTCCGAAAGCCCGTATTCTTTTATAAATCTTTTTCTTTTCTCAGCCGGCAATTCAGGAATTTCAATTTTTAAAGATTCCAAATCAAATTCCTTCAAATCCATCGGCGGCAAATCCGGCTCCGGGAAATACCTGTAATCATGCGATTCTTCTTTCAAGCGTTGAGAAACCGTGCGTTTTTTAACGTCGTCCCAGCCCCGCGTTTCCTGAAATATCTTTTCGCCTTTTTCCAAAAGTTCCGACTGCCTTTCAATTTCATATTTAACCGCGTCGCCCACCACCTTAAAAGAATTAAGGTTTTTGATTTCAACTTTTGTTCCCCTTTCGCCGTTCTTGCCGACAGAAATATTAACTTCAACTCTCATTTGCCCCTTTTCCATATCCGCATTTGAAATTTCCAAGTGCCGCAAAATAAGTTGAAGTTCTTTAGCGAATTTAACCGCTTCTTCTCCGCTTTTAATGTCAGGCTCGGTAACAAGCTCCATTAATGGCACGCCTGCGCGGTTAAAATCCACTAAACTTGAAACTTGAAACTTGAAACTTGAAACATTTTTTTGTGTTTCATGCTTCATGTTTCCTGTTTCATGAAGTAATCGCGCAGTATCTTCTTCCAAGTGAATTCTGGTAATGCGTACGCCGTTTAATTCTCCGCCCATAACAAGCGGTTTATCAAACTGCGATATCTGGTAGCCTTTTGGCAAATCAGGGTAAAAGTAATTCTTACGGTCAAACTTAGACGTTTCGGGAAGCTTGCCATTTAAGGCCATACCCAATTTCAAAACTGTCTCAACCGCCTTTTTATTTATAGTAGGAAGCGTGCCCGGATGCCCCGCGCAAACAGGGCAAATATTAACATTCGGGTGTTTTTCTTCAGGGTCGTTTAAACACCCGCAAAACATTTTTGTTTTGGTCTTAAGTTCCGTATGAATTTCCAAGCCGATTGTAGGTTCGTACATAGTGATTAATTTAATTCTAACAAATTTTCTTTAATATCATCAGCAACCTCCATAACATTTTTCTCTCCATTAATAATTTTGATATCCGGAAACCGCTTGCTTAAAATTTCGTATGTTTGCCAAACCTTTCTTAATTTCTCGCTTTCTTCAAAAAACTCTCGCTTGCCCCGATTTTCATCAATTCTTTCAATGCAAATCTCCGGAGAAACTTTTAAAAGAAAAGTTATATCGGGTTTCAAAAAATTTTCGTTAATTTTGATAAGCCAGTCAACATCTGAATCCAACGAGCCAAAAGCCATTGTTGAATAAAAATATCTGTCTGAAATTACCCATTGCCCGTTTTCAATCGCCGGCTTAATTATCTTTTCCAGATGCTCACTCCTGTCGGCGCAAAAAAGTAATTGGAAGGCGGCAGAACTAATTAAAATTTCTTTCTTTAATACTTGGCGTATCAAGCTTCCTATTGGCGATTCTTTGGTCGGCTCTTTTGTTAAAACTACCGGAATATTTTTTTCTTTTTCCAAATAATCTTTCAATAATTGCGCTTGGGTGCTTTGCCCCGAACCGTCAAGACCCTCAAAAACAATAAACATAACAGTTTTATATTAGCAAAAAGGGGCAGCTTGCGCCATCCCTTATGGTAAATCATGTTTTACCCGAATCCATTTTACCGCACCGAAGCTGGGCAAGTTCCCACACATATTTGTAAAGATGCAGTCCCTTGCTGTACGCGATGGTTTCGCCCGGCTCCACCCCGATTTCTTTCGCCATATGCTCTTTTAGCATCTGCAATGCCCCAAGATTCGCGGGAAATCCTCCCCACAAATCCCATGAACGAAAGTAGACAAAGAAATGAAGTTGCCGTAACGGACGCGGCAGTCAATTAATCTCAGGCAAGGCGGGTCATTGAGTAAACAATCTTCCGGCCGTCCCACCTCCATTGTTGTCTGGTTTGTATTAAAGCCATACTTTTTATACTTCTCAACTACCGCACCAATCTGGTCCGGACCGACAATCACCGGGTCATCCATTATCCCATCGTGCCGATTTATCAATACCCCCGATAATCTTTCTCCATAAACATAATCCTCATTCGCGTCTTTAATACCAACGAGGATTTTCTCCTGAAAATAGGTTTCGATGTAACCCGGGGCAACAGGATTGGGCATTCCATACGCCGGCGGAATATCCGGTTCAAACGGCTTCACTTCGGGATATGTGATTTTCACCCGAACATCGTCAAATTCCAACCGCTGATCGCTCGCATAACTGCCCTGGTCAATGATGTACTTAAATCCGTTATCCAGTATATTGAATATACACTGGAACCAAGCGTCTGGAATGTCTCTTGCTATAATATTTATCGTCTTCATATTCTTTCCTCCTTGTTATGTAAAAAATAAGGTTTTAAGTTTTTTTCTTACCTTTTCAATTGACAAATTGCTGTTTTCCTTTTATCACGTCCTGAACAAAAAAGCAAGGATAAAATCCTTACTTTTATTCCTTCACTTCGATGCCCATACTCATAGCAGTTCCTTCAATAATTTTCATCGCGGCTTCAATGTCATTAGCGTTCAAATCAGCCATTTTCTTTTCGGCGATTTCATGGATTTGAGCTTTTGTTACCGAACCGACTTTTTTCTTAAGCGAGTCTGCCGCGCCTTTTTCAACACCAGCGGCTTTACGAAGCAAATCCGAAGCCGGCGGAGTTTTAAGCTTAAAATCAAAACTTCTATCTTCGTAAATCGTAATTTCTGCCGGGATAATGGCACCCGTCATTTCTTTCGTAGCCTCATTAAATTGTTGGCAAAACTGGCCAATGTTTATGCCTTGAGGGCCCAAAGCCGTTCCAATGGGTGGAGCCGGAGTCGCGGCACCGGCCGGAATTTGAATTATTAATACTTTTTTTATTGGTTTAGCCATAATTATTTATATTGAAAATAAAATATAATAAATAATAAATATTAAAAATGTTAAAATTTTACTGTGACGAAAATGCTAAATTTTTTATTTATTATTTTTAATTTTTTATTTAACATTACATCTTTTGCGCTTGTAATGAATCGAGTTCTACCGCCGTTTCTCTGCCAAAAATCGCCAGCAAAACCTTTAATCTTCCCTTTTCTTCGTCAACCGCCGATATTTTTCCTTCATAATCTTTGAACGGGCCGTCTATTATTTTTACAATATCCCCAACGCTAAATTCAAGCTTAAATTTAGTTTCATCCTCGCCCTTCATTCTTCCCATCAATGATTCTATCTCGTCTTTTGAAAGCGGGGTCGGTTCGGTTGAATCCGCGCCTACAAACCCGGTTACCCGAGGCGTATTGCGCACCACATACCAGGAATCCTCGCTCATCAACATATCCACCAAAACATAGCCGGGATAAATTTTTTCTTCAATCGTTTTACGTTTGCCGTTTTTTATTTTTATCTTTTTTTCTTTCGGAACCAAAACATTAAAAATTTTGTCATTCATCGCCAGCGATTCAACTCTCTGTTTCAAATAACGCGCTACCGCGTCTTCATATCCGGAATAAGTATGAACGGCATACCAATGCCTTTCGCCTTTTTTCTTAAAATCGCCCGGCGAAACGCGAGATTTAAGTTTGTTGACGTTTCCCGAATTATTTTCTGTTTGTTTATCGTTTTCCATAATTTACCCCCACACCTAATCAATTTTGAGACTTTTAGAAATTCTCCGTTTTAATTGATTAAAGACATTCGACCTTAATTTCAAATTCTGTTCTCTATGTCTAGCTTCGTCCTCTTCTTTATACGCCTCAAAATAGATAAGTTCAAATGGTATTCTATTTTTTGTCGAATGACTTTTGCCATCGTTATGTTCTAAAAGTCTTCTTTTTAAATTAAATTGATTAGGTGTGGAGGTTAAACCACTCTATCCAATATCAGCGTAAAAATCAAATCCAAAGCGCCCAAAAACAACGCCACACCAATAGAAAAACCGACAACAATTAAAGTCAAACGAATCGTCTCTTGCCTTGTCGGCCAATTAACTCTTAAAAGTTCCCTATACGATTCGGCCATATAATCTTTTATTTTACTGAATGTATTCATTGTATATTGTATTTAGTATTTAGTATTTAGTATTTAGTATTTAGTATTTAGTATTTAGTATTTATTATTTATTATTTATTATTTATTATTTATTAAATATCTAAGTTCTTAACCATTGTCGCATGGCTTTGAATAAAATGTTTTCTCGGCTCAACCACCTCGCCCATTAAAATATCAAATAATCTTTCCGCTTCCTGAGCGTCTTCAACCATAACTTGTTTTAAAACCCTTCTTTCAGTATCCATCGTAGTTTCCCAAAGCTGTTCCGGATTCATTTCTCCCAAACCTTTATAGCGTTGAATTACGATTCCAGAGCGTTTTTCTGAAACCGCGTCTCCTTCTATTGCCGTTTCCACTTCCTTCACTTCTTCCGTTTCTTCTTTATCTTTTTCTTTCAACTTCTTCCTGGCAAATTTAGCGTCCGTCATCTCTTTTAAAATTCTTTCTTTTTCCGCGTCATTATAAGCGTATTTTATTTCTTTACCAGATTGCAACCGATATAATGGCGGTTGCGCTATGTACAAATGCCCGTTTGCAACCATTTCATTAAAATAGCGGTAGAAAAGCGTCAGAAGCAGAGTGCGAATGTGCGCTCCGTCCACGTCGGCATCCGTAGCGATTATTATTTTATAATACCTTAGTTTGCTTAAGTCAAATTCATCGCCGATGGCCGTGCCTATCGCCATGACCAAAGAACGAATTTCTTTATTTAAAAGCATCTTGTCTATCCTTGATTTTTCAACATTTAAAATCTTTCCGCGCAATGGGAGAATAGCTTGGAACCTTCTGTCGCGCGCCGATTTCGCCGAACCGCCCGCGGAATCTCCTTCCACGATGAATAATTCAGATTCTTCGGCATCTTTGCTCGAACAATCGGCAAGCTTACCTGGCAAAGTCATCCCATCTA